>JAABUS010002170.1_pt1 | contig 38402 bp, 39 predicted proteins | sample 5560161 | NCBI WGS metagenome assembly JAABUS01 (sample SAMN10711885, study PRJNA513376) | rock metagenome | isolation source: Antarctica rocks | place: Antarctica: Victoria Land, Trio Nunatak nord | collected 2016-01-04
CGTTGGATTGCTTTGGTTAATTTCTTGATGGCCTCTGTTTGCCCGATAATCTTATCTGCAATTTTATCAGACATATTCAGCAACTTCTGACTATCGGCCTGTCCAACACGCTGTACCGGGATACCTGTCATCATCGAAACCACTTCAGCAACATTATCTTCCGTAACAGTATAACGCTTTGCTTTGGTTTCTGCCTCCCATGCTGTTTTTGCCTGGTCTAATTCTTCCAACAAATGCTTTTCCGTATCGCGAAGTTTTGCAGCTTCTTCATATTTCTGGCTGCGGACTACTTTATTTTTTTCAAGCTTGATCTGCTCAATTTTTTGTTCGATATCCAAAATATTCTGCGGAACATGAATATTGGTTAAGTGAACGCGGGAACCGGATTCATCCAAAGCGTCAATTGCTTTATCCGGCAAAAAACGATCTGTAATATAACGTGAAGTTAAAGATACACAAGCTAAAATTGCTTCATCTGTGTAAGTTACACCGTGATGCTCTTCATATTTGTCTTTAATCCGGTTTAAAATTTCGATGGTTTCATCAGGTGTAGCTGGCTCAACCATTACTTTTTGAAAACGACGGTCTAAAGCACCATCTTTTTCAATATACTGGCGATATTCATCTAAAGTTGTAGCACCGATACATTGAATTTCCCCACGGGCCAAAGCTGGCTTGAACATATTAGAAGCATCCAAAGAACCTGAAGCACCGCCGGCACCAACAATGGTATGAATTTCATCAATAAATAAAATTACATCAGGAGATTTTTCCAGCTCGTTCATCACGGCTTTCATCCGCTCTTCAAACTGGCCACGATATTTGGTTCCGGCAACTAAAGAAGCCAAATCCAAAGTAACTACACGTTTGTTAAATAATACACGTGATACTTTACGCTGAACAATGCGCAAAGCCAGACCTTCGGCTATCGCTGATTTACCAACGCCTGGTTCACCAATTAAAATTGGATTGTTCTTTTTTCGACGTGATAAAATTTGAGATACGCGTTCAATTTCTTTTTCCCGACCAACAATCGGGTCTAATTTTCCATCTTCAGCTGCTTTGGTTAAATCGCGGCCGAAATTGTCTAATACCGGTGTTTTTGATTTAATATCTGACACTTTTTTTGGCTGGCTAAATGATTCATCATCACGAAAATCGTCATCGCCGCCGGTTGATGATCCTGGTAATTCATCTGTTACATCATGTTTACCGGTTTCAACCTCAGCTTTAAATACTTCGTAATTAACATTAAACTGTGCTAAGATTTGGGAAGCAATGTTATCTTCATCTCTTAAGATAGACAACAAGAGATGCTCTGTCCCGATCAAATCACTTTTAAAAATTTTGGCTTCTAAGTACGTGATTTTCAATACTTTTTCTGCTTGTTTAGTTAACGGGATACTGCCGATGTTTACGGTTGTGCCAGTAGTGCCTTTCACGGCATCTTCTACTGCGCGGCGCAATCGTGCGGTATCCACATTCAATCCTCTCAATAATTTTATCGCAACGCCATCACCATCACGAATCAAACCCAATAATAAATGTTCTGTTCCTATATAATCATGCCCGAGACGCAACGCCTCCTCTCTGCTATACGAAATAACATCTTTTACACGGGGCGAAAATTTTGCTTCCATAATATATCTTTCAAATAAAGGAAAACACTAATCTATAAATATTTTATTAAATAAGGACAGATAGCACTTTCAAGTAAAAAATTATCAACAATTACGCCATTAAATACCATTCGTTGCAACAATAATTGAATATATCCATTTTTACTGGTTTGTGACTAATTTAGCCTGATAAAAAAAGCATAGCAGAAATAATGGCAGACGAGAAAATTATATTTTCAATGGCGGGCGTAAACAAAATTTATCCGCCGCAAAAACAAGTTTTAAAAAATATTTACCTGAGCTTCTTTTACGGGGCAAAAATTGGTGTCATCGGTTTAAACGGTTCAGGGAAATCTTCTGTGCTGAAGATTATTGCCGGTTTGGATAAAACTTATCAGGGCGATGTGGTTTTTTCGCCGGGTTTTACGGTTGGTTATTTGGCGCAAGAGCCGGAATTAGATGCCGCAAAAACAGTAAAAGAGGTTGTGGAAGAAGGCGTTGCAGCCACAAAAGCTATTTTGCAGGAGTACGAAGATATTAATGAGAAATTTGGTTTGCCCGAGGTTTACGAAGATGCCGATGCAATGGACAAGTTATTGGCCCGGCAAGGAGAACTACAGGATAAAATTGACGCAGCAAATGCCTGGGAATTAGATGTGCAACTGGAGCGCGCCATGGATGCTTTGCGCTGCCCGGAGCCGGAAACAAAGATTGCCACATTGTCAGGCGGAGAACGCCGCCGCGTGGCTTTGTGCCGATTATTGCTGCAGGAACCGGACGTTTTATTGTTGGATGAACCGACGAATCATTTGGATGCAGAATCGATTGATTGGTTGGAGCAGCACTTAAAACAGTACAAAGGAACCGTAATTGCTGTAACACACGACCGTTATTTCTTAGATAACGTTGCCGGTTGGATCTTAGAATTAGACCGTGGGGAAGGTATCCCATGGAAAGGAAATTATTCTTCCTGGCTGGAGCAAAAATCAAAACGTCTTTTGCAGGAAGAAAAAACGGAAAGCAAACGCCAGAAAACGTTGGAGCGCGAACTGGAATGGGTTCGGATGGAGCCAAAAGGCCGCCATGCCAAAGGCAAAGCACGGATTTCCAATTATGATAAATTAGCTTCAGAAGAAACCAAAGAACGCGAAGAAAGACTGGAACTATTTATTCCGCCCGGCCCGCGTTTGGGTAATGTGGTGATCGAAGCAACCAACGTTACCAAAGCTTTTGGCGATAAAATTTTGTTTGATAACCTCAGTTTTTCGCTTCCGCCTGCTGGCATCGTGGGTATTATTGGACCCAATGGTGCGGGTAAAACTACTTTATTCCGTTTAATTACCGGCCAGGATGAAGCCGATGCCGGAACTTTCCGTGTTGGTGAAACAGTTGCTTTAGGTTATGTCGATCAAATGCACGATGACCTTGACCCAAATAAATCTGTTTGGGAAAATATAACGGACGCTCAGGAAACAATTTTACTCGGCAACCGGCCGGTTAATTCCCGCGCTTATGTTTCCAAATTTAATTTTAATGGAGCCGACCAGCAGAAAAAAGTTGGCGTACTTTCTGGCGGAGAACGCAACCGTGTGCATTTAGCAGTTAACCTCAAAAAAGGTTCGAACGTTTTATTGTTGGATGAGCCAACCAATGATATCGACGTAAATACCTTGCGTGCTTTGGAAGAAGCTTTAGAAAACTTTGGTGGCTGCGCTGTAATCATTTCCCACGACCGTTGGTTTTTAGATCGTGTTTGCACACATATCCTGGCTTTTGAAGGTAATTCTCAGGTTTACTTTTTTGAAGGAAATTATTCTGATTACGAAGAAAACCGGAAGAAGCGTTTGGGCGATGTGGCACCGAAACGGATTCGGTATAAAAAATTGGTTGGATAAGTTGATGCTTCTTTTATCGGGTAAAAATTTGATATACAATAATTAGAAACGATATGATACAAACAGTAGTAACTCCGGAAAAAGCGGATTTTGATATGGCCGTATCCTTGCCGGGCGAATATGTGGGCAAGGAAGTGCATATACTTTTTTATATTGATGAAGAAGTAAAAAAAACCACAGCCTCGATTTTGCCCCAAAAAAAACCTTCCGATTTTTTTGGCACACTTAGTTTAGAAGATGGCGAAAAAATGCAGGCAAATATCACTCAAAGCAGAAACGAATGGGAAAGAAATTCCTGATTGATACCAATACGCTTATTGATGCGCAAATGAAAAAACTGCCAGAAAAAGGATTGCAGTTTTTGGCCAATGTTATCAATGAAAAATTTACAATTTCATTTGTAACTTACATTGAGTTTTTAGGATACAAGTATGCTACTAAAGCTACAGAAGAGTTTATAGCTTTAGCAAATGTGATTGAAATAAACAAAAGCATTATTGATACTTGTATAGCTTTGCGTAGGGCGCAAACGATTAAATTACGTGATGCTATTATTGCAGCTACGGCTTTGAGCTTGGATTGTGTACTTATTACAAACAATGAAAAAGATTTTGCTACAATAAAAGAATTGGAAATAATCAATCCATATAAATTTTGATACACATACATTTGGCTATTGCACCGAAACGGATTCGGTATAAAAAGTTAGTTGGATAAGTTGATGCTTCTTTTATCGGGTAAAAAAGCTCAGGAGATTTTCTTCTGAGCTTTTTAGATTATAACGTTGTTTGAAGCCCAAGTTTCGATTAAACCAATAACTTTTTCTAAAGCAATTGATAGATTATCTAATTCTGATCTCAAAAACAAAATTTCGGCTTTCCATTCTTTTATTATATCGTTTTTATCAGGTCGATTCTCAATGAAGTCAGCACTTCTAGTTCCTTTAATATTTCTTGTTTTGTTATAATGAACGAGTGGATGTCTCAATTCATTTAAGTGTTCATGCTCTTTTGTAACATATAGTCTGTCTAAAAACCAGTCAAAAGTTGCATTTTTCAAACTACTATTTTTAGCTGTCTTTTTATTGATGCTGTCGAAATATTTCCAATAAGAAGGTGCTGTATTACTCTTACTATCTAAAGGAAAAAATTCATTGATAAAAAAAGCTATCCTCTCCCAGAAATTATATATAGAGCCAGCGGTTTCTGAAATAGCATTATTAAATCGGGGATACATAAAAATTTGCAATTCATATATTTCATTATCTTTTACTTCTATTTCTTCAAATACTCGTTCCTGGTATCTATATAAAAAAGCGAGATTATTACTTAGCATAGCATATAATTCAGTCAATTCATCTTCAAAATTCCAAGAGGAAGCAGGCCCTTTATAATTTGAAAAATAAACTTTAAGCGCGTGCTCGAATCTTGTGCTAAATTTATATCGTTCTTGTTCTTCCACTGTTAGCAAAGAAGATTCAAGTAGCGGAAAGTGTTCCTCCTTCCTCCTTAATTGATTTTGTAATTGATTTAAATAAAAAAGTAAATCATCTAAATTTAGTAACAAAGGTTTACGATCATCTTGGTCGCGATAAACTATATATAATTCTAAAAAGAATTCTTTTATTTCGCTTTTATCTTTTTTAAAAGCTTTTCCATAAGTTAATTCGCAATTAAATTCTGACTTAAAAACTTGTATTTCATTCAATTTAATGAAATGAGTTCTAGTTGGATTAAAATCACCAAGAGAGAAATAGTCTGGTTCGAAGTCTAAATTATATTTTCTTAAAGCTTGTAAAACTATATGTTTATTGGGTTGAAGATTAAGGTGATCTATCTCTAACCGGCTTGTAATATGAATATCAGTCTGCATGATTTCTTCTATGTATAAAAGTAATGATCTGATTATTTAGGATGCCTTTTGTTCAAAACCAATTTATTGTTAACAATTTAATTACTTTAAAATCACAGGATTATGAATTATTAAACCGTAAATTCGTTAAACCTCATTCAGGGTTGTGTATTAGATTTCTATTTTTTATGACCTGGAGAAAATTTAGCGGCGAGATCCTCGAACTGCCCATCTTAGAAGAAGTTGAAAAAACCATTGAGCGCGAAACCGAACTGGGCAACAAATTAAAAGTTTGTATCGGCACGGATTCTCAGGTTAAAGGCGCAGTAACTGATTTTGCAACGGTAATTGTTTTTTTACGCGAGCAGCGCGGCGGTTTTATGTACATCCATCAGGAACGCACTTCCCAAAAAATGGGCATCAAAGAAAGGATGCTAAACGAAGTACAAAAATCCATTGATATTGCTTACCAGCTTTGCGATTTGCTGGATCTGTATGATGTGGATTTGGAAGTTCATGCAGATATCAACACCAACCCGATGTTTAAATCTAACCAGGCGTTGCACGAAGCCATGGGTTATATTTTAAGTATGGGTTTCGTTTTCAAGGCAAAACCCGAAGCTTTTGCCAGTTCTTATTGCGCCAATAAAATGGTGCAGTAAAAACAGCATAAACAATTATTTAGTTTTTCGGGTTGATTTGGTGTGAAAACTTACCATTTAGAATTCGAGCAAAACTTACCAATCCCATTGGCTGATGCCTGGGATTTTTTTTCGTCTCCGCTAAATTTAGCGCGCATTACGCCAAAAGAGATGAAGTTTACTGTAACTTCAAATTATACTTCAGCTACCAAAATGTATCCCGGCATGATCATCACCTATCATGTTTCGCCTGTTTTTGGTATTAAAATGAATTGGATGACGGAAATTACACATGTAGATGAGCACAAATATTTTGTAGATAACCAGGTTTTCGGGCCATATGCTTTATGGCATCACCAACACCATTTTACAGAAATTCCTGGTGGTGTCAAAATGCACGATATTCTGGATTATGCTATTCCGTATTCTTTTGTGGGGCAGATTGCCAACCGTGTTTTAGTAAACCGGGAAGTAAAAAAGATTTTTGATTATCGCACCAAAGCAATTGATGATCTGTTTGGAAAGTATAAAACGCCTTACTAAACACTAATTTTATACCGATAAAAGAAGCATCGAATTATTATAAAGTGAACCTTGCACAATTCCTCTCTCCTGTATTGTCCGGTCAATATAAAACTGTATTTCTGATTTTTTAAGGTTCCAGTTTGGGGCAATTAGCAAATCTAAATCTGATAAACCAAATAATCGCTGGATCACAATATCCGGCCTGACCAACGGCAATAGTTCGCATAAAAAATCCGCATAATCTTCCAAACTAAATAATGGAAAAGGTTCGCGTTTGTATTTTACACCCATAATTGAACCTTCTACAATATGTAAATGATGGAACTTAACGAATTTGATCTGCGGAAAACGGTTGATTTCGTCTGCATATTTCAACATCATTTCTTTAGTTTCCCAGGGGAAACCAAAAATAGTATGTACACAAACATCCAGTTTTGAATTTTTAACGAGTTCTAAAGCCGCAATTAATTCTTCGTGTTTGCATCCACGGTTAATTTGATCAAGCGTATCGTTGTAAATGGATTCCATGCCCATTTCCAAATCTACATCAAAACGATCGGTGTAACTTTCCAGCAAAGCTACTTTTTCTGCATCTATACAATCCGGGCGCGTTCCGACGGATAAACCCACAATGTTTTCCGGATCAATACTCAATGCTTCATCATACATCATTTTTAAATAATGCACCGGCGCATAAGTATTGGTATTGGGCTGAAAATAGATGATGAACTTATCAGCACGGTTTCCGGTTCGCGCACGCTCCATGCCTTTGATCACTTGTTCGCGCAAAGAAGGCGTAGAACGCGAAACGGAAGGCGTAAAAGAATCAACATTGCAATAAGTGCATCCGCCGAAACCCTTTGAGCCATCGCGGTTTGGGCAGGTAAAACCGCCATCTACAATTACTTTAAAAACCCGCTGTCCGTTGTATTTTTTGCGGAGCCAGGCACCGTAATTATTATATGTTCTTACTCCAGAATTAAATGCCAGTGTTGCCGTACTCATAATTTTGCAAAGATACCAATTACGATACTTCTTTTATCGGCACAAAAAAAGCCTCTGTAAAAGAAGCTTCTGATTTATCCGTTTATCCAGCTAAACTTGTATTCCAGTCCCGGATTTTTTATCCGGTCTGCAATTTTAAATAAACGATCAGGCAATTTCATTACATAATCGCGTGCTTTTTCTCCTGCTTCATTCAAATCATTCCTGCTTTCTATTTGCCATTCCACGATCAACTGTTTCATAATATCTACATAATCAACTGCAGTATAAATACCTAAACGCTGTGCAGCATCTGTAAAATGCCCGTAAGTTTGTCCCATCATCAAACCCATTTCACGTAAAAAGTGTGCAGGCATAACTATTTTTTTCCGCATCATGTCTTCAAAAGCAATCATGGCCTCGTTGGCATCTACATCAAATATTTTATTGATGAAATCGATATAAGCTTTGGCATGGCGTGCTTCATCAGATGCGATAACACCGCACATTTTAGAAAGCAAAGTATCACCATGTTTCTTGGCCTGGCTGGCTACACGGCGGTGAGAAACGTTGGTTGCCAGTTCCTGGAAAGAAGTGTAGATAAAGTTGCGGTAAGGATCATGGCCGGTGCCAATATCAAAACCATCCGCAATCAAATATTGGGTTGATACTCCCATCATCCGCATATTTACACGGCCAGACAGATATAAATATTTATTTAATAAATCTCCGTGGCGGTTTTCCTCTGCTGTCCAGTGGCGTGTCCATTTCATCCAGCCGCCTTCTTCAGCATCAGAAACGCCGCGAACCATCATTAACCAGGATTCATAAGTTGGCAAAGCTTCTTCCGTAATGGTATCGCCAATCAAAACTGCAACCAAATCATAAGATAAACCTTCTGCACTTTGCTGTAAATCTTTTATTTCCGAAAAAAAAGTATCTCTTGAAGAATCTGGAAGCAAGTCGCTCGGCTGCCAAATCTGATCGATAGGTTTCAGATATTCTTCCATTTTTTCGAGCATATAATGCTCAATATGTCTCATCACTTCTCTTCTTTTCTCTTCAAAAAATCTCATTTTCCTTCTTTAATGATACAAATTTAGAAATTTATTATTAAGTTTCGGTTACGCCTTAATACTAAAAATTGTAGGTTTATTTAGTTTAGTAAACTACGTATAAATATGTCAGGTTGTTTTTATTGTAAGGTTTATTTCTAAATCTGGTTAACTAAGTTCTGCTGATATTCTTGTTGCAATACCAATAAACAGGCAGCACACAAGCAACCTTCATAATCATTGCTGATGGCTTCTATTTCATCATGCGTTAACTGCACTTCGCTGCACTGGCATTTGGTGTAAGAATTTGCCTTGCATTCTATCCGTGCACCGCAACGTTCACAACCAATAATTTCGTGCTTGCCCATTCGTTAACTTAAACTCCCCAAATTAACAGTAATTGTTTTGTGCCGACAAAAGAAGCATCAATATGACTTGCCGTAAACAACAAACGTTTCCCGGTTAGGAGAAACGTTTATCGCCAACAATTTTATGCTGATAAAAGAAGCATCAGTAAATTATGCTTCTTTTATCGGATGATTTTTAGGCAGAACAAGTTACGCAACCTTCATCCATAGAGCAACTTGGGCCAGCCGAAATTTCTTCTGCAACCTGATTAATATGTTCCGGGATCACGGCTTCCATGTTTTTGCCGCCCTGATTTTCTACCGTAAACTTAACCGCCTGGGCAGCAGCTTGCGTGCGCAGATAATACATGCCGGTTTTCAATCCTTTTTTCCAGGCGTAAAAGTGCATGGAAGTCAGTTTGGAAGCATTTGGCTGATTGACAAACAGGTTTAAAGATTGAGATTGACAGATATAAGCACCACGGTCCGCAGCCATATCAATGATTGTTCTCATCTTGATTTCCCAAACAGTTTTATACAGATCTTTAATTTCCGCAGGGATTTCAGGAATATCCTGGATCGAACCGTTTGCCGTGATGATCTTGTTTTTCATCGTGCCGTTCCATAAACCTAAAGCAACCAAATCATGCAGCAAAAATTTATTCACCACAACAAACTCTCCGCTCAAAACACGGCGCGTATAAATGTTGGAAGTATAAGGTTCAAAACATTCGTTATTTCCCAGAATTTGAGAGGTGGAAGCAGTCGGCATCGGCGCAACCAATAACGAATTACGAACGCCATGTTTTACAACTTCAGCACGCAATTCGTCCCAGTTCCAACGGCCGCTATCTGGCGTAACATTCCACAAATCAAACTGGAATTTCCCTTTTGATAACGGTGATCCCTGGAAAGTTTCGTAAGCACCTTCTTTAATCGCCAGATCTTTGGAAGCCGTCATCGCTGCAAAATAAATAGTCTCAAAGATTTCTTTATTCAGCTTTTGCGCTTCGGCACTTTCAAACGGCAAACGCAATTTAATAAACGCATCCGCCAAACCTTGCACACCTAAACCAACCGGACGATGGCGTAAGTTTGAGTTCTGTGCTTCTTTTACCGGGTAATAATTCTGGTCGATGATCCGGTTCAGGTTGATGGTAACCTGATAAGTTACTTCATACAATTTTTCGTGATCAAACTGGCCATTGATCACGTAACGAGGCAAAGCCAACGAAGCTAAATTACAAACCGCAACTTCATCAGCAGCCGTGTATTCGATGATTTCGGTACATAAGTTTGAACTTTTAATCGTCCCTAAGTTTTGCTGGTTGGATTTGCTGTTGGCGGCATCTTTATATAACAAGTACGGCGTTCCGGTTTCTACCTGAGCATCTAAAATGGCAAACCACAATTCCTGTGCTTTGATGGTTTTGCGTGCGCGGCCTTCGCGTTCGTAACGCTCGTACAAAGCATCAAATTCTGCGCCGTGGCATTCATGCAAACCTGGTGCTTCGTGCGGGCAAAATAAACTCCAATTGCCGTCCGCTTCTACCCTTTTCATAAATAAATCGCAAACCCAAAGCGCATAAAATAAATCTCGGGCACGCATTTCTTCTTTGCCGTGGTTTTTGCGGAGATCTAAGAAATCAAAAATATCGGCGTGCCAAGGTTCCAGATAGATTGCAAAAGCACCTTTACGCTTGCCGCCGCCCTGATCCACATAACGCGCGGTATCGTTAAAAACTTTCAGCATCGGAATAATTCCGTTGCTGGTTCCATTTGTTCCGCTAATGTAAGAACCTGTTGCACGCACGTTATGAATGCTCAAACCAATTCCGCCAGCACTTTGAGAGATTTTTGCGGTTTGTTTCAACGTATCGTAAATGCCTTCGATGCTGTCATCCTGCATCGTCAACAAAAAGCAACTCGACATTTGCGCTTTTGGTGTTCCTGCATTAAACAAAGTTGGCGTAGCATGTGTAAACCAACGCTCGCTCATCAAATGATAGGTTTTGATGGCACTTTCTACATCCTGCTTATGGATACCAACTGCCACACGCATAAACAAATGCTGCGGGCGTTCTACAATCTGACCTTCAACTTTCAGCAGATATGATTTTTCCAACGTTTTAAATCCGAAGTAATCAAAGCCAAAATCACGGTCATAAATAATGGTGCTGTCCAGCAGTTCTGCATTTTGCCTGATTACTTCCCAAACGTCATCCGCAATTAAAGAAGCATTTTTACCTGTTTTCCGATCAATATATTCATACAATTTCTGCATGGTATCAGAAAAAGATTTGCGCGTATTTTTATGCAGATTGGAAACTGCAATCCGCGATGCCAGCAAAGCATAATCCGGATGTTTGGTAGTTAAAGATGCTGCAGTTTCTGCCGCCAGGTTATCCAGCTCGGAAGTAGTTACACCATCGTACAAACCTTCAATTACTTTTTTGGCCACGTCAACCGGGTCAACCAAAGCCGGATTCAAGCCATAACACAACTTTTCTATCCGTGCGGTTATTTTATCAAATTTTACGGATTCTGTTTTTCCGTCTCTTTTTATTACAAACATATTTTTGAGTATTGAATTGGGCACATAGCTGTCAGCAATCAGCTTTCAGCTTAAATACCGCGTAAAATGGTCTAATTTATAATAGTGCAGAAGCTGATAGCTGACTGCTAATAGCTGAAAGCTTTCTTCTAAAAATCCTCATCCATCGAAAAAGCCTGACTTTTAGCTTCTGTGTTCAGCACACCACTTTTCTGGTAATCGCCAACACGCTTTTCAAAGAAGTTGGTTTTTCCCTGGAGAGAGATCATCTCCATAAAATCAAACGGATTGCTGGCAAAATATAATTTATCGTAACCCAATTCTACCAACCATCTGTCAGCTACAAACTCGATATATTGCGCCATCAAATCGGCATTCATACCAATCAATCTTACCGGAAGCGCATCGGTTACAAATTCTTTTTCGATCATAACCGCATCAGCAATAATTTCGGTTACTTCTTCTTTAGAAAGTTTATTGGCCAACATACTGTACAGCAAGCACGCAAATTCGCAGTGCAAGCCTTCATCACGCGAAATCAACTCGTTGCTAAAAGTTAAGCCCGGCATTAAACCGCGCTTTTTCAACCAAAAAATGGAGCAGAAACTACCGGAAAAGAAAATACCTTCTACCGCAGCAAAAGCAACCAAACGTTGTGCAAAATTGCCATTGTTGATCCATTTTAAAGCCCATTCCGCTTTTTTCTTTACGCAGGGAACGGTATCAATAGCGTGAAATAAACGGTCTTTTTCTGTTGGGTTTTTGATGTATGAATCAATTAGCAACGCATAAGTTTCCGAGTGGATATTTTCCATCATGATCTGGAAGCCATAAAAACAGCGTGCTTCCGGAACCTGCACTTCGCTCATGAAATTCACGGCCAGGTTTTCATTCACAATCCCATCGCTTGCGGCAAAAAATGCCAGCACGTGGGAAATAAAATGGCGCTCGCCGTCGCTCAAACTTTCCCAATGCTTCTGATCATCGGATAAATCGATTTCCTCAGCCGTCCAAAAACTGGCCTCGTGCTTTTTGTACATCTCCCAGATGGCGGGATAATTGATCGGCAGAATCACAAAACGATCTTTGTTTTCCCGCAGCAACACTTCATCTTCCTGATTTGCAATCATTTCTAATATTTTTTAATAGTCGAATTATTGGTCGCTAAAAAAAGCCTTCCTAAATTGAAAGGCTTTTTTTACCCGTATAAATTTTATTTGTTTCTCAATTTTGAATCAGCACCGGTCTTTATGCTGACGTATCAAAGGCCCTGTTTTGATTGCCTATGATACAAATATAGCCTTTGAAAAGGCCGTGTAAAAGATGAAGTTTTACACACTTTTAAAGTTATCCACATTGATAATAATGTGAAAAACTTATCGCATGAGCGGGCTTTTTTATTTTGCAGAAGCTGTTGCCGGAATAAATTTCATCGAAATAGAGTTGACACAATGGCGTGTATTTTTTGGTGTAAACCGTTCGCCGGTGAAAACGTGGCCTAAATGTGCACCGCAGGTATTGCACACAATTTCCACTCTCCTGCCATCATGGTCGGTAACGCGTTTTACCGCCCCCGGGATTTCATCATCAAAACTTGGCCAGCCGCAATGCGATTCAAATTTGGTATCCGAAGTATAAAGCGGCGTATTGCATTGGCGGCAAACATAAGTTCCGGCATCTTTTAAATTCGTGTATTCGCCAATGAAAGGCCGCTCGGTCCCTTTATGCAGGATGACGTATTCTTCTTCTGGTGTTAATTTATTGTATTCCATTTTTTCGTTGTTGATATGTTAGTAACGCCAAATCCCGGTTTTGAGTTTGAAAGCAGCATGGTGTTGACTTTATGCTGATAAAAGAAGTATTGCGTTTATCAAGCTACTTTAACTGGCATTTGCCGATATACATTTCCATCAAGTTGACAGCCACCTTTAGCATGTTGCGGATGTTCTGATAAAATAGTTGGATCTAATGGATTAATATTAAATTTTGGTTTCCCCCATTGCTTAAAGAAGAATGCTACGCTTTTTTTTTCACATTTCCTTTTAACAAAATCAATCCATTCCTTTTGAATAGGTCGCGCTTTATGGCCAGATTCCCCTCCAACTATTACCCAATCAATTTTTTCTAAATCTAAAGTTCTGACTGGTGCAATTAAAGGCTCTATGGAGAGAAATTTAATTACTGCTTTAGTTTTAGATAAATCATTTATCCGGAAAGTGTAGTCTTCACTTTCTACTGATACGCCCATCCAGATATTACTTGTCCAATTTAATTCCATAGATAATTCAAGTAATCTTTCGGACCTTTTAGTAAGTACCTGATAAATATGTTGTGGTGTTTGATTCATGACTGTGAATACAGCCTTTATAAATTCAACTGGTACATCAGGATGAAAAAGATCACTCATAGAATTTACAAAAACAACTTTTGATTTTTTCCAGGTGAAAGGAATATTTAAAGCAATGGCATGTGTACGGATATTAAAGCCGTCTTTATATTTTTCAATACCCATCGCTTTTAAACGTTTGGACATCACTTCGGCATAACAAAACTTACAACCTGGACTAATTTTATTACATCCTGTTACCGGGTTCCAAGTTAATTCTGTCCATTCTATATTTGATTGTGCCATTATAATCTATATTTAGGTTTAATAATATCATTCGCAAGCTTCAAAGCATTTTTATTATTAGTTGCCATCATAAAATGATACATAATAGAATTGGTGCTATTACGCACTACAAATGATTCTGAAACAAATTCAAAAACCGTTTTTAATCTTTGAGTGTATAATTCACCCACTTTTTGAATTGTACTTTTTTCTTTATTTACAGACATTTTATCACCAAACAAAGTAGGTATAGTTGTTTGAGAATAAAAATGATCTAATATTTCACTTCTTGATAAACCTAAAAATTGCTCTAATTTGGTTAGCCATGCTTCAGGAATATTTCTATCGTTTTTTAACAATCTATTAACTCCAAGTCCAGTAGGTACTAATATCCATAAATCTATTCCTAAACCTTTTAATGCTTCAATTGACTTCCAATTAACGGTCATACCATAAGGGTCAATAAAAGCAAGTGCCCGATAGTTAGTATTATTTCTTAAATAATTTGCCATGTCTATCAGTTTTGAATTACAATCAGCTTGTACAACATGAGCATTTTTACCAAAATATTCAGCTTCTATCTTTGCTTGAAGAGATAGTTTATGCTTTTCATCTTTTTCAACAAAATAGTATATATCAAAAGCTTTTGGTTGTTGAATATCAAGAATCCTTAATGCTGTTCCTTTAATAGATTCCTTATTTTCATTTATGCCAATTAGACCAGAACCAGCAAAGCCATCAAAATACAACGTTTTAGCCCAATCTTGTTTATTCATGATTGTTAAATATGCTTTAGCATAATCAACAACTATTTCCATTTTAGCTTCAGTCCAGTTACCTCCAAATTGGTTCATGAATATTTTTACTTGTAAAGTTACTAAAATATTTAGTAATTACAAATAATTCTTTCTAAGATTCCAATTTTCCCATCTCCCCAACGATCCGCATCGTTTCCACACTAACCGTGCATACTCTTTTTAGCAGGTTAATTACCTGTTCTTTATAATCGGCGAAACGGTAAGTGTTGAATTTTTCGGCAATGGTCGGGTCGCCCGGTTTCTTTTCTTTGTACTGGTCCAAAACCCATTCCAGCGCAGAGCGGTTGCCGAGTTTATATTCCCAGGCTTGTTTGGGCACGCCGCTCAACGCCGTTTGCTCGTCCAGCTCGATGATGCCGCTCTCTTTATCGGCCTTGAGCTTCACTTTCAGCTTAGGCTTTTTGGTGTATAACGCTTCTGGTTCCTGCGCAATCGGGAACATTGCTTTCTGTTTCGCTTCTTTAATTTCCTGTTTCGTTTCAATTAGCTTCAAATCAAAAGGTTCTACCGTTTCATAATTGATGTGCAGTTCCATCAACTGCTTGCCCAAACTTTCCCAGGCAAAAAAGTCAGCATACAAAGGCAACCGCGGAAACTCGCGTTTTAAGTCCAGCTCGTATTTTTTGCGGTAAGCCGGGTTGTGCAAAACGGCGTAGGTGTAATGAAAAATGTTCTCTTTGGTTATCAATTTTTGCTTGGTAAAAGAAGCATTGGTTTTGGGTTGATAATGTTCTTGAAACAACTTTAAAGCCCAATCGGTGAAGTTAAGGCTTTATTAGAAAAATTAAATTTGCGATATCTAATCCTTTTTGTTCATAGTATCGGAGAAATAATTGTGAAAAGCATCAATTAGCTTCTGATAGTGAACACCAGTAGGTAAATCCTGGTGTTTGGTATTTATATCTACTTCGCCCATATATTCAAAAAGGTATTTTTTATCGTCATGGTCATAGAATCTTCCATTAAAATATATTATTATGGACTTTGCTCGGAATTGATTCAAACGATGTAATGTAAAACCAGTTTCAATTATTCTTGATGAATTTAATCTAAGTAGCTGAAAATTTGAATCATAAGCAGGAAATGGAAAGTATTTTTCGCCATCATTTATAATTATCCAATATCTAATATAAACATTTTTAGCCTCGTCTTTAACGTTGCTAAACCGAATAGCAACTTTTAAACTATCTCCAACTAATGATTTTAAAAGTATTGTATCAATTGTTATTTCAGGAGGATTTATTGAATATTTTGATATACGTCTAGCAGAATCTCTTACTAAGTCAATTACTTTTTTTTGTTCTACATTATACGTTTTTCCATTTTCGATTAGAGCTGAAACAAAATCATGAGTAATCTCTTTTGTCCTAACTTTTAAAGAATCATTAAAATTCTTTTCCCTAACTTTTAAGGCCGCATTAATACTTTGATTTAGTTTTCTATTTGTATTTGCGATTTGCTTCTTTTGATTATCTACTTCTTTTTGATTAAGGTCGTCTTTGATCTGTGAACTGATATAAGCAAGATCACAAGCAAAAATTACAATAATAAATTTAATTGATGTTGATTTCCAAAATACTAATCTGATATAGCTACTGAAATCATCTAAGATAGCAAGCAATGCTAATATTACAGCAGAAATAGCAAGACCAATATTACAAGTAGACTGCGTAGAAAAAACGTATTTAGCTCCCAAACAATTAAATAGATAACAAACAACGAAGGATAGGCAAATAAATAGCATAATTAGAATTCCTCTAATTGCTATTTTAGCATTTAATAACGCACGGAAATACAATATCAAACGTCTTAAAATTTTACCAAAGATTATTTTTAGTCTACGCAACTGATTAAATTATAATTATTAGTTAATTGCTAATTTAATAGAATTAGAATCTTTAGAAGCATGATTTAACCCATTTTCTGTTTAAAAGTAAACTCAACGTTGAGGTTGGCAATGTAATAAGGCAAAATGGCCACTTCGTTGGCGTGCAGTTCGTTTTGGTATTTGGCGGCCAGCAAATGCTTGGGTATATGATCGATAATGCTCGTGATGAACGTGCCGGTGCCGGTTGCCGGATCCAGAATATCCACGTTTTTGTCGGCCAGCGTTTTGCCGAAATGTTTGTGCAGCAGGTAATCGGTGCTTTCTACCATAAATTGCACAATTTCGTTGGGCGTATAAACCACGCCCAACCGGTCGGCCGCTTTTGGGTTATAAACCTTGTAAAAGTTCTCGTACAAAACTTTCAAAAACTTCTGCTTTTCGTGATGGTCCACCACTTCGGCCGCGGCAGCGCTGATGGCGGTATAATAATGCTCGATGTTGCCCAGCAGGTTGCGGTGTTCGCTATAGGTAAAAAGTGCGTTCACCAATTTTTCGAGTTCGCGGGCGATGGTGTTGTGCCGATGGAAGTCCGAATCGTTAAAAATGCGGTTGAAAATATCGCTCGTCAGCAAATGCTGGATCATCATTTCGCGCACATCGGCCAGTGTAATTTCCGGGTTGATTTCGGCTTTGCACAATTCCCAAAACGTTTCCCTGTCTTTAATAAAAATTGGATTTGTTTGGCCGGTGGTTTCGATCTGGCTGCGCAGCGCTTCCACAATTTTGGGGATATCGGCCTTAAAATTTTCGAGTGCGGTTTCAAACTTGTAAACCGTTTCGTTTTTAAAGCTGATAAAAGCAGTGATCAGCGTATGCAGCTTGTCGGCATCGCGCATTGGGACGCGCATGGTTTCTTCACCTCGCTGATACAAAATCACCGTTGCACTGTCTTCAAACAAAATATTGGTGAGTGGATAACCTGTTTTGATTTTTAGGTTGATCTCATCGTCAATACTGGTTTTTTCATCTTTGCTTTCCCAAAGGCCAATATCCAAACCAAAAAGATTCCGCACAATGCCATCCGGCCGCACTTTTTTTCCTTTTGTGCCCTGGCACCAAACTTCTGTAACTACTTCATAATTTTGTTTGCGCGCATACTCGTTCAGTAAAACCCAGAAATGGTTGCGGATGGCGGTTTCGTTGTTGGATTTTCCGAATTGTATCGCCCGGTCTAAATTGTTGTAATATTGGTTGATGAGCTGTTTGGACATGTAACCGGATAGATTTTTAGGATTGCAAGATAAATATATAATTACACAAAGGTTTTGTCCTCCTGAACTTGTTTGTCCTCCTGAACTCGTTTCAGGATCTCTCAGGCAACGACAGCAAACTTTTCACGAGGGATGCCGAAACGAGTTCGGCATGACAAATTAGATGCTTCTTTTATCAGGTAAAAACTTGTAAGTGTTTGAAAGAAGATTTCTCCTGCCGTCGGAATGACAAAAACGCCCGCCTACTTCCCAACCACATCCAAATTATAATACTGGATCATTGCCGGGTTTTCGGGCGTTAAAGTAAATGCTATTTTTATCGTACTATTTTCGCCGTGCATTAAAAAATAACCGCGCAACTGGTTTTCGGCAACCAGATTATCTACGGAAACAATTTTTCCGGCTTTGGCAAAAGCGGCCACAGCATCGGCTTTTAGTTTTTCGGGGAAGTAATCCAGCCAGAAATTATCTGCAAAAATTGGTGTTGATTTGGCATTTTCCCAATCAGGCAGTAGTTTGATCAACTCGCTTTTACGCTGGTTTAATATGGCAGAAGCTGGCAACAGTCGTGGTTTTACCCCCGAAAGGGCAAGCAAAGTATCCAGCACTATTTTATTGGCTGCACCGGCGTTGGCATAAGTGAGATTGGCAAAAGCAACTACGCCGATCCCATATTCGGGCAAAATGCGCCACTGACTGCCAAAACCCGGCAAACCGCCGGAATGGCCGATGTAAACCCGGTTTTCGCAATCCTTCATCCAGCCCAAACCGTAACCATAAGCAGAAACCGTGGGGCAAATCTGGTCATTACCCAACTTCGCATTCGGGCTGAGAAACGATACATCCCAGGGATATTGCATTTCGCGGATAGAGCTTCTTTTAACAGGATAAATTTCGGCTCCATCGCGCGGCGGCCAGGCACCCAAATGGATGGCCATATATTTACTAAAATCTTCAATCGTGGTAATCATGCCGCCCATTGCACCGTAAGAACCATCATGCAAAAGCGGCTGCTCTACCCATTTATCATTCAGCCAGCGGTAACCATGCGCCAGTTGTGCAGCGGGCACTTTGGTATATTCCCAGTAAGTATGCGTCATGCCCAACGGTTTTAAAATATTATCTGTAATGTACTGCTCGTAGGTTTTGCCGGAAACTTTTTTAATGATATAACCCAGCGTGGCAAAAGCCAAATTGCTGTATTCGTAACCCAAACCCGGATCATTGGAAAAAGAAATCCCTTTTTTATACAAATCAATTAACTGCTCGTCAGAATCCGCCAACTGACGATCGCCCCAGGGATTATCCTCCGGAAAACCAGCCGAATGCGTGAGTAAATTCTTAATCGTAATCTCCGAAGCATCCGAAGTTAAATATTTCAAATTTTTCATTTCCGGGATGTATTTACTGGCCGGGTCGTCCAGTTTCAGCTTGCCTTCATCACGCAGTTTTAGAATGGACATCGCCGTAAAACTTTTAGTCATGGAAGCGATGCGGAAATCAGAATTAACCGTAGCCATGGTTTTTTTCTCCAAATCGGTATAACCCGTGTTGCCGGTATGCACCAGTTTTCCATCCACCACAATGCCATAAACCAAGCCTGGGAAGTGGTTTTTCTCCGCATAATCTTTATAAAGCTGATCGATCATAGGAAAAGTAGTTTCAATTTTTTTATTCCTGTCAGGATCAGTAAAAACGGGCGGTTTGTAGGTTTGGGCGATCAAGGCAAAACCACAAACGGAAAGCAGCGCGGTAAAAGTAATTTTGTGTAACATGTTGAGTTGATTTCAGATCACAAGCTACAAAAATTGGCGAATGGTTTTGGTTTTTTCGGGAGAAAATTGGATGCTTCTTTTATCGGTATAAATTTAGGTGGATAAAAGAAGCATTTGTCTATAAGGATAGTATTTCTGTGGTCGGGTCTTCGCCCTCTATTCGTTCTTTTTGCTTGAGTGTCGAATGGTTTTGGTTTTTTAGGGAGAAAATTGGATGCTTCTTTTATCGGTATAAATTTAGTGGATAAAAGAAGCATTCCACTTTGTTGTCATTTCGACCAACGGGAGAAATCTTCATCAAAAAAATCAAGCAAAAGAAGATATAATAAGAAAAACATAGTTTTATGAAGATCTCTCCCTGCGGTCGAGATGACAAAAAACAAAAAATCCCAGCCAACCGACCAGGATTTTCAATATTATAAAAGCAAACTTTTACCCCAATTTCGCCAATTCCTCAGCCATGGCAGCACCAATCTCCGCAGGAGATTCTACCACACGGATACCGCATTCGGTCATAATTTTCATTTTTGCAGCAGCCGTGTCATCGGCACCGCCAACAATTGCACCGGCGTGGCCCATGCGGCGACCGGCTGGTGCAGTTTGTCCGGCAATAAAGCCAACAACTGGTTTTGTTCCGTTTGCCTGGATCCAGCGGGCCGCTTCTGCTTCCATGCCGCCGCCAATTTCGCCGATCATGATGATGCCGTGCGTTTCCGGATCGTTCATCAATAATTCAACCGCTTCTTTAGTTGGTGTGCCGATGATCGGATCGCCGCCAATTCCGATAGCCGTTGTAATCCCCAGACCGGCTTTCACAACCTGATCTACCGCTTCGTAGGTTAATGTTCCTGATTTTGAAACCACACCAACATTACCTTTTCTGAAAATAAAACCCGGCATAATACCAATTTTAGCTTCATCTGCCGTAATAATTCCCGGACAATTCGGGCCGATCAAACGGCAATCACGGTCGCTGATATATTCTTTCACCTGGATCATATCCTTGGTCGGGATACCTTCCGTAATGCAAACAATCACTTTAATCCCGGCTTCGGCAGCTTCCATAATCGCATCCGCAGCAAAAGCAGGCGGCACAAAAATGATGGAAACATCCGCACCGGTTTGGTCAACTGCATCTTTTACGGTGTTAAAAACCGGACGGTCTAAATGCGATTGCCCGCCTTTTCCCGGCGTTACGCCACCCACCAGCTGGGTTCCGTATTCAATCATTTGCGAAGCATGGTAAGTACCTTCATTGCCGGTAAAACCCTGCACAATTACTTTAGAATCTTTATTTACGAGAACGCTCATGGTTGATTTTCTTTATTAAAGACAAAGCTAATTTTTTTTGGCAAAAGCAGATAATCGGATTTGTCTTTTATCATGCTTCTTTTATCGGCATAAATTCTCCGTTTTCCAATCCGGCCTTCCCAACTTCCGGTCTTGCAAACTTTCCAACTTTCCCGCTCCCCGCTCTTTTCAAAAAATTTTGGGCGTTACCGGCCGCTGAAGGGCGGGCCGGTCGGGCTTTCCGTTCCAAGTCCTCGCTCTACGCTGCGGGCTTTCCACTGCAATCCCTAACGCAAGCTACACAACCATTACACCATTTTACGCTTTGTCATCCCGATGAAAGAGGGATCTTATTTAAAGCAAAAGACCTATACATTTGATGAAGATTTCTCCCTTCGGTTGAAATGACAAACCAATTTTATATCGATAAAAGAAGCATCACTCAATCGCTTTCAAATACTTCGTTTCATCAAATTCCATTTCACTTTTGGCAATCACCACCGTTGCAATCCCGTTGCCAATCATGTTGGTTATTGCCCGCGCTTCCGACATAAAACGGTCCACGCCCAGCAAAATCGCAATCCCTTCCACCGGAATTACTTTTATCGCCGCCAAGGTAGAACTCAACACAATAAAACCGCTGCCGGTCACACCAGCCGCACCTTTGGAAGTAACCATCAGGATGCCGATAATAGTAAGTTGCTGCGCCAGGGAAAGATCGATATGAAAAACCTGCGCCAAAAAAATTACGCTCATGGAAAGATAAATGGTTGTGCCATCCAAATTAAAAGAATAGCCTGTCGGGATCACCAAACCCACAACGGGCTTGGCACAACCAAATTGCTCCATTTTCTGCATCATGCTCGGCAGCACAGATTCGGAAGAAGACGTTCCCAAAACAATCAAAATCTCCGCGCGGATAAATTTCAAATATTGCCACAAACTAAATTTATAAACCCGGCAAATCGCATTCAAAACCACAAAAATAAACAGGATCATGGTGAGGTAAACGCAAACCATCAGTTTTGCCATCGGCAGCAACGCGTTGAGGCCGTAAGTGCCAACCGTAAAAGCCATTCCGCCGAAAGCACCAATTGGAGCCAGTTTCATCACCACTTTCATGATATTGAAGAAGACTTTGGACAATTTATCCAACCCGCGCAAAATAGAACTGCCTTCTCCGCCCAACTTATTTAAGCCATAACCAAAAAGGATGGCAAAAAACAGTATCTGCAAAATATCGCCTTTGGCAAAAGACTCGATGATATTATGCGGAATAATGTGCGTGATAAATTCGCCCCATTTCATTTCCGCAGCTTCCTTTTGATAGACAGCAATTTTACTTACATCCGCAGAAACCGTTGATTTAAAGCCGTTTCCGGGTTTGATCACGTTGGCCACAATCAAGCCGATCAGCAACGCAAATGTGGTGATCAGCTCAAAATATAATAAAGCTTTTCCGCCCACGCGGCCAACTTTTTTCATGTCGCCCATGTTTGCAATGCCAAGCACGATCGTTAAAAAGATGATCGGCGCTATCAACATATTAATCAGGCTGATAAAAGAAGCACTGATCAGTTTGGCGGTTGCGGCAAAACCGGGAAATAAAAAGCCGGCAAATGCGCCGGCCAAAATTGCTGCAATAACCTGGAAAGTGAGGTTGGAAAAGATTTTTTTCATGATAGATCTGCCGCAAACGCTGCGTAAGATACTATCTTTTGCTGATTTTATTACCTGTAATTTGTCGTTGCAGGTTACACTTAAAGCGGCTCATCGTTTCGTTTCGCAACAGCAAATGTTTGGTGCTTCTGCCTTGCACGCGTTTGCGCCAGCGTTTAAAACTTTGCGGTTTCAGTTCGCGGCGCATCAGTTCAATTACTTCCGGTTCTTTAAGTTTAAACTGAAAACCGATGGCTTCAAAAGGCGTTCGATCTTCCCAAGCCATTTCGATAATGCGGTCGGTATCTATTTGGTTGAATATTTTGGTGGTTTGCATGATTTTAAATCAAAGGGTTAAACTGTTTTCAAAAAAATACCCGATAAAAACAGTATGTAAAATTTCGCCTGAACAACAATTGATTGCTCAGGCGAGATCATCATAAATACTGTTTCAATTTGTTATTAGCTTAAATTCCATTCCGGTCTTTCAAAATGACAGGTATAGCCGTAAGGGTTTTTTTGCAGATAATCCTGATGTTCTTTCTCCGCGTTCCAAAAATCACCTGCCGGAACAACTTCCGTTACAATTTTTCCCGGCCATTTGCCCGAAGCTTCCATATCGGCAATTAGTGTTTTGGCAGTTTCATGCTGTGTTTCGTCCAAAAAAAATATGGCAGAACGGTACGATAAACCAACATCATTTCCCTGCCGGTTACGCGTTGTCGGGTCATGAATCAGGAAAAAATATTCCAGCAATTTGCGATAAGATAATTTTGCCGGATCAAACACAATTTCAATCCCTTCGGCGTGCGTGCCATGATTGCGGTACGTTGCATTCGGCACATCTCCGCCTGTATATCCTACAACCGTTGAAATAACGCCGGGTTGATGACGAAACAATTCTTCAACTCCCCAAAAACATCCGCCGGCCAAAATGGCTTTTTCAGTATCCATATAAACTATTTTTTATTGATTAAATATAATACAAAATGATAATCGATAAGGTTTTGCGCCAGGAAACACGCCATTGTAAAATGCTTCTTTTATCGATGTTTTTTTAGCCTGCTTTCGCAATCCCGGTCGAGTTAAACTGACCTTATCAGCATAATTGATTATCTTCGGATAAATAATTTAACTATGGTAGTTGAAAGAACAGAAAATGAGATTATTGTAAGGTTATCACCCGCTATTAAAGTAGAAGATTTACAAGAATTTTAAATTATGCCCGCTATAAAGAATTGACTGCCAATGTACAAGTTGAGCAGGATGAGGTTGATCAATTGGCTACAGAAATCAATAAAAACTGGTGGACAGAAAATCGGGATAAACTCATCAAGTGAAAATAATTGTTGACACCAATCTTGTTTTTAGTGCCTTATTAAATTCTGGTAGCAGAATTGCTAAACTCATTTTAAATGGTGAGAAAAACCTGCAGCTCTTTAGCTGTAATTTCTTGAAAATCGAATTAGAAAAGCATCATGATAAATTAATTAAGCTTAGCAAACTATCCTCTTCGGAACTATTAGAATTAAAAGAAATTATTACGCATAATATTACTTTTGTTGATGAACGCTTGCTTCCTCCCCAATTATTACTACAAACCGAAGAACTTTTAGCATCTATTGATCCAAAAGACACGCCATTTGTTGCTTTATCAATTTATTTAGAAGCAAAACTTTGGACAGGAGATTTGCAATTGTACCGTGGATTGAAAGCCAAAAATTTTAATAACGTTTTAACTTCTGCGGAACTTTCACAAATTTTAGACGATTTAGAAAGTCGCTGATACTTCTTTTATAGGGCAATTTTTAACATAAAGTTACCTTTTCTTCAAACAGCTTTCGCTATTCCGGTCGAGTTAAATTGCAGATCATACAAGCGTTTGTAAAAACCATTTAGTTTTAAAAGTTCCTGGTGAGAACCCATTTCTTTGATCTCGCCATGATCTAACACAATAATTTTATCGGCATTTTGAATGGTAGATAAACGGTGCGCAATCACGATAGAAGTCCTGCCTTTCATCAACTTGAAAATCGCTTCCTGGATCAGTTCTTCGGTTTCTGTATCGATGGAAGCCGTTGCTTCATCTAAAACCAGGATCTTCGGATCGTAAACCAAGGCGCGAATAAAGGAAATCAGCTGCGCTTGTCCGGCCGAAAGTGTAGAGCCGCGTTCCATCACTTCATAATCGTAACCGCAGGGCAAACGCATAATAAAGTTGTGCGCGCCTACTTCTTTTGCGGCAGCAATTATTTTTTCTCTGCTGATTTTGGGATTATTCAGGCTGATATTATTGGCAATCGTATCTGAAAACAGAAATACGTCTTGAATAACCGTGGCAATTTGCGAACGCAAAAAACCCAGTTCATAATCCTGAATATTCACGCCATCAACCTTGACCGTGCCTTTGCTGGTCTCGTAAAATCGGTTTAAAATATTAATGGTGGATGATTTTCCGGCGCCGGTTGCGCCCACCAAAGCCAAAGTTTCGCCGGGTTTAATGTGGAACGATACATCTTTTAGCACATAATTTTCATCATTGTAAGCAAACCAAATGTGGTCGAAATCAATGGCACCGCTGATGTTTGCCGGTGCCAATGTTCCGTTATCCACCGTTTTTTCATCGGTATCCAAAACCTTGAAAATCCTGTCGGCACCAACCATTCCCATTTGCAGCGTATTAAATTTATCGGCCAGTTCGCGTATCGGCCTGAAAACCATGTTGATATACAGGATAAAAGCGGTAATCGTTCCGGGAGAAACATGCAGCGGATCAGCCAGAATACGCTTGGAACCGTACCAAACCAACAAGCCGAGCGACATGGCCGAAATAATTTCTACCACCGGATAAAAAATAGAATAATACCAGTTGGACTGGATATTGGCATCGCGGTATTTTTTATTTACGGCCACAAATTTCCGCATTTCCTGGTCTTCCCGCGCGAAATAATGGATCACGCTCATGCCCGAAATATGCTCCTGCAAAAAAGTATTTAGGTGAGAAACCTGCGTGCGCACTTCCTGGAAAGAAGTTTTGATCGCTTCCTTAAACCAGTAAGTGGCCAGCATCAGCAGCGGCATCGGAATTAAAGTAACCAGCGTTAGCCGCCAGTCGGTGTACAACATAATTCCGATGAGCGCAATCAGTTGCAGCATGTCGCCAATGATCGAAATCAAACCTTCCGAAAAAATATCGGCAATGGTTTCCAGATCAGAAACCGAACGCGTAATCAACACACCAATCGGCGTATGGTCAAAATATTTTAAGCGGAGTTGGGTAATGTGGTTGAAAACATCCGTCCGCAAGTTCAAAATTACCGATTGCCCAAGCGCGTTGGTCAGATAGGTTTGAAAATATTGCACAGCCGACTGCAAAACCAGCAGGCCAAACATCAGCAACGACATGTTGAGCAAGCCGTTAAAATCAGCTTTCAGGATGTATTTATCTACCGTAACCTGAATGAGATATGGCCTGATTGGTGAAAGTGCCGCCATCAAAACCGTTAAAAAAGCTGCCCACAAAAACTTTTTGCGGTATGGCCGCACGTATTGCAGCACCCTGCCTAATAATTTTGTATCGAAAGCTTTACCGGTTACTGCCGCCATTTGTAAGTTGTGAGTTGTGAGTTGTGAGTTGTGAGTTGTGAGTTGTGAGTTGTGAGTTGTGAGTTGTGAGTTGTGAGTTGTGAGTTGTGAGTTGTGAGTTGTGAGTTGTGAGTTGTGAGTTGTGAGTAAGTTAAATTTATACTTTGTTAGATTGTTTTAGGTTGAGGAAATATAAGGATAATGCACCTTAGTTAAATATAAACCACAAGCCGGAACAGAAACGCCGGCATTGCTTCTGTTCTTGCTTTCGATGATCTTTCGCACTGCTTCCGGTTCCATTTCTTTTTTGCCTACGGCGATCAATGTTCCTACGATAGCGCGTACCATATTGCGTAAAAAACGGTCTGCCGAAATATAGAAAAGCAGTCCATCTTCTTTTTCAACCCAAAATACTTCTCTTATCGCACAAAAATTGGTTTTTACCTGCGTATTGCTTTTGCTGAAACAACTGAAATCACAATATTCTTTGATGATGTTTGCCGCTTCGTTCATCAATTGCAAATCCGGAAAATCACGCAATTGCCAACTATAATTTTGTTTGAAAGGATCTTTGCCAAAATGAACATGATACTCGTAAGCACGCAGCGTGGCATCAAAACGCGCATGGGCATCTGCAGCAACCGGAATAATATTTTTTACAGCAATATCTTTCGGAAGGATGGAATTTAAGGAGGCTTTCAGTAATCGGCTTTCAGCAATCAGGTCGATGCCGGTCGTCGCTTTCCCGTCACTGATAGCTGATGTCTGATAGCTGATAGCTTTCTCAAAATGCACAAACAATTGCCTGGCATGTACGCCGGTATCTGTGCGGCCGCAGCCCACCGTTTCTACCGGCTGCCGCAGCAAAACCGCTAAAGCTTTATTAAAAACTTCCTGCACGCTCAGCGCATTCTGCTGGATTTGCCAGCCATGATATTTGCTGCCATCAAAGGCCAGTTCTGCAAAAAATCTTTGTTTCCCATCCACTTTTGCAAAGGTAACAAAAGCTGAAAAGCCTTCTCCGCAGAAATTATTTTAAAAGTATTTTATCTTTGCGATGCTTCTTTTAGCACTATAAAAATGATACAGAGAATACAAAGCATCTATTTGCTGGCAGCCAGTTTGGTTTTGTCCGCACTTTTTCTTTTTCCGGTGATCAATAACCTGATCCTGAACGGCCATGCCGATAGCATTATGGTAACCGGCGTTTACGAAGTGATCAATGGCGTGCGCACCAAAACGGCTTCCTTAATTTGGTTGAGTATTGCAACAGTGGTTGCGGCTTTGCTTCCTTTAGCAGGTATTTTTTTGTATAAAGACCGGAAACGGCAGTCGGCTTACTGCTATATTGTTGTGGTGCTGATCATCGGCTACAGCTTCTATCTCACCGAAACCGTAAAACCCATTGCCGGCGATATTACGCTGCGGACTGAAAATTACGGGTTGGGCATGATTTTGCCTTCGCTGGCCATTGTGCTTGTTTTTTTTGCCATCCGCGGGATTAATCGTGATAGTAAATTGGTTAGGTCGGCAGACAGGTTGCGGTAAAACTAATTTTGCTGTTACAAAGCCTGTTCATATTCATGCCGATGCTTCTTTTATCACCTAAAAATTGGTGTTGGCCTTAATCAAATGCCTGCCATTTTTTAGGTGATAAAAGAAGCATGGAAATTTTATAAACAAATTTTGAACAGGCTCACAAGCCCGAATAATAATCATAACCCTGCTCGGCCCAGTAATCTTTCGGCCGCTCGTTGCTAAAGCTAATTTTTCCGATCCTTTTTAAATTCTTGATACCATATTTTACCGGAACGATCAAACGAAGTGGCGCACCATGTTCTAATCCGATTGGCTGTCCGTTCATTTCATAAGCCAGTAAAGTTTGCGGGTGCAAGGCACTTTCGCTTTCCAAACCCACATAATATTCCCCGTTTGGCGTTTCCATACCGATGTAAGGCATTTTTGCCTGTTCATTCAACTTAAAATGTTCGATAAAATCTGCAAACTTTACGCCGCCCCAATGCTGGATCTGGTCCCAGCCTTCCACACATTTAAAATCAAATATAATTTCTGTTTTTGGCAAAGCTTTTATTTCAGCCATCGTAACTTTTAAAACGTCGCCTTTGCTTTTTACGACGGCTAATTGCCAGTTTTCCGGTTTAAAGCCTTCGTCGTCAATGCCGATATCACTGTTTACGCGTACTTTTTTTGCCGCCATAGATTTCGGATAGGTCTTCACTTCATGGTTAGTGCTATAAAATTTCCGGAAGAAAAGCTCGGTTTTGTTCAAAGCGCGGCGCAACGGTTTTCGTGCCCCGGCGGTGATGCCTTCTGGTTCCATTGGCGAATTGTACAACCATTTCCAGCCGCCAAAAGCAGCTCCGCCCACAACAAAAAAGGTGGAAAAGGATATAAAATTGCGCCGCTTGATCTTTTGTTCAACCGTCATTTCCTTTTTAGTTTCTTCGTTTTGATTGATAGGGGTTTCCATCGGAATAAATATTTTAAGAACGTTTCATTTTTTCATGCTTCTTTTATACCATTAAAATCTTTAATTTTTTTGGCTAAAGCCTGCTTTTGTTACTTTTTATCCACGGCCTAAAGGCCGTGGCAATTGCAATTTTTAATAGCAAATTATAAAATTATAACGGGTTGATAGAAGGGTTGATATCATCTTTTAGCGACAAATCTTCCTGTTTAGCATCTGGTTTTTCTATCACTTCAAAACCTGAAACCACCGATCTGAAATTGTTCCATCCTGCCAAAACAACTTGTAATACATGGATGACGAAAAATAAAACATAACCAATAGTTAAAGCAAAATGCAATATCCGGGCAAAATGATAGCCGCCGCAAAGCCAGGCAAGCCAGTAAAACTGCACGGGTTTGTAAATAGCCAGTCCGGTAACAACCGAACCAAAACCCATAACGATAATTGCCGAATAAGCAATGCGTTGTGCCGCATTATATTTATTTTGCAGTGGAGCAGTTTTGCGGATATGCAGATCGTGCAGTAGAACCAGCCAGGCTTCTTTAAAAGAGTTTTTTTTCGGAACTAACTCCCGCCAGGCACCGGAAAAAATGGTATAAAGCAGATAAAAGATTCCGTTCAAAGTAAAAAACCACATGAACAGAAAATGAAAAGCCATTCCTTCTGCCAGCCTTGACGGAATATTAAAAAATTTATAAAATGAATCCGGGAAAAAATGAAAAAAAGTATGTCCAAACAAAGTAAATGTATAAGTATCGCTCGCCCAATAAATGAGCATTCCGCTCCAAATCATTACGGTAAGTATCGGGAAGTTGACCCAATGCGTCCAGCGCATCAGCAGCGAATGTTTTTCTTTAATCACTTTCATAGCTTGCAATCCAATTTTATCAGCTTTTAGTTTCTAAGTCAAGTTTGTATTGATGCTTCTTTTAGCACAACAAAATTAGTATGCTAAAAGAAGCATCAGGAAAAATATTCAATTTTATTATTTGAAAGCATTAACATTTTTTGACCGGACCATTGCATTGGAAGGGTTTAAACCCGATTTGGCAGCAGCCAAAATTTGGCCGTTGCTTTTATTTTGTAAGAAAGTAATCACCTCCAAACTTTGATTATTTAAGGCTGAAGGAATAGCAATAGTTGCGCTTCCATTGTTTTTTCCGCCCAAATCAATGGTTTCCAAGTTACGCACAATTTGAACATGGCTTAAAGTCCGGCCACCATTTTCCCCTCCTTTTACATTTGTTGTTGCTGATTTTTGAACCAGGGCCAATAAAAGTGAAGTATTATTTGTTGTTCCTTCAATGTTGTAATGCAAGTTAATCTGAGCTTTATCAAACTTTACATCACTCAAAGTTAAGGTTGCTGATGAAGGTTTTTGCAAGTTGCTTTTAATGGCATTTCTTAATGTTGCTTCTTCTGATCCGATAAATTCTTTGCGGCCGTTCACTACAATTTGCGGCGTGTAAATGGATTGCAAATTTAACCATTGCGCATATTGATTTTGCCTTTTGGAATAAGCCGCGCTGCTGAAAACATCTTTCCAACCTAAACGGTCCCAATAATCCACATGAAAAGCAAGGATATAAACCGGCAGATTGTTGCTTTCTTTCTGGATTTTTTCCACAAGTTCATCGGCTGGCGGGCAACTGGAACAACCTTCGGAAGTAAACAATTCAATCACTGCAAAACCTTTTGCTGCAGTATTATATTTTAAATTAATTTTAGGCTGATCGGCAGAAACGATCCAGGAAATAATGCCAACTGTTGCCAGGCAACCAGCCAGGATGAATAATTTTATTGCTTTCACTACTTTATGTTTGAAGTTTAACGATTAGTCGTTTAGGGTAATCAAACCTTACAATAAATTTATAAAAATATGTAAGGTTTGAAATAACATTACGACTAAAGATTTAAAATTTGTGCATCATACTGTTTTTATCTACCTAAAATTTGATTATGCAAGCCGATAAGCTTTCGATCCCAAACCAGCCAGATACTTCCCCGATCAACCCGCATAATTGGGTGGTTTTGTATGCAGATTATTTGTTTAGTTATGCCATAACCCGATTGAATGATGAAGAATTGGCAAAAGATATGGTACAAGAAACTTTTTTGGCTGCCTTAGAAAAGACGACGCAATTTAAAGGAAACAGCTCTGAACGTACATGGCTGACAGCTATCTTGAAAAATAAAGTGATTGATGTGTATCGGAAAAATGCTTCCGGCCTCAGCAAAAAAAGTATGGTAAAAGAAGCACAACAGGAGCAGCAGGACTTTTTTAACCCGGAGGACGGACATTGGAATGAGGCGCATTCCCCGCAGGAATTTGGCATAGAACAGGATTCGATCTTAAACAAAGAATTTAACCAGATTTTGCAAAAATGTATGCAGAAACTTCCGGTGCTTTGGCTGTCGGTTTTCACAATGAAACATATAGATGATGAACCGACAGAATTGATTTGTACACAATTAAAAGTTTCGGCTGCGAACTTTTGGGTGATCATCCATCGCACTAAATTAAACTTGCGGGCTTGTCTTCAAAGAAATTGGATTTAAAAAAATTTATAAATATGGAAGAATTAAACAAAACCGAGATAAGAAAAATTGCCTACAATTGTAAGCAAGCTACTTTTTTGATTGAAAAGAAACAGCTTTCAACATTAACAATCAGGGAAAAACTGGAGTTGAAAATCCATTTGGCCGGTTGTTCTGTTTGCCGCACTTTTCAGCAGCAAAGTATCGTGATCAATCAAATGGTGAAAGACTTGTTTCATTCTTCTCAACCTAAAGAAATCAAGTTGGATGAAACTTTTAAAAATAGATTGCAGGAACGCATTGAAGAACAGTTGAATAAAAATTAAGTTGTAAGGTTAATAACTGAACAACGACTAAGTGGGAAATGATGCTTCTTTTATCATATAAAAATCAGTAAAGCCTTTTATACTTTTATAAAATTAAAACCTGATACAGATTTTTTAGTACTAAAAGTAGTATCCAATTTAAACAATCAATTTATTTAATTTAAAAAAAGCTATACTATGAAAACCATTGTACTTTTTGCCGCAGGGATTTTACTTTCGTTAAATACCATCGCACAAACCGGATTGAAAAGCGGCGTTATTGCTCCGGAATTTTCGGCAACGGATAATTCAGGAAAAAAATTAGACTTGCAGGCTTTGCTAAAAAAACACAAGTCGGTAGTTTTATTTTTTTACAGAGGCCAATGGTGCCCGTATTGCAACAAGCATATCCAACAGTTGCAGGATTCATTACAAGTATTAACATCAAAAGGTGCATACATAATTGGCGTTACTCCGGAAACCGGCGAGAACATCAATAAAACGATAGAAAAAACCCATGCTTCATTTTCTATTATCCAAGATAAGGATTACAAGATTATGAAAGCTTATGATGTGAATTATGTGATGGATGCAGATATGGTGGGTAAATATAAAAGCCACGGCGTAGACCTGGAGCAGAATAATGGCAACACGGACCATGTTTTGCCTGTTCCTGCAACTTATATCATCAACAAAACCGGTAAAATTACCTATGTGCAGTTTGATAAAGATTATAGAAAAAGACCATCTGTTGCTGCTATTGCAAAGGAATTATAAGTAGTAATCCATTCATTTAGCATACTGTTTTTACCATCCATTTTTTGGTATTGAATGAAAAAATTATCACTTCAAAATCATAATAGAATTACCATTTGAAGTAACAGAAATTATTCTTACTTTTGCAGCATATTTAGCAATGTAGCTAAATTCGTTATTTACATCATGAACCCATTTATTGAACTGGGAATCCGTCATGATATTGTTAATGCCATCTCTGATTTAGGATTTGAAAATCCTACGCCAATCCAGGAACAATCTATTCCGGTTTTGTTAACAGGCAGCAACGATTTTGTCGGATTAGCCCAAACAGGGACCGGAAAAACCGCCGCCTTCGGACTGCCCTTATTAGAACTGATTGACTTTGATCAGAACAAGCCTCAAGCCTTAATACTTTGCCCAACCCGCGAGTTGTGTTTGCAAATTACAAGCGACATTAAAAGTTATTCCAAAAACATGTCCAACGTTAAAGTTGTGGCTGTTTACGGTGGTTCAAGCATCATGGATCAGCTGCGCGAAATCAAGCGCGGCGTGCAGATTGTTGTTGCAACCCCCGGACGTATGCTGGATATTATTGGCCGTAAAGCCATTGATTTTTCAGAAATCCAGTACGTTGTTTTGGATGAAGCCGACGAAATGTTGAATATGGGCTTCCAGGAAGACATTAACGAAATCCTGTCTACCACCCCTGAAGAGAAAAAAACCTGGCTGTTCTCAGCCACGATGCCGGCAGAAGTGCGCCGCATCGCTAAAAACTACATGACCGACCCTTTTGAGCTTACCATGGGCACAAAAAACACCGGAAATGTGAACATTGAGCACGAATACTACATTGTGAAAGCACGTGATAAATACGCCGCTTTTAAACGCATTGTTGATTTTAACCCTGAAATTTTTGGTATCGTTTTTTGCCGTACCAAAATTGAAACGCAGGAAATTGCCGAATCTTTGATCAAAGATGGTTACAACGCCGATTCTTTGCACGGCGATCTTTCGCAGCAGCAACGTGATAAAGTAATGAAACGTTACCGCGACCGCAGCCTGCAATTGCTGATTGCTACCGATGTTGCAGCACGCGGTATCGACGTAAACGATGTTACGCACGTTATCAATTATTCTTTGCCGGATGAGATTGAGAACTACACACACCGTAGCGGTCGTACCGGTCGTGCCGGAAAAACAGGGATTTCTATTGCCATCATCAATGCAAAAGAAATTGGTAAAATACGCCAGATTGAACGTGCATTAGGTAAGAAATTTGTGAAAGCAGAAATCCCGACCGGTTTTGATGTTTGCGAAAAACAATTGTTTGGTTTGGTGCATAAAGTACATAACGTAGAAGTGAACGATTCTCAAATTGATCAATACATCCCACGTATTATGGCTGAGTTTGAAGAGCTGAGCAAGGAAGATATCATTAAACGTTTTGCTTCTTTGGAGTTCAACCGTTTCCTGGAATATTATAAAAATGCGCCGGATTTGAATGCTTCGGCTGATGAATCCCGTGTACGTGAAAGTTCAGAACGTGCCCCGAGAAATGGAAACGGTGTAAGTCCGGATTATACGCGCTTATTTATCAACTTAGGTTCGGTAGATAATTTTACCCGCGGGGATTTGTTGGGTTATATCTGCAATACCAGCAAAATTAACGGCCGTGGCGTTGGGAAAATTGATGTAAAAGGTGTTTACTCTTTCTTTGAAGTACCAAATGCCGAAGCACAACAAGTAATTGATGCTTTTAAAGACGCCAACTTCCAGGGCCGTGAAGTTCGGATCGAACTTTCAGGTGGTGATGCAGAAGGTGCTGAAAGCCGCGGCGGAAGATCTTCCGGTGGTGCCTATCAAAGACGCGAAGGCGGAAGCCGGGAAAGGCGAGATGGTGGCCGCGAACGCAGTTACAGCGGAAGCGGTGCAAGCAGCGGTGGGTTTCGTGATTTTTCTGGCAAAAGCCGCGAAGATCGTGGTGAACGCCGCAGAAGGTTTTAAAACACCATACTGTTTTTAGTACATAGTTTTTAGTTTTAGTTTAGTTGAAAAGGGCTTTCGGAAATATCCGAAGGCTTTTTTTGTTTAACGAAAAAACTGAACAGCGGAAGAATCAGGATAAACTAAAGTCATACTTTTATCCGTTAAATTTTTTACAACGAATTTGGTGTAAGGCTGGCTGCCTTCATATGAAGTGAAAAGGGAATCACCTTTTATAAAATAGTTTTCGGCAATCGGTTCACCTTCATCCAGAATGAACGCTTTTGTGGTAATTTGCAAATTAGTTTTCTGGTCCTGCGAATGCCATTTGCCCAACAGTTTGGTTTTTCCGGTTGATGAATTACAAGCAGAAACCACAACCACTCCAACTGCCGTTGCAACCAATATCAGGTAAGTTTTCTTCATATTCAGTATTTTATAAATTTACTTTTCATCAAAAAGCAATACTTCTTTTATCGATATAAATTCTTTAAACGTAAAAATGCCCGAAGTTTTTCCGGGCATTTTTTATTTCAAAGCAATAAACGATTATTTTGCAGGGGCATCTTTCAGTTTCGATTTTGAAACATAAACTTTTTTACCTTTTTTATTTACATAAAAATATTTTGAATTTTTATTGATGTAAATAGTTTCTCCGCCTGGGGCAACTTTTCCTTTATATTCTTTGTCTCCTACAGCTGATACGCCCTTTACAGCAAGTTCAGCAGTTTTATTTCCAACTTTATTAATGGTTGCTCCAACTTTGCCTTTTGCGGTATTTTGTGCAAATGATTGAACTGTAAATAATACAGCGGCTGAGAATAATAAAACTTTGATCTTTTTCATGATTTTAATTTAAATGATTGCTAACGTTAACTCAATTGTTCTGCCAATTGTTTCATTTCAAATATAGGATTACTTTTCTGATATAGAATGGCATAAACAGCCTCGCTGATCGGCATGGCAACGTTGTATTTTTTGTTCACTTCATGCAGGCAATTTGCGGCATAATAACCCTCGGCAATCATGTTCATTTCCAGCTGTGCCGAATTCACGGTGTAGCCTTTGCCAATCATGTTCCCAAAAGTGCGGTTTCGGCTGAATTGCGAATAACCGGTCACCAGTAAATCGCCCAAATAAGCAGATTCATTAATATCGCGGTTGATGGGGTGAACAGCATCCACAAAACGCTTGATCTCACGTATCGCATTGGAAATCAGCACGGCCTGAAAATTATCACCATAACCCACGCCATGGCAAATACCGCTCGCAATGGCATAAATATTTTTGAGCACGGCCGCATATTCCGTCCCGTAAATATCATCCGAAATATTGGTTTTGATATATCTTGTGTTGAAATAACAAGCCAGATCAGCAGCCAGTTTTTTATCCTGCGAAGCCAAAGTCAGGTATGATAATTTTTCCAGAGCCACTTCCTCCGCATGGCACGGGCCGCTTAAAACCAGGAAGTTCTCCAGCGGGAAGTTGTAATGCTGATGGATAAAATCGCCAATAATTTGGTTTTCATCCGGCACAATTCCCTTGATGGCTGAGATGATTTTTTTGCCGGTAAAAGAAGCATCCGTCAAACCAAAAAGTGCATCTTTCAAAAAAGCAGCCGGAACATTTAATATGATTACTTCTGCTTTTTCAACAATTTCTTTAATTTGGGTTGAAAGATTTTCCGGTTTCACACAAATCTCCACAGAACTGAGGTATTTTGGATTGTGCCGGAACTTGCGGATATGCTGCAATGCTTCCTCGCTGCGCATCCACCAAAAAATTTCTTTCGGCATGGTATTATCCGTCAGCATTTTAACAATAGCCGTGGCCCAGCTTCCTCCTCCAATAACTGCAATTTTCAATTTATTTTCATCCATCAAGCCCTGGTTTCCAGTTTATTTATAGTATTGCAAATAAAAGAAATTTAATAAAATCAATTTGTGGTGAATATGGAAGAAGTTGGATGCTTCTTTTATCAACCTTTTTTTGGTATGGCCATCAAAACGATATGTTTATGAAAATGCCTTATCTCATAAAAACACCGGCTTTAGTAAAATGGTTTTATCCGGGTTTAACGTGGCAAAAAAGCCCGACAGAACTCATTCTTTATTTAACTTTTGACGACGGTCCGATCCCGGAAGTAACGCCTTTTATCTTAAAAACTTTAGCTCAATTCGAGGCTAAAGCTACGTTTTTTTGTATTGGCGATAACGTACAAAAACATCGGGATATTTTTAAACAGGTTAAAGCCGGCGGACATACCATCGGAAACCACACTTTTAACCATTTGCGCGGCTGGGATACATCAGATAAAGTTTATCTGCAAAACACTCAAAAATGCCAGGAATTGGTCAAAGCAAAACTTTTCAGGCCGCCTTATGGCCGTGCAAAAAAGTCGCAGTTTGCTGTCCTCAAGAAGCAGTATGAAGTAATTATGTGGGATGTTTTGAGCGGAGATTTTGACACAGATTTATCTCCCCAAAAATGCTATCAAAATGTAGTGGATAAAAGCAGTAACGGCTCTATTATTGTTTTTCATGACAGCTTAAAAGCCTTTCCCAGAATACAATACGCATTACCCAAAGCACTGGAATACTGGCAAAACAAAGGTTATCAATTTAAAAGTTTGTAATGGTTTTGCTGTGCGATTATTTGGGCGGCAACACTTGCGGGCTTTGTTAGATTTTTGCCGATAAAAGAAGTATGGATGGTTATTTGTGATTAAAAATCACCAGTTCAAAAGACGTGGTTGCAAACCCGCGACCAGCAGTCTCAGCAGGATTACATATCCCGGCCAAAGGGAATTATATCTTAACTCTTAAATGATATATCTTTGTAATCATGAACCTTCAATATATTTCTGACAATACAGGAAAGACGACCGGTGTATTCATCCCCATCTCCGAGTGGAACGAACTCAAAAGTAAGTACAAGGGTATTGAACAGGAGCAGATGGAGATACCCATCTGGCAGATGGAAGAAGTGGGAAAGCGCCTTAAAGATTACAGGAACGAACCCGGACAGGCATTGGATTTTGATGCTGCCATGGACGATATTGAAAAAGGCCTGTAATGTACAGGGCGGTTATATTGCCACTGGCCAAACAGGACATCAAAAAAGCCGCTGCCTGGTACGAGTCCAAGCAAAAAGGCCTCGGCAAACGCTTTGTGAAGGAGGTGCGCAACAAGGTGTCTTACATCAAAAGCAAGCCGAATGCTACCGCTATATGTTATGATGACACCCATTGTGCCGTTCTGGAAGTATTTCCGTTCATGGTTCACTTTACTGTGGATGATGGCCTGAAACTGGTGGTTATCTCTGCCGTATTCCACACTTCGCTCAGCCCTGACATGTGGGCGCAAAGATAAAAAGCTATTTATCGTGCTATGCTGTAAATGACAAAAATCCCTAAGCGAGGGGCTTTTGGCACACTGATATTCAGGTAATTAATTAAAAAACGGCAAGTACAGTGCTACAAAACTTGTGACTGTTGCTAAATTTTACCGGTAAAAGAAGTATGGATGATTATTTAGATTGAAATCACAGTTTAAAGGATGTGGTTATAAACCTGCGACCAGCAGTAGGTAACATTTCCCGACCTATTGGTGTTTTGAGCAGGGGATTTCGATCCAAATTTATCTCCCCAAAAATGCTATCAAAATGTAGTGGATAAAAGCAGTAACGGCTCGATTGTAGTTTTTCATGACAGTTTAAAAGCATGGCCGCGTTTAAAATTTGTGTTGCCTAAAGCAATGGAGTATTTACACAACGAGGGGTATAATTTTAAACCATTATAGTTAATTTATTATTAATATTATGGTAACAAGAAGCAGTTATAATTGTAAAAACAATTGATAATGAATACAAGATATTTACTTATACTATTCGTTTCATTGTTGTCCGATAAAAGTTAACGGGATAGCCTAAGCCATCCCGTTTTTTCTACCTTTAAGTTACCACACTCAAAAAGTATGCTTAAAGGTACAACATTTTCCGGACAGCCGGTATTCGCACA
>JAABUS010002172.1_pt1 | contig 38364 bp, 40 predicted proteins | sample 5560161 | NCBI WGS metagenome assembly JAABUS01 (sample SAMN10711885, study PRJNA513376) | rock metagenome | isolation source: Antarctica rocks | place: Antarctica: Victoria Land, Trio Nunatak nord | collected 2016-01-04
GGTTGATGGGGATGGAGGAGGAGGGGGTGGAGCTTGGGTGGGGAGCTTGGGTTGAGGAAGTCAGGGAACAGCAAGCGGCAATGGAGGGCGGGGGGGAGGATGAGATAGAAGAGCAGATGGGGAATAATGTTCATCAAATTGGGCTGGTGTCCCATGACGGAACAGAGGAGTGATTACGTCTCAGCTTCGTTATTGGGGATATAGTTCGAACGCTTCGCAGCATTGAGAGAGTACTGTTTCGGTTTGAGAATATAACGTTATTGATTGATGTCAAGTACACCGAGTATACAAAGTTTCTGCCAGGCTTAAAACCCCTGACTCCTTGCGTGATGCGTGATACGTGATGCTTGCGAAAAGCCATCCCTACCCAACGCCTTATTCTTCGTCCACTCAATGCCCAAATCGATCTGGCATAGCCACAGGCGCGACCAAGCTCCAGGTGTAGATGCCGTACGCAACCCACGCACTAACAATCTTCACCCAACTAGCCCAATACGTCCTTCCCACAGCCGCAAAATCGCCCGCACCCTCTAAGTCAATGTTCTGCGTCAATAGCGTTGCTACCCAACATGTAGCCAGTAGGAAGATGACGTGGAAGAGCGAGTAGTTGTACTGGGTGCCGCTTCTCTCATCATCTTTGCCGCCGTGACCGTCGTTGGATTCATCGTCGTCGTCATCTTCGTCGAGAGCGTTAGCGGGGAGCGAGCCAGCTTCGACGGCGGCGCGGAGGGCTTCGGCACGCATTTCGCGGCGGGAGCCGGAGGGTTGCTGGTCTACCATTCCGTGCTCTGAATCCTCCTGTCCGATCTTGCTGTAGCTGTGACTCGCCGAGCTGCCCAGCGCAATGCCCTGAGTTGCAGCACGCGTAGTTGTGTAGGCGATTGTAAGCATGGTAACGATCGCTCCAATGACGATCGACGCTGTACGTGTGCCGCGAGCGCGGATCAAAGGGTTGCACTGGCGGTCGTCGGGTTCCATGCTTACGGCGGACATAGTGAGGTAGGTGCAATAGATGGCTACCATGGCTGATTGAGCCAGCCCAGCTTGTGGGTTGTACTCCTGGATTGTGGGGTGGACAGAGATGGCGGAAATTATGAGGAGGACGAGGAGGTTGACTGTGATGGCAGCTTGGTTCATGGCGCAGCCACTATTGGCGAAGAAGATGTACATGAGGATGGTCATGGCGAATGATAGGGTATACATCCCAAGTGTGGAACCGATCAGGATTGATCTCCATGCTTTTGAATCGTAATTCTCAATCTTCTCGAGACAGAATTCCGCCCATGTGTGCGCGAGATCGACCAGTAGGATGAGGCCTAGAAGGACGAACATCATCGCTCCAGCTAAAGCGAAGTATTTGCCCCAGACCTGGAAAAAAGCCTCAGGGATGAGGAAGGAGATAACGACGAAACCCAACCAGACGATGATCTTAGGTCCCCAGTAGCCATTTTGTAGAGCGGCTCGGCCATCTCGAGAGGATTTGACGCCAAGAAGTAGTATTGCGAGAGCGAAGTGGAAGAGTCCCAGAGCGAAGTTAACTCGTTGGACGGCGACGAAACCATAACATTGTTTTCCTTCGCAAGTGATCGCCATATAGTCTAGAGTCAGGTGTTCGAGTTTCTTCAGTGCCCAGGGAGTGAGCATCAGCCATGATATGATAGAATTAACCAGTAGAACAACAGCGTAGGCGATTCGAGTAGCCATGCTGCATGAACATTAGCTGCCGTCCATCGCATCGCTATGAGTGAGGCCTGCCTGCTCTGGAACTTGCCGCAAGCACTGCATACTGCAGAACAGGTGGCGGCTCCGCAACATGAGGCGCCGAAGGTCATCAGCTACAAGCAAGTCAGTATCTGAATGCGCGCCGATGAAAGCAGCAGAGGAACAGGCAACCCACCGTCCCCACAGATGGGACAGCCAAGAGGGGCAATGATAGTAGAGCACCCATAGCGAAAGCAATTAATAAGCCGGGAGGAAGATTATACCAAGAGTACCTCCTACTCTTCCTTACCCGACGATGAAAGGTGTTGTACGATGAGAAATCCAAGTGATTGTGGTCTTTGGGTTTGCCTGGCTCACGCCTTCGAGGTGGGTTTGTAGACGTAGACGGCGGCCTTGCCCCATGAGGTCACCTGTGGCTTGGCACTGATAAGTCAGCCAAGACATCATTCTTGCAATTACAAATCCAGTGATTGCACTCACCTTGTAGGACTAATTTTCGGAAACTCTGAAGCTCTGTATACCGGATTGAATAGGTCTGGCCGGTCTTGTGCGCTGCCTCTCGCTTGGTTTCCTTCGTCGCCGGGTTCCTTCATCGCCGCCGCAACACGATGACAACCAGGTAGTGGGCCCCAACGATATCGACATCGCCCAGTAGCCATGTCTGAGCAGAAGCTGAGGACGGCGAGAGTGGTATCAGTAGTTGCTGCCACTGTCATATCGCTGGCATGTGGAACAAACGTGAGACAATCCAATTGAAGAAGTCGTGCTGGTACTGACAATATCCGCAGTATGCCTACTCAGCGTGGGCCCCCGCATTCGCCGAAAAGATGAAGCTCTCTTCCACCCAGAGCAACCTGATAGTGAGAAATATACGCAATTGGAAAGGTTGAGCAGGGATCTAATTGGGGTAGGGTACTTTCGGAAATCTTGGGATGTACATGGCTGGAATACCCGTCGGTCTTATGGTCGATAACAAAGGGCCACGGCCAGGTGCTCTTCTGGGGTCCCTGTCCTTGGGCGCTGGATACTTCTCCATGTACAGAGGTAGGAAGTCTGAACCTGCGCAAGGGCCGTAATCTGACCTCTACAGCCTACGAAGGTGGCCCTGGATCGACAGAGATGCCATGGCTGTGTTTCTTCGCTTTTCTGACTGGCATTGGAGGCTGCGCGGCTTTCGCAGGCTCAATCAAGACATGTAAGACTCGACAGTCCGCCAACCCGATCATTCATTGATTATAGTACAGCCGCATTGAACTGGCCAAATCACCGAGGCAGCGCGACAGCCTTTCCTCTCGCAGCATTCGGCCTGAGCGCCTTTTTCTTTGCCGCTACATCATCTATCGCTTTCCCTGATAATACCTCCGACCTGCTTCTCCTGTTGGCCTGTTCTACATTCGGCATGGTCTTCATAGGAACCCTTTTCCTTCGCGTGGTACCGAACTCGCCAGCGTACTCCCCTGTACCCAACCCTTACGAGAGAAGCGCTTCCGACTCTTCGACGCTTCTGAAACGAAATAAGTCTGGAGACAGCAGATATAGCGCTGAGCGCCTGTCTCATGAACCAGGTACGCAACCTGAAAGTATCTCCTACCATAATGACGCACCCAAGGATCCTGCGGTATCTGAGGACCCCCTCGCCCCTAACCAGGGCGCGGAAGAGACCTCATCGTTGTTGTCCAAGTCTTCTGGGTCGACTCCCGGAGACATCCCTTACCAAGATGCAAAGGCGAAAGCTGCAGACGATCATGACTCACACCATGTAGATATACGAGGACTAGCTTTGCTTTCGAAGATGGAATTCTACCAGTTATGGTTGTTGCTCGGGTTACTGACCGGTATTGGTCTGATGACAATTAAGTACGTCTGCTACACCCTCAATGTTTCAATACGGAGACTAATATCTACCTAGCAATATTGGAGGCGACGTGAGACGCTCATTGCTCGATAGAAAGTGTTTCACTATCTAATATAACATCTAGGCCCGCGCATTATGGCATCACTACGACGACAGCGCTTCTCTCGAATTTATACAAGAACGGCAATTGATGCATGTCGAGGTCCTCTCCATTGGGAGCTTCTGCGGTCGACTCACAAGCGGTAAGGCGGTCTCCCAGCCTGCTCAAACCAGTACTGAAGCGATCACAAGGTATCGGATCCGACCTCATCGTCAAAAAGCTCGGCATGTCCCGCTTCTGGTGCCTCTTCATATCTAGCTCCATCTTCCTCGTCGCCCAAATCTGCGGTGCCCGCATCGAAAATCCACACGTCTTAGGCTTCGTCTCCGGCCTTACTGGTCTAGCTTATGGCTTCCTATTCGGCGTCTACCCTGCCCTAGTCGCCGAAACGTTTGGCGTGGGTGGCCTAAGTCAGAACTGGGGATGTATGACTCTCGCGCCTATTGTCTTTGGCAATATCTTCAACCTCATCTATGGTCACATATACGATCAACATTCAATAATTCTACCAGATGGACAGCGAGACTGTAAAGACGGATTGTACTGCTATCGTAACGCATACTTTGTTACTTTAGCGGCGAGCATAGCAGCGGTGGGCGTGAGTCTTTGGAGTATACACCATGACTGGGTGGGCAAAGCGAAAACACGGAAGGAGAGAGATCGAGGCCGGGAGGCTTGAGGTATGTGATTTGGAACGTACATATCACCATATTTGAGCGTTTTACGATTATAGACCGCCACGAATGTTGGCTACATTGGTCTCCTGAATATTAGACTTCGTCAATGACAATGTTGGAAGTTGCGTGGGTTCGAAATGCGATGACCGTTGACTCGGTGATGAATCAAATTCGACTACCTGTCAATTCTTCTGCGCGTGTTTTGGTTATGTGCACCTGAGCCCCCGTTGATGTTTGTATGGAAATATGTCAAAGCGCTATTGTTCTATACTCCGCTAACGACTTGACTGGCGGAATCTCAATTTTAATCCGCGCAATGAACATCATCGGGCTCAATTGTAACCATTTCGCGTGGTCTCGAGCGTGCGGCACTGGGGGAATGAAGATCACAGTTAGAGACGATTTGACACTATTTTCATGCGGACACGGCGATTCATACGGCGATTCATACAGCATTGGCATTCGTGAGACGCAAATTTCCGAGCTGGTAGAATTCAGGCTCGAGGAGGGCAGTCTAGTAATAGTTCAAGGCTCAAGCTCAACAAGAAATAGGAGGGCTCATGCTCCGATCCGTCCAGAATTGGTAAGGCTCTCACTCACTTTGCATTGCGAGTGTCCGTGTTGATAAGCGACCCTAGTGTCTCCGTCAAAATCCGCGTGCTGACAGTGATCATGAACTTTATCCTATATTTTGTGTTGTGATACAACGCGAAACAGGCAGAACGCCCACATTCACTCTGCTGTCTATACTTTTAAAAACGAATCGTGATATAAACTTTCGCATACGGGGACCTGGTGTTGTGATACAGTCCTAGATGAGTTTAGCGCCCACACTGAGCGTTTTACGTGAAGTTTCGAATTTCATCCCTGGACTTAGCATAGACGCAGTCCCAAACAAGTATAGCGTCCCACTTTCCACTCCTAAAACTTCAATTGTCTTTTGTGATCTTGGCTGTGAGACTTGGTGTTGCGATGTAACCCAGATAAGGCTTAGCGCCCACACTCAATATAATGTTGATTTTTCAAGTTTGTCAATAGACTTAGTGCGTGAGTGCAAGCTCAAATAGACATCCCGTCGCCTGGCGACCTCCGTGCTTGTGTCGGGGGTACCGCTTCGGGCGAATTCCTGGGGGCCTCCAGACGTTGCCAGTCGATGGGATAGCGTCATTCGCTTTCGTCAGATATTGTGTTCTTCCGGAGAACGGTTTGATCAATTTTAATGAGGGTTTTCATTATTGTGTTTGCCGTTTGGCTAGATGGAATTCTGAAAGCGCGTTAGAGTATCACTGTCAACATCGTCGAGACCATGAAATTCAGATGGTCACTACAGCCAGAGGAATCAAGATGAAAGGACTAGGTATCCTGCGATTACTTCGAAAAGGTTTATACTGGTCTTCATTAGGTTTCGTGTATGAAGATGGTAAAACTTTAAACGTTCAAGCCGTGCTCGCGAATGGGGTATCTGATCGAAATCATGTCAACACGAATCAATGCATCAATTCTCTCAGAGGGCTCACAAGGTCTGGCCAGACTCTTCGCCGCCTACCTAGCTCTACCTTCTCATATACACTCAGCCATCCTCACTCTCAGGAAGCCACACCCTCCCCTCCCATATCAAACAGATCTCCTTCTCCATTCCCCTCCCATGGAGCTTCGGCACATACCTAACCCCCGTCCCCACCTCTTCCCCCACCATCCTCTGCACCCTTCCATTCCATAAGACCTGCTTAATCCCCCCAATGGGCCCACCCCTCCCACCATCCCCCTCCCCATCCCCACCATCCCCACCATCCTCTCCAATATTTGGGTTCTCGACCATAATCCAAACCACCCCCCTCCCAGCCCTCCTAACCGCCTCCCTCACTCCCGCCGTAGCCTCCCGTCTCGCACACAAAACCCCAATCGTATCGTCGCCGCGCCAGCCTTCAGGTGCACCGACGATAGCGCCAGCGAGTTCGCGGATTATAGACGGCGTGGGAGTTGCGGCGAGAGCTTTGCATTGGACAATCACGGGGAGGGGCTTGGCTTCCCAGCCGTTGGAGCGGCCATGGGTGGTGGAAGGTGAGTTGGAATGTGAGGAGGGAGGCACCCAGTGGCCTAGGAGATCGATGCCACGATCCGAGCGGCCACCCGTGTGGTGGAGGTGGAAGCCGAGGATGCGGAGGGTGTGGAGGCAGAGGTGTTCGTAGGTGTTGCCTACTTCGACGGTTGAGCGGGTGCTTGGATTTCCATTTTTGTGGTTTGAGAAGCTACGTGTGGAGTGCCGAATGCTTCTACGGGGGTAGGTGCGGAGATGTTGGCGGAGTTGGGAGTGGGGGAGACGCATGCTGTGACAAACTGTCATGCGGGGAGGGAGGTTGGGGACTTGTCATAATGTTGGTGGTGTATCATTTGTTGAGAATTGAGTATGTAGAAAAGAGGAACAACGGGAGGTCCTGATGTATACTCTAGCGTCCGTTTTCGTCTCAAATTCGATCGCCTCGATAAGTCATTGGTCAATTGAGAAGAAATCAACCTGTCAATCGAATTTATACTACGTCAAAAAAAGCAGCGACCGTTTCGTTCTTCTGGACCTTTCCATCTAAATGCGGATCGCAACCATATGAATAACTTCGTTTATGTTATCATTAAGTGGCATCGTATGAAAAGGAAATTCTCACTAAAATGTCAACGCCTTGCCTTTCCTAACCTACGCTCTGTTTTTACACCAATTCCCCAGCGGCATCGCTGAGCTAGCCTCCCATCATTCAACAACTTTCCTTCCACAAGCCTCAATGAGCCGAACCAGCGAGCTCACTCTCCGCCAACGATATCGGCTCAATCTTCTCATCGAAGTCACTGTTCGTCCCATCCCGACTCATTCGAGGACTGGTGGAGATGACGCTGCTGTTCGACGTGAACTCAGTGAACTCCGCTGGTGTATAGCGAAATCCATCAACCACTCTCGGTTCCTCAAGGCTGCCACCAACATCATCATACCTTGGAGGCTGGCTGCCCCCGCTCTCATACCCCGGGAGGATAGAGACACTCCTCCTGCGCTCCGAGTCTGTTGACTCGTAAATTATGCCACTGCGCCCTTCTTCGGCGGCGGTGATGCTACTCACAACCCTGTGCGCATTTCGGAGAGCGCGGATGTCGTCGGCCATGACATCTTCCAGAATCCCCTCTTGTGTGGCTACGCGTGTTCGTTTCTCGTTGTAGCTGATGGCTTCAGCTGGGGCGAGACCGTATCTGAGACGAAATTCCCAGAACCATTTCTTGACTTTGTATTCCCGCGCAGCACGTCGATAGAGCGTCTTATTACGTCGTTCTTCTTTACGTGCGAGACATTCGGCGCGGCGGCGCGGGTCACGACAGTGGAGGAAAAGCCAAGCAAGACAGGATGAAATTACAAGGACTATACCGAAGAGCTTAAGATGTTGAAGATTGTTATGAGGGTGAGAGATAGGATCGTATGTTGATGGAGATGCAAGTGTAGTTTCAAGAGCGTGTGCGGCTGTGAGTGACCTTGTCGTGGCTGCTGAATGATTAGGCACGGTATTCGTCGTGTCGGAGGGTTCAGCCGTGGGTGTCATTCCATCATATCGGTCCCCGTCATGGAGCCTCGGTGGGGCCTCCAGTAGTTTGTCAGAGGGGACCTTAGGAAGAGATGGAATATCCGGGATTTTAGGGATCTTAGGGATCTTGGGAATCTTGGGAATCTTGGGAATCTTGGGAATCTTTGGCATGTCAGGCATGTCAGGCATATCAGGAAAATCCCATCCAAATTTATCGTCCAGCTTCCTCAAGTGTCCTGGCTCTTTGTGACAAACAAAACCAGCAACTTTATTCACGCCGTTCTTGAGCGAATCCTTGAAGGCTTGGAGTTTGGCCCCAAGAATGGCTTGGACACGGCCTAGGGATTCGAATGGAGTTTCCAAATCTCCCTTGTGGGTCTTCGTCAAGACATCTGGGTCAAATTCGATTGAGGGCGTTCGCCATCGGTTGGCAAGCATGGGAAGTGTTGTGAAGTCGATTGGGTTGTATCTTGGGCGGAAGCGGAGGATGGCAGGCGTGTCCAATTGCTTGTATGAGATTGTGAAGCCAGGACGTGCTGGCTCGTCGAAGACTTGGAGGCTAAGGACATGAACGACATCCCCGCCATCGGAGTTGCTTCCATCTGCTGGTACCACATCGTAAAGACAGCTAATGTGCCATTCTGCTTCTTTCCCCTCATAGATGTCGAGGTAGTCGCGGCCATGAGCGGTAGTCCCGTCCCATTCGGTGTCGAGCTTCTGGCCGTTGAGTGAAACCTTGCTAGCCCCACATGCTTTCTCGGTGCCCTCGACGTGGAAGGTGAGGGTCTGTTGGCGGTTAGAACATGATCGCTAGGCCATTGAGGGGTCTACTATACCGGATAGCCTTCCTCTGGTCCAGCTGTATTGATGACAAACTTCAATAGAGCTTCGGAAGGAACTGAGATAGATGAGCAAGGGATTGATTAAAAAGCTTCTCGAGGTAAGCTTACGATACTCAACCACAGCAACAGAAGGCGGGGTGCGCGAGGCAGCAGGATCAGGTATCACAACCGCCGAAGTCAATGTCGTCAATAGCAAAGCTGCCGCCTTGATCAAGCAGCGCATAGCTGGTGGTCTTTATTACGACAGTACGACTCGAAGTCGCCACTGGTCGTTCGAATGGTCGAGTCGTTGTCGTGTTCACATGATGACAAGAGGAGGAAACGTTTGCTGCCTGATTGTTGGATTGCGGATTGCGGATTGCGGCTGAGCACCCACACAACCCTGTCGTCGGACACTCGGCCAGGAGGTCTCCCCGAAAGGCGCGCTATAATGTAGCTAGCGCGAGTGAGCTTCGACATCGAGCATGGGTGAAGTATGCAATCTAATCTCTGCTTTTACTTCCGCAAATTTTGAACACACCTGATCATGGTAAGATGCCCTAGACTACTAATATGAGTCCTTTAAACTGACCATATGTCTCCAGTTGCCACTCGGACTCTTGAACGCCGCCCAAGGGCATCCCATGCTCGTCGAGCTCAAGAATGGCGAAACACTCAATGGTCACTTAGTCAACTGCGACACTTGGATGAACCTTACACTGAAGGAAGTGGTACAAACGAGTCCAGAGGGCGACAAGTTTTTCAGGCTACCAGAGGTCTATGTGAGAGGAAATAATGTTTGCGACCCCACTAACGTAAGGTAATATGTTTTTGCTAATGCCAATTAGATCAAATACCTACGTGTTCCCGATGAGATTATCGATCTGGTAAAAGATCAGCAACAGAACCAGCCCTCGAGTCGTGGTCGGGGTGGGGGAGTGCAGAGGGGTGATCATGGTGGACGAGGAGATAGAGGAAGAGGAGGTAGTAGGGGAGGTGCCCGGGGGAGAGGAAGGGGGAGAGGCTGAAAGCTTGACGTGCGCTATGGTTTATTACGTATTAAGATCATCATGGACGTGAACGACAGGGAGACAGAACTCGGATATGCCATTCTTTGGCTAATTCTTCGGCTCAAAATATGCTCGCTGGAGGGTTGATGGGATACCCGAGAGTTGAGAGCCCGGCAAACCCATTCTCCAACAACTCGATACAATGAAGGTGGCTCCGTTCTCAAACAAGGCCGTCGCGCCAATCACAACTTTTGGGCTCGGAAAATTTCTATACCCGTGCTCCTGCTGCAATCAAAGGAATCAACAGAGTGACAGCGATTTCCTCTCCTGTCGGCAGGTGTAGATAATATACCTAGGCGTGTCAGTACCCCGAGTTGCAAAGGCGAAGGATCTGCCTACATTATATTTTCCCGTGAAACCTCGTTGTGTTTCCCTCAGCATCTTCTCAGCAAATGCTATGACGAAATCCCATGGAATAGTTCTCGTCGCTGAGTAGAAGTCCAACTGAACATTCTCCCAGCCAATAGTGAAATGATTGACGGGTGGCTGATCCACCCATTTCGACATGACCTGAGTTACCACGTTGTAGTAGAAAGTTGTCAGGTATCCAGCAGCCACTTGGACGGGAAGAAATGATAGTTGTCTCTGGATGCGGCCAACCCAGCCACTGGGGAGTTCATATATCGAATCGAAGTTGGCACGAGGACGTAGAGGGGCATGTTGGAGAGCGTTTTGGCCTGGCGAGGTGGAAACGAAACCTGGGTCGGAAGGACGTGATAGCTTGGTCGAACTTCCCGTCGGAGTTGCAAGGCTCTGGGGTGCGATACTGATACGTAGGAGTATGAGTATTGAGAGACAAAAGAGCCGTGGCGGGCGCATCCTCCTCCACAGCGTGGGTTCCAGTCAAGTGTCCGAGTGCAAGGTGCTCTTCCCACCTTTTGGTGGCTGCATTGACAGCGTCTTCAAATATACACCCCCCAGGTCGTTCGGCTATCGCGTGGAGACTAAGATGAAATCAGGGGTGAGCATACCTGCGGGAAAGAAGGGATTCACAGATAAGAGCGGTGTGGGGATGAAAAGATTGGTATAGGAAACCTCCGAAGCCATGGTGTAACATGGGGTTTACTATCTGGGGAGAGCCTCAACGTGTCTTGGCAGGGGCACAGAGGCATGTCTCACGTGCTGAAAGCTTGGACTTACTCTTATTGGTCTAGCTGTCGCCAATATCAAGAGGTTTGATGCAACTAATAAGCAGGCGATATAAGCATAGACAAGAACATAGGTCCTGGCATCGGCTGTTGTGCCATTGTACTTTCAGGTGCGCAGAAGGTACGGTATCTTCATGGGTGAAACAAAGGTTAAACGGTGACTGAGCGATTCCATTATGCTGGAATACAGTATGAACAGAGTGCGTGTACATGATTTGAGGATGGCTCAACTTTGGACGAATAATGTGGTTACCATGTTTCAATCACCTTCGTGAGAGCCACTAGATAATTGGAAAAATAATATTAGCATTGCATACATAACCGAAAAAATGCCTGCGCGAAAATCGCTTGACGTGCTTGACTCTCTAGTCTGTAGCGAAGCGCTAGAGGGTACGGCAATTTGTTTCTCCTCTCCGGCGTAGATTTCAAGAAACCTCGACAGCTTTGGAGACTAGTCAATGCCATCAACGACAATAGTGATAGACGGTCTATGGCGCTGTCTATGCCCCCCTTCGAGCACAACCCCGTTCAGCGGCTTTTTTTCGATCTTGAGACCTGCACCGAGACCACTGGGACAATGTTTGAAAGCTCCGCTACGAGGAAACCATGCACGAAACTTTTCAAAGAAACCTCCAGCAGCTGCAAGATCTCCAGCATGGAAATTGTACGGCAGCGGTCAACAGCAGCTCGCGGAAAAGACCGTTACCTTCAGTGGTACGCAGCAACGCGATCAAGAGCGCATGAGAAAGGTCGACATAGGGACTGCCTATCAAACGTTGCGGCACGCAGCTCTAGGGGGCAATTACGCCCAGACCGGGGCATGCGCTAATATATTGGTCAAAGAAAGGGGCGAGAAGCCCAATCTACGGTTATATGATGCCTTGCTCCTGGCGAATGCGGACCATGATTATGGTTCGGCGTCTGAAGTTACTAGGCTGTTGGAGGAATTGGCAAGTGAGGGCTTGACTCCGGACTCGGGGACATATCATGCTGCTTTGAGAGTAAGAAACACGGCTCTAACATTGTGTGCCTCCACTGGCTCACCTTTTGTAGGCACTTGCTATACACCCAGATTACCTCCTGCGGTACCATATCCTCGAGGAGCTACGCCAAAGATGGTTTCCCCTGAACAAAGATGGATGGCACAGCGTGGTCGCTGGCTTGGTCAGAGATCGCCAACTTGAGATTGCTCTTGATACATTGGGCCGTATGCGCAAAGAGAGAGTGAGGATTGAGCCCTGGCTATACGACATGATGATCTACGCACTTTGCTCCGCCGAAGAATTTGACTCAGCGGTCACTCTGATGGAGTACCGTATGTCTGATGGTGAATTGAACATCTCTGGCTCTCTGTGGCATTATCTACTTGACACCGCCTCCCGCACTCTTCACCATGCTGCCACTCTGTTTGCCTACAAAGCGCGAGTTGAGACATCTTATCTCAACCCCCCCGCAGGAATTTGCATAAACGTGCTCAGCACCGCCGCTCGCAGCGGCGACACCTACCTCGCAACATCTGTGCTCCGTGTCCTCGGCCAACGCTCTGGCAACCCCATCCAACTCCACCACTACGAAGCTTTGCTCGAGACCTACATGGTGTCCAAAGACCTCCGCACAGCTCTAACACTCTTGACGATCATGACTGCAGCAGGTCATAGACCAACAGAATCCTCCACCCGTCCAATCTTCACCCACTTGTGCCAGTCGGACACACTACCAGCACGAGCACTCGCCATGCTCGCAGACCTTCGCGAACAAGATCGCAAAGTGCCTGTCCAGGCCGTGAATGTGATAATGCAAGCGAATATCGCACACCGCGATCTGGCTGCTGCACTTGAGATTTACAAAACGCTTCATACCATCTCGCCAGGCCTCGGTCCCAACACAGCAACTTTCAACAACCTCTTCCGCGGCTGCGCCCAAGCCGCACGCAAAGATCTCGCTATGTTCCTAGCCAGCGAGATGTTGGCATTGAAAGTCGCCCCAGACGCACTAACCTATGACCGCCTCATACTAGTCTGCTTGAACAGCGAAAGCAATATCTATGACGCATGGCGATACTTCGAAGAGATGAAAGCACTGGTTTGGTGGCCACGGGATGGGACTGTTGTGGCATTAGTGAGAAGAGCGTGCGAGGGCGGTGACGCGAGGGTCTGGAGGCTTGTGGATGATTTAAAGCGGAGGGGGCTTTTGGGGACGAGGCTGAGGGGAGTGGTTGGTGAGTATTGGAAGGGCGGGCTTGAAGAGGCTGAGAGGTTACTTGAGGGCAGGATATGAATGATGCTGTTTGTAAAAATTGTGTATATATATGGACTGCATGAGATACCCCCTGTTTGTATTACAGCATTCTGAAAAACCCTTCGCGAATCCTCTCGTCGACACCTTTCCATGAGTGTTTCTAAAGGCAAGAAAGCCAGGAAAATTTGCTTTTCAATACGTATATAGTATTACTTGACGAGCTTAGCGCAATAATTGGGTCAGCGACTGCCAACGTGCAATAGCCGAGTAAAGGCCAGCGTGAAATGTGGGACTTTGAGGTGATCAGTCCTTCGAATGGTCATTCTGCAATATTTGTGCAGCTCTTAATGGGCGCGATCAACAGAGCTTTAGGTTTAGGGGCCACAAATGAGTCGTCTTCCTTGGACTCGGAGCGCCTTGAATTCTTAGGTTCTTCCCGCCACGAATGTGTAATATTCGTCTCATAGATCGAGGTCTGGGTAAATATAGAGAGTAAGGATGTGAAATTTGACCTCTTGCCTATGAGGAATCTAATGCCATGCTATGCAACACCAATCTTTGTACGGATGCATGTTGTACACCACGATCTCACACTGTCGTTCATGCGGCAATTCTGTACAATTCGAGCCTCTATCGCCTTCTCAGATACCAATTATGCGCCAACATGTTGATCTCCTGCCCGTACGGCGTCGGCACTTCAGCAAGCCCAGGCCTTGCTACTGGATGTCGTATGTACACCGCACTACATATCTTCTGGTGTACCTCCAGGTACCGTGGCACGAAAGCAAATGCGGACATCCACTCTCTTGGCCTCCAGGGCGTAGCATACGGTTTTGAGGCATCAATAGGGTTCTCGCGCGCTTCTTGAAGTGCAGCGCGGAGAGTTATGATCTGGTCATTCGTCAAGGTTGCGGCTTCGGCTTGGAGCTCTGGATCTGAGAGCTTAGGCACGTCGGCTGCTGGCGTAGATAGTGTTTGTGGCTGAGACGATTTAGGGGCCATTTTGGCCGTTATTTCTGCGAGCTGGCTATCGAGCGATGAAGTGGTAAGAGCGTCAGGGCGAGATATGGTCCGTTTTACCGATCTCTGGAAGGCTCGGAGATCTTGTTTACGTTGTGCGGTTAAAGATGCTGAAGGAGACTTGAGGATCGTTTTGGCTTGGGAGAGGAGAGATTGCAGTGTTTCTTTTGGGGTCTTGTCGGGAGTGGTAGGCTCAGGGGGTGGATCGGACTTGGGTGTTTGGGGTTCGGCAGGCTCAGCTTCGTCGGAGGTCTCCTTCTTGGATGCTTTGATGGCTCGGATCTTTCGGCCAGCACGTCGTTCTGTTCGATCTTTTGGTGCACCTGTTGCGAAAAGGACTCTGTCGGGTTCGACCTGAAACATATCTCCCGGGTTCAATAGGTAGCCAGGATATATCATCTATATGGTCTCTCTTTAGCAATTAACCCCAGCAGGCAGTATATTGACATACTAATTTGCCATTAACTTTGACATCCCCATGGACCACAAATTGCCTGGCTTGGCGAGTACTACTCGCAAACAGCGCCCTGAAGATCGCTGTGTCCAGTCTCCTTTCCGTTGGCGCATATGTCATATTCAGATAGGGCGTCTTTGGATATGGCTTGGGCTTCTTGTCGGGAGGTGGTTCAAGACCTGATCCTCTTCCCTCAGCTTGCTCCGATCCATCGTTTTCGGCAAGGTATTTGTGGCCCATAGGAATGACGGATCGGATTCCTCGCCGGAACATTCTCGTCCATTGCTTCTCTCGAACGGTCTCGCCATGATACGCTCTTGTCAAAGCTTTTGCCGTCCATTTCTGCTGGAAGAATGTTCGTTCTTGACTTTTGGGGGGCTCGGCACGTGAGAGGTTATAGAGATTGTATTTATTCCATGACTGTCGGAGTTTCTGTGTAGGAGATCAGCAAGTTAATGGCCTATACTTCCTACATGTTTTGAATTAATACACACCAGTCGCTTGAGTCCATGAAACCTTTTGCGCATGGTCAGTAAAGGCCGTCTGGATTGAATGATGCTTCGAGGGAAACGCCAAGGCTTATATAATTTTCCCGTCGGGTATTCTTCGGCAGCAAAAGCTATCCCACACAACTCGATGCATGACTTCTATCTCCTTCACTTACAGTTCGAAACATTCACCACCAATTTCTACCCGCAAATTGGCGAGCTTCGACTAACTGCACGAGCTTGTGCTGCGATATTTTCCCGAGAGCAATTTTGTAATCGCTTACTCAACACTGCACAACTTCGATTGCAAGCATTTTCCCCCGCACTCAATCGAATCGAAGCTCCTCATTTGGTCGGAGCCTACTCGTTCGTGCCTCATCACTTACTATCTAGAAGGTGAGGCCTCGCTGTTCATCTTGTCTGTATAAAACTTTACCTTGTCTGTGTTACGATCTGCTCAGTGGACTCACACGATTTCGAATATACTCGCCCAAGCAGTCGCAAATGTTGCACCACTTGCGAAGAATTCACGGCCCTTCACTCTCGGTTTGCGAAAAGATTTGAAATCGCAGTACGGCGTCATGCACACATCGTCACTCACGGAAGCCAATAAGACCTTCACCGGACATGCTCTGGCGAATACAATGGCTGATATTTATCCTAGGTCCACAACCAGGAGATAGTTATTGATGGAGGTGGAAAACGCTATGAAGCCCGAGCTTGAGGAAAAAGCTGATGTCCCATCCCTCGATGATGCTCAGGATGCCGTTGGAAAACTCATAGAAGAGTCAAGGCCAGAGGAGCACACCAATTGTACCAAGGAGACAGCGGATAACACGACATCTATAGTAGAGAAAGATGAAAAAGGCAGTGATCAGGAGCCAGAGAAGACTAAAGAAGAAACCTCAAAGAGGGTCAAGGAAGCTCAACGCTACAACAATCGGGATCGAGGTGGCAGAGGACAAGGTCGCGGTCGTAACGATGATCGCGGCTATCGAGACCTACCTAATCGGAAAAATAATATCAAGTCGGACCTTACCTCTCAACAGGAAAGCAGCGACCCCGTAGCAATCCGAAAACAAGTGGGTACAGCCTAACAGGGGACATTTGGTTATTTGGGCTAATGACTCAAGGTCGAATTCTACTTCTCCGACTCCAATCTTCTCCAAGACAAATTCCTCTTCACCAAAATCGAAGGTCACAAAAATGTACCTGTACCTATCAGCGTCATTCACTCATTCAAACGAATGCGCCACTTCCAACCAGTCTCCGCTATCGTCGACGCAATTAAGGAGAGTGCTACCCTCGATGTAGTCGACGACGATACGAGCATTCAGCGAAAAGAGCCACTTCCGGAAGGCTTAGAAGGCAAGCCTATGGTCGAGATTGAGAAAGTCTACGAAGACAAGAGCATGGCACGAAGTGTCTATGCCAAGGGTTTCGGTGAAGAGCAGCCTAGCACTCAATTCGACATCGAGGCTTTCTTTGCACAGTACGGTCCTACTAACTCTGTACGTCTACGGAGATCATACGATGCCACTTTCAAGGGAAGTGTCTTCGTTGAATTCGACTCGGAGCAAACACAGAAGGATTTCTTATCGCTAGATCCCATCCCCAAGTGGCAGGGTAAGGACCTTCAAATCAAGAGCAAAAAGTACTATTGCGATGAGAAAGTCGAGGATATTGCGGCTGGTAAAGTCCGCCCCAATGAAGATGGTTATTCCCACCGTAACAATCGTGATCGAGACGACCGTAAGAGACGTCGTGATAGCCCAGACTATGACCGCGGCAAGAGAGACGAACACGATGACCGTGACTGGAGAGTGCGACGAAATGAAGATGCCAAATCAGGCTTTAAGGATCACCGAAATAGCGGGAAGCACAAGGATTCCCGCGGCTCAGGTCGTGGCAGAGACGGTGGACGTGGAAGAGGTAGGGGAGGACGCGATCGATCTACAAATCGTGATGAGGCGGATCGGCAGAGGAAAGAACAGTGCGTTCCCTAATCCGCTTTCCATTTGACTAATACTTGGTTAACGTACACAAAGCGAGATCCCCAAAGTCAGAACCTCGACCCCTGATGCGGACGATGCCAGCCCAAACGCCGACAAGAAAGTCGATACTCCAGCGAAAGAGTACTCCGAAAAGAAGATCGACACCCCCACCCAAACTCCAGCAAAGGAGAACGTCGAGGAGGACACTGACACTGCCATGGGACCTCCTCCCACCCCAGATGCTGGAAAGGAGTCCTCGTCCAAGAAGAGGGCTCGTGAAGAGGATAACGACGGTGCAGAAGAAAAGGGCGCTGCAAAGAAAATCGACACAAAGAGCGAAGAATCATGATCTGCAGTGGGACGATAGGGCTACTTTGCATCCATACCTAAAATCCGGCGGCTTACTCACAATCTAATGTTGCGATCATGCATGCATGAAAAGGCAGTCTGCTTGGTTTGCTGAAAAGTGCAGAGATACCTCTCATGCTTGTACACATGGCTCTTGGCTAAAAGGCCAATCTGGTTACGATCATTATGGCAAGTTTAGATAGAGGAATGGAATCTTACAGAAGCCATCAGACGATAGGCAATTCAACCCTCCCCCCCCCCAAGGGGCCCATGACTGCCATCTGTATGCGTACAGTTGATCAAACGAGAGTAGACAGCCAGAAGCAAGTGGAGAAGGGCGTTGTCTTTGTCTATATACAAGATATTTGATACAAGCTTAGACGCCGCCCAATGAAGCCTGTTATGCAATCCGCTCTTAGTGCTCCCAGCCCCTATATTGCTGACCTCAAGTGAAGTACACAAGGTATGTCCGTTCACACCCACACCCACCCTTTCTTTCTTAACTTGGCTAGTCATCACACAACCACCTCCCCCCCATCAACAAGGACAGGCTCCCACACCCTCCCCACCTCAGCCTGACTCGGCACCCTAACCTCCAACGGACTATACAAATACCACCCCTTCAACGCCGCGACCGCAGCTCTAATCCTCGCTTCATCCAAACTCGCACCCGCTCCCTCCCCCAGCTTGTCCTTCCCAGCAAACACACCGACCACAAAAACAGGCGTTCTACTCTTCCGCCCCGTCTCACTAAGTATTCGAGCGACGGGCGATTCGAAGCCTTCACGTGCGCAGAGTTTGGAAAGATCGCGCGTCGGTTGCCGGAATTCGAAGAGCTTGGAGATGTCGAGGTGGCGGGAGAGGATGTGTGCTTTGAAGAAGTTGTAAGCGGCTTTTTTGCCCGCGTGCAGGTATACGGCGCCCACCAGCGCTCGAACAAATCCTGTACTAGCTTTCTCAAGCGTGACGCCGCGGTCTGCTTTGCGCTGTGCATCTTCTTGCCGCAGCTCCGGCCGTTCAGCATAGTCGAGTTCGGTACGTTTGATCGTGTCGCCGAAGTAGTCGTCGTAGACGGTGCGACTGCTGACACCGCGACGCCAGCCCCGAAGCGCCATTTGCTCGGGGTTGGGGCGCGTGGCTCCTAGGTCTTCTGCGATTTCTGGGAGCTCTTTGAGTTGTTTGCCTGTTCGCTCAACGGCTGAATTTCCAGCTTCTTGTCGTGTGCATTGTAGATAGCCTGGGTCGACTTCTCCGCCTGGGGCGGCGGCAACTTCGACGCCCCATTCTCGCGTTATGGCTGCTAGGGTTTTGGGGCCGCAGTAGGCCCACATGGCGGCAAACATTACCTCTGTGGGTAGCCGGGGGTGGCGGCAGAGGATGGCTTCGGATGTGTAGAGGCCGAGGAGGTCACCTCCTAAGATGGAGAGGGAGGCGTTGTTAAAATGTGCGTTGACGTCTGCGGAGGGATCGACGAGACATCGTGCTAGAGTCTCAAGGGGTAAGCGGGGCGGAAGCATTAGACGTGCATGGAGGGCGGAGAGGCGTGAGGATTGGTGCGCGCGTGAGGGAGGTGGAGAGGGAAGAGCGCGGAGAATTGATTCGGTTTCAGAGACTGAAGAGGCGTCGAGGAGGGAATTGTCGACTGTTTGCGTTACTTTTTCTGGGTTGAAGAAGTCAGATACATTGTCGGGGTCCTGTTCAGATTCGTCTCTGAATGCTGAGGCGGTTGATTGGAGGCGTAGGTTATTGGAGAGGGCGAATTGATTTCGATATTGATACTGATATAGGAAGCAGCAAGGTCTCGTGCGTGGTGAGAGGACTGAGCCGCTCCATCGCAGCAGACGCAGGGCTTTCATGTAGGCATATGTCAGCAAGTTGGAACCTCTTCAAAGTGCCCGAATCGCTCAATAATCGTCAATTAGGCTGTATCTGTTGTCACCGTTGATGCAACTAGATCTATAAATTTCTCGAGCATTGTCGGCAGGCACCCGGCCCGACCTCTAACCCCATCAGGAATCGGGTAAAAGCCGTCGGTGCCTGAGGAACCCTCGGAAGCTGAAAGGATTGATCAACATGCACACTTTGCGTTTCTACCCTTTCAAGGTCGTTTCCTCTCATTTTCCTCGGGAGGCAAAGCTGCGGGCGCTCATGATGGAGAATCCTTCGGGATTCAAAGCTTGGCATCTACATCACCGTGCCTTCGTATGGGCCTTCACGGTAGAATGATGTGCACTCTAGATGACTAGACGACTTGTATCTCTTGATCATATTGCGACCTTTCATCCAACAAATCGAAGCCCAAGTCTCGAGTCATATACATAAGCATAAGGATTTTAATTTCGCTACGATCTTTATCTTCACCGATGCAGGATTTACGATCAGTCCAACGACCGTCCGATATATGAAGCGGCCGTCTCTTACGAACGTTCTCATCCTCGTGTCCACTGGAAGCCATACATCAAGATGTCTGAGCCTGATCACGGGGTTATTATCATTGTATGCAGGTATGCCCAGTCGTTGATGCGAGAATTTTTCATTAATTGGAAGCTTATGCTCGCAATTTCCCGGAATAAGCGGCCTGGCGTTCGCAAGATTCTATCTACATATCCATCCAGAACACACAGCTACTGTAATCGAGGGAGGGTGCCGCCTTGGTGGTGCTTGGAGCTCCAGCGAGCCAGAAATGTCTTCTGAGTACTTTGCTGGAGCCGTACTTAGTCCTGCTTTATCTCACAGCTCGCTTTAATGATGAGTTCTGGACTCAAAGTGGCCGCAGAATGTTTGGCTTTTCAGATGTGCCTATTACTTTCCCTCTGAATGCCCCTTCGTATTACGGATGTATCGAAGCCAAATATGTCAACAAATACCTCGAGAGTTACATCGACAGTCACGTCTACAACGGAAGCTCTCTACGAAGCAGGGTTACTTTTGGGCACGGGGTTGAGAAGGTGGGAAAGACAGATGGGATGTGGACGGTCAGTACTCGGGATTCTCACAGTGGTCAAAGACAATTCAAGTCTTTCAAAATCGTCGTTGATACAGGCCTCACTTCGCTACCTAGCATACCGACTTCGCTACCACGCCAGGAAGAATTCAATGGCCCTGTTCGCCACTACAAGGAGCTCGAAGAAATTTCGAAGTCACTGCTCAATACCTCCGATTGCAAGTATGTAGTCGTATTTGGCGCCAGAAAGTCTGCCGTAGACAAGGTCTACGAATGTGTGAAGAAGGGCAAAAGCGTAAGCTGGATCATTTGGAAAGATGGAGAAGGTCCAGCTCTCTTTTTTACTGCTGCTGGCGGAGGTCGGTACGAGAACTCAACCGAAAAAGGTGCAACGAGATTGGATGCGTCCTTCAGCCCATCTTTTTTCATGCCCAATTCGTGGTTGGCTAGATTGATCCACGGAACCAACATGGGGCGGGATTATATTACGAGAAAATCGCAAGTAGGCGACCAAAGCTGTCGTGATGCAGCGGCCTATCGAGACAGAAAGAGGGCTTTGCCAAGCTTCAAGCATCTTGAGGCCACCACTCCGTGAGCTCTCGGTTCGTTGTCATTTGATATATATCGTTGACGCATTCAGGTCGTTTTGGTGTACCAGATCAAAAGGTCTGGCACAGCATGATGACTTTTGGGATACTATCGCTCAGAATGTTCACGTTTACCGCGACGATATTTGCTCAGTGAAGCCTCGTAACATCGTTCTTGACGATGGTTTGAAACCTCAGCCGACGTCCTGCTCTGTGGCACGGGCCGGAAGTCCTACTACCACTTCTGCTCCGAGGAGCGAGCCCGTTCGTTAGGCCTTCGTCACTCTCCTGAAGAGGATACGCCAGAAGACGCCGAGCTTTGGAAATCCCTCCTGGAGTCTGCACATCGACGGGTGCTCGCAAAGTTCCCCATTCTCGCGACGCCACCGCCTCACAAGAAGCCTGAAATCCCAACAACGACCGTGAGATTTTACAACTGCATAGCACCATTAGAAGACCCTTCAGTAGTCTTTCTAGGACGAGCGCATCTATCGAACTAATTCCGCACGGCCGAGGCACAAGCGATCTGGGCTACAGCTTACTTCGACGGAAACGTACAGATACCGCCCCCTGAGCAGGCGCAGCGGGAAGTCGCGTATATGAACGCTTTTTCTAGGAGAAGATATCCTTCTCACGGAGCAGCTGAAGACTATCTATTCTTTGAGCTAGTTTGGTATACAGATAAGCTGTTAGGAGAAGTTGGTTTGAAGTCACATCGGACAGGATGCGGCTTGGATGGGGCCGTGTTTTGCTACTGATTTCATGGGTGCGAAAGATGAGTACCGGAAGAAACATTGGTTTCAGACTTGAGTCGGATATCGAGTAGACCCATTCAGCTTAGTATGAGGACAAGTAGCAATCGCCAGGATTTCAGAGCCGAGGAATGCCAGCATAAAGGTACCGAGGAGCAAGCATTTGGTCTATCAACGCTTCAATTAGATATCGATTAGGTAATTAAAGTAGCAGCTCTGGCACGAGCTCGGATGCCTAATTTACTACTTTACTCAGGTCAACGTTCACGGGGCAAACAGTTTTCACTCTCCAGGAACCCATGGGTTCTTGGGGTTTTCGAACCGCGCATAGTAGTATAGTCAAGTATTATATTATCCAACTGAGTTGTTCCAGCAAGGTAAAAGATTAGCGTAGCCTTGCCTTAGTACCAAACGCGCTAAAAGCAGCGTCATCTGCACGCCAAGACTCCGCCTAGCAATCCGCCGCAACTCCACCTCCTCCCATCTCCAGCACCAAAGCCAATTCAAACACCATGGAGGGCGATCACAGCACGAAAACCACTACCGCGAAAGGTGCCTCAATCGCTCACGGCAGTGGAGGAAAAATACCGTACGTGGGAGCTCGGAACGGCCGCAATGGCCCCGCAAAGCGCATTTTCTCGAGCAAGGGCTTATGATTCTACAGGTACCCCAAGCATGTCTGGTCACCGGCGGGAGGATGGTATGCACAGCCCACGAACTGGAAAGCAAACACGGCAGTGATGGGGCTGGTGATTGTGGGGATTACGGCTGTTGCATGGAATATCAGTGCGGAGAGGGAATTTAGGCATAAGATGCCGGAGAAGGGGCGGTTCTTTCCGAGTCGATAGTGAGTCATTCATTCCGCTGTGCGAGGGCTGGTGGGTGGAATGCTGATGGCGTTGTGAAGCTGGAGTAGGCAGATTATTGAGCATGAGAAGGCGGAGGCTGCGAAGGAAAAGGCTGCTAGTGGACGGTGAGAGCATACCCAAAGACTACGGTATCACGTACATCATTTCAAGCGTTTGGAGGATGGGTATCTAACCATTTTGAGCATCGGTGCTATCATACAAACGTGCATCATCAGAGACGGAACTGTCGGGTATATGCCCACCACTGTATTCTGGTCCTGCTTACAATTCCCCCTTGTGGGAATACCCATCAAGCAAAAAGGGCCACATCTCCCTCAATTTTTCCTGCGGTACCGCTGGGGGCGCCCCAAGTGTTCTGAGAATCCTTCTGCGCATTAGTCTCAGTCGCTCTTGCACGCTCTTTCCGTTCCACAACTCCTCCCCATCTGCACCGTGAGTCAATCGTGGCATCCCCACTTGCTCAATAGCGAAGCTTGCGGCGACAGATCCATAGATGGCACCAACTTCGAATTCAGTGAAGCCTTTCTTGAGGAGCTCGTCCATTGCTAAAAGACCGGCTGCAAACCCTCCCATAAAGGTGTTGCCGCACCCTGTAGCGTCGAAGCTTGGGAGGATAGTCTTAGGTGAGTGCCATGGAGGAATATTCATGAAGCGGTTTATCATGCCAACGAAACAACCATTTTCCCCCAGTCTGACAACAAGAGCGCTTGGTTTATTGCCAAATCCTAGAGCTAAGATTTTGGCGCAGTCCCGTTTGAGCTCTTCGCGGGAGTGAATTCCTTGCTTGGGGTCTTTTGGATCGTGGAAGAGGCTGGCTAGCTCGTGCCCATTAGGAGAGAATACGTCGACGAATTTGAGCGCCTCATAGAAAGACTCTAGTTCCTCGGGCCGACAGGAGCCCTCCATCGGTTCCCATAAAAATATTGGCTTCTCAATTGATGACAAGTATTGAGTGTCCGCAGCGTGTATGACCCTTCGTTTTTCCAAGATACCGTTTACCAATGCAATGCAGCGAGCAGGGGTACAGATGAGATGATAAACTCTGGATCGCAGCATCCTAACGCTAAGGTCGTCTGGGTTGATTTGAATTTTGTTGGTCAGGAATTCAAATTCTGTGAGATCGTAATTTAGCTTGTGAGATTACGTGTGTGTCAAACGTTGCAGCCTGCTTACCTCGGAGACCATCGCAATAGGTGTTCTTCCCTCGAGTGGTAAGCCTCTCCGGGGTTTGAATAAACCGACTTCCTGTTTTCCAACCTTCGATCTGTGATTTGACGTCCCCACCAAAGTCTGAGCCTACATGCACGACGTAGCCGAAGTCATTGGATTTACGTTGCCGGGAGAAACAAAACAGTCGTGCTCCTAGAGTCGCAAACGTGCCAGCACCACCAAGAACGTTTAGCAATGAAGCCTGCGGCCCTGGGTGATAGATGTCGTCTGGAAAGTTAGCTGTGAATGAATACAAGGCGGAGTGGTTTCTGGCAAGCTTACCAATGATTAACATGCCCAGGCTGACAAATTGCATGAGGGGACACTCCTGCAGCTGGAGCCGCTCAGTCGGAGTGATTGCTTCCTCCTTCGCTTGAACTGTGTCGCTTGAGGACTGTGGTTGGATCTTGAATGACGCTTCCTTGCTTTCGGCTAAGGCCTCATCGCTTGACACCTTCATTTCGATCCTGGGTGGACGAGCTCCTAGATTGAGGCCCAAGATTGCCACGGTGATATCCTCGTATGGAATCATTCGTTCGCAACGGTCAAAAAGCCTCTCGGTGAGGTTCTGGAAGTTAGCTAATCCACTTTTTGCGTCGAAGAGTACTCCAGATAGTGCTGTGAATACTGTTGAGCGGTGGCCAAGCTGATGATAAGTGTCTCCATACTGGAGACTTGAGCGACGGTGTAATGGATGAGTGCGTTGACGGACACTTCGTACTTGAGTATCGTCTACTAGTTGTTGGACGCTGAGAGGACCGGTAGACCGCCGTAGAGTGTCGTAACTGAATATCTAAGAAATATTGCGGGAAGTTGATAGGATCAGTAGGTTGCTCTGAAAGTCGTCTTTGAAAATTGAATAATGATTGCTGAACGCTAAAAGGATCGAAAAGTCGCCGTAGATGTCGTGCTTGAGTACCTTAAGGTCGAGTCGCGCAATATTGATAAGATCATTTGGCAATCACCTAATTTCTTTGCGTCTGACCCGGGTAAAACGTAGAGCCTCTATCAGCCTTACCCGGTGGATCTTCCGCCATTTGATGCCCTATCTGCCTGTTAGCTTCCAGACAATTGAATATTCATGCAACTACCAACTGCATGCACCCTTTGACCGTAGAAAATGATGATTCTTGCGAGGTGAAAGAGTTGAAAAAGTGATAGAGTGACTTATTGCGCACGCTAGTCAGCCCTGTGAGGCCGAAGCTCTTCAACGCGTCACAATGTCACAAATGAATTCCCTTACCACGCTTATAAAGCGGTATGTCGCAGCTCTATCTGTTTGCTTTAAGCTGTTGAACATTACATGCATGCTGTCAGACTTTTTCAGCTCTTCTATGACCTTACAAGATGCGCCCAAGGCTTTCCTCTGAAATTGCGCTGACAATAATCGGCAGGCTTGAAGCTGCCACCTCGCGTCTGGAGGATATGGTACCAAATATGGGCGACCCTGCAGTTTCTACGAATGGAAGTCAATCGACTTCAGGACAGGGCTCAACAGCAGCGGGGGGAATGGGTCAGGCCCGGGGGAATGTCCAGTCGCCCAAGCACATGGAAGCTCTGCCTCCAGTGATAGACGACTTCGATGCTACAATCAATGGCGAAGTCAAGACTTTTGTCAATATGAGCGAGGAGATTGGGGGGCTGGTGGCAGAGCAGGTATGCCACTTATACAATGGCCCTAGGAAGAGGCGAGCAAAGGATTCAAGATCTGACACTTTGCCTACAAGTCTGCTGCCGTACTTCGAGCTTTCGCCGCCGAGCGCAAATTTTTGATCGTCACTACGAAAGCGAAGAAGCCCGATATCCAGTCACCCATATACATGGAGATATTGAAGGAATTACAATCGATGATGGGTGCCGTCGGTGACATTCGAGAAGCCAATCGAGCATCACCGCTTTTCGGCCATTTGACCACTGTATCAGAAGGCATCGCTATGCTTGGCTGGATCACAATTGATCCAAAGCCTATGGATTATGTCAACGAAACTCTAGGCTTTGCTCAATACCCTGGCAACCGTATCATTAGGGAGTACAAGGAGAAGTCAGCGCCTTCCTCATATGATGCGTTAGAAACCTGCTAACGATTTGATAGAGACCGAAAACATGTCGAATGGGTCAACGCTTACTACAACATTTTCAAGTCCTTGATCGCCTATGTAAAACAGCACTACCCAACGGGCGTGACCTGGAACAACCAAAGTGGCATCGACCCCCTGGAAGCCTTGCAACAAGTCCAATCTGGTCAAACATCTCTATCACCACCCTCATCTTCAGCTGGTGCAGCACCGCCACCTCCATCAGCCCTCCCTCAATTCGCTGGCCCTCCGCCTCCGCCTCCAATGCCACCAAATGGAATCCGTCAGGCCAATTCCTCAGACATGGGAGCAGTCTTTGACCAACTCTCTCGTGGTGAAGCTGTTACTTCTGGTCTACGGAAAGTGGACAAGAGCGAAATGACCCATAAGAATCCCTCTCTTCGCGCTTCTTCAACGATAGCCTCTGCTCCAAGCCGCTCCTCCTCACAAATGTCCTTGCGCGGCAAATCACCCATACCTGGCAAGAAGCCAGAAAGCATGCGCACCAAGAATCCTCCGCGTAAGGAGCTGGAAGGGAACAAATGGCTAATTGAGAATTACGACAATCCTGGCCAGATGCTGGAGATAGACGCTGCAATCAACCACTCTATCCTTATTTCCCGCTGCACCAAAACTACCATCCGAGTCATCGGGAAAGCGAACGCCATATCTATGGACAACTGCATGCAGTGCTCCCTGGTCATTGACTCTCTCGTCAGTGCCGTCGATGTCATCAAGAGCCCCAAATTTGAGATGCAAGTGCTGGGTATGCTGCCAACCATCATGCTTGACCAAGTCGATGGAGCAGTAGTCTATCTCAGCCCCAAGTCGCTCAACACGGAAATCTTGACAAGCAAGAGTACTGGTGTCAACATCAACGTGCCAGGGAGATTCGCGGACGACGACTATGTGGAGCAACCCTTGCCAGAGCAGTTGCGGAGTTTTGTGCGGAATGGGAAGATGGTTACGGAGATTGTAGAGCATGCTGGGTAGAAATTGGTTATTCTTCTTGTAATACAGAAGCTGTGATTGGTGATTGAAAGGGGGATGAGAGGAGTGTAGTATATATGTGCATTGTGAGGTGGCGTCTACAGTCTGGCAGCCAGCTTGGGTCTGAACGGCAAAGCAGGCTCGAACACTCGCTCGAGGTGTAACAATTAAATCACTTACTATGAAAACACGCTCTGTGGGTAAATCGTGCATGTTTGGCAATGCACTTATTACAAAGACTGGGTAGGGGAGTCACCCCTTCCTCGAAGTGATACAAGGTAATGGGATTTTCACACGTGTGTAAATCGATGCTTTCTTGTGGCAATAATGCAGTACAACCTCCTTTGAAGGCCGCTCGCTATGCTCGCACAAACGCTCATATGCAGACATGTTTCGCCTAAAATCCAATATTATTCATCTACACATCTTTCGACTCAGACTCCTCTTTCACAATCTGCCCAGGTATGTGCTCCTGGGACGTAGGGAGGTCCTTCATACCGGTCGCATGCTTCTTATCCATGACCCCCATGATCTTTCCACGGCCGAACTCGCTAACCATCCCGGGGCTATGAGAAGGACTCTTGACCTTCTCCAATCCCAGGTCGACAGCTGGACCATCCGTCTGCGGGCGCAGCTTACTATGGTCCATCGGCGAAGGCTCTGAGATCGAGACCTTCGGCTGCTCAGGATGCTCAAAGTGTTCCTCACCATCAGGCCCATGCGATCGGATGCCGGCTTCTGAATCATTATCGCTGGCTTTACCAGCCATACCACTAAGATCAGTGGCACTACTTGCTTTACTGACGCTTGCGCTTGCTGGGCTCTCCACCCTCAAGCCCAAATCTTTGCCTAGACTGGCAATGCTGTCTTTGTTGGCATTTTTCCAGTCAGCAGGCATTGATTCGGGGACTGGCTCTCCTCGGGCGGGCTCGGTGATGAGTTTCGTGAGACCGTTATTGGTGTCAGGGCCGGCGCGCCAGACCACTGCGAGCCGGTCTAAGGCGCGTGTTCCTTTGCGTGCGGAGCCTTTAATGCCGTCCATGGCTTCCCAGGTTATTTCGAAGACGCCGCTATCGGGGATGGCGCTGTTGACTGGTGGATCTACCTTCTCTGTAGGCGGATTGGTGAAGTCGTGGGAGGAAGTCGAGGAGTGTTGGGATTCGAAGAATGCGTTGAACCAGACGTGCGCGACGGATGTGACCATAGTGAAGCCGTAGGTGGCTCTGTTACGACGCTCGAAGTCGATGTTGATGTCAGAGGTGGGGAGGACTAGGGTTTGGGAAGGCCGGAAAATGACGGTGCTCGCACCAGGTTCTAATGCTGTGGAGGTTGCCGTGTTCTCGCTTGATCGTGAGGCTGCCTGTGCTTTGGTTTGGTGTAGGGGTAACTTCTTTTCGTGAAGATGGTCTGAGAAATTAGGTCTATCCGGTCCCTTCGGATTTGCGTCCATCGCCATTCTCTCGTGTCCGCTAAAGGTATGGAATGTCTTTATGGTCTTGCCCTCGTCTACGAAGCCCTCGACTGCAACTTTGACTCCATCTCTCAGGCCCCAAACATGGACCTCCAGAACTTCGATCTGTCTTTCCACGTAGATTTTACCGTGCTTGGTCCACCAATCCACATACCCGACCCATCTCAACTGACTCGGTATGCTGACGCCAGCCCCAAAATTACTCCTCATCCTCCTTGCTGTGAACCGCATCAATGCATCGTCCACGGTCCAGCCTTCCTCACTGATCAGGTAGCTACAAGCCACGGTGCCACTTCGCCCCTTCCCTGCCTTACAATGTACAACAAGCACTCGTTCCTTGTGTCCAGGATCTTTCAGCCAATCTCTCGCGCTGGCCATTATGTTGGGTATCAAAGCAAAAGGTGGTGGGTGATGGTCTGGCCAGGGGTAGTGGTGTATCCTATTGTAAACCTCGCTATCTGGGTAGCCTGTTCCTTCGGCGCGGAACTCCCATATCGCCCAATTATCTCCATGTTTGTAGTCGAGAAATTTGACGAGTTGGTCGGTTGGATTGCGGTAGGCGCGTTGGGGGTAGGTTGATGAAGGTCCAGAGGTAGCAATGATGTTGTCTGTGACATAGCAGAGATCGAGGCCTGTTTCAGGATGGCGTGCACGAGGGCCTGCCACTATAGTGCGCAGGAGAGCAGCCATTGTTATTGAGCAGTGGGCTCACGTGCTATGACTGTGGAGTGACACCGTTGATCAGAGGTGATCATTGAGTTGCGAGAGATTTGCTAGGTAGAAAATGATGGTAAGAGTCCGAGGACCAAGTATTTGCCCAGCAAGGGTGGACACTGGTCAAGATATGGCAATGTCCTGCTATCCGCAGCCTTCACGAAATCTTGGCGGTGCGTCATTACCGGCAACAGGGGTAGCTATTAACCGTGCGGCTGGCCCTAACGCGAATCACGCCCCAACGCGAATATTTTCAAATTTATTAACCCTTAACTTCCTACCTATATACCACCCCCAAATCATAGCCGAATCATATACTATTAGGGAAAGTCGTATTTAAAATATTCTTAAAATTATTCCCCCTAGAATTAATTCTAATATTAACTCGTTAGTTATTTAATATTATATTCTATATATATAACTCCTAAACTAGTATAATAGGATTAGGTTTAAATAAAACTACTTCTATATATTTAAATTAGAAAAAGAAAACGCCCTCTACTATTATTTATAACGGCTCGATAAAATAAATATATTTTACCGGCGCCCGATACTTTTAAAGATTATAAATTCTATTTTATATAAATATCTAGGCCCGGTTAAATATATATTAAATTAATAACCTACTAGCTTTTTAAAATATAACTCTTAATATAAATTATATAAATAGAAATCTCTAGTAGTATAACGAAAGAATATATATAAATTAGAGGATATTTTAACGTAATTTCAACGTTTTTAAGATATATATATAATATATAGAATAAATTTAAATAATATTTATAATTTTAACGAAACTGGGTTCCGGATTAATATAAATAAAAATTAATAAATAATTATAAAAGAGTAGGATAAATCTTTATATTAAATAAATATAAATAACCGGGAGTTTATTATATTTATAAAGTATATTAATACTACCGGTTTTATATTTCTACTAATATTAATTCTAGCCGGGAAATAATTCCTAGTTAATTAATTTTAAGAAAATTTAGATCTTAATACTCTTCAAAGTATAAACGATTTTAAATATATAAATAACGATCTCTATAAGAATTAAATTAAGTATTTTAACTAGTTTACGAAATACCGCCGGGTCGGGCTATAACGGATATTAATATTCGATAATTATAATAATTATTTAACCTGGGAGGTACTAGAATTCTACGAAAATAATTAGATCTAACTATTTTATTTACTACTATATTCGTTATATCTAATTATTATAGTTACTAGTACTTTAATATAAAATAGTAGTTTATTCGTACTAATAAATAATTGAAAATATATATAATATACTGAGACTAAATCTTGACTACTATTTTATTTTGTTAATACTATAATTTTTACGTATTTTATTTCGTTAATACTATATTCTTATTATTTAATAGTAATAATTTAGTCGAATTTTATTTATAAATAAAAAGAGACTAGTTATTAGTCTTTAAAATACTAGTTATAAAATATTGAATCCTCTATTAATATCTCGAAGATATAATTATTATCCGTACTATTATTCTTTTATATAAGTCGAATTATTTTAAAAAATTATAAATTAACTATAATTCGTCCTTATATCTACTATTAACTATAATATTAATATTAACTCTTTAACCGTTAATATTCTACGACGACGAACGAAACGAGCCGCTTTATTTTCATTTTAATTTTTATATATAGTAATAGTATTTCTTTATATTAACTACGCCTACCCTAAATCCTAATAATCGAGTTATTATATTAAGTTTCTATAATTATATAAATTAGTTTATAAACGCGCTTTATAAACCTAAAGGAATATTTATACCCTAGTTATAAAGAGTACTCTATATTTCGGCCGTAAACGTAGAGAACGATTTATATTAAATTAAAATATCGCCGCCGTCTATACTATATATTACTATTTTCGTTTATATAGAAAATCCTTACCTTTTCTTAAAGATCTCGGTCTAACCGTAATTAATTATTAAGAAAATTAAATTACGCCGGAATTACGGAGTTAAAAAACGGAGTTAATTTTTTTTATAATTTAAAGTTTATATTTACCCGAAAGCGGAGAAGCGGCCTTTACCCTATTAAAAATTATAACGAAATTAATAGATTTTTCCCCGCGCTAAAGTAGGAACTTTAAAAATTTCTTTTTAATCTTTTACTTCTTACCTCTTACTTCGTTATTTTTATTTACGTAATCGAGGTTTGAATCTTTAATATTATATAAATAAACTTTCGAATTATATATTAATAAAAGATCTTTATAAATATATATAATTTATGCTATTTTCTCTACCTATAAGTTACGCGGAGGTAAAGAAACTATTTTTATTAAATCTTACTATCTCTCTAGCGTTTTAATTATTTACGTTTTCGAAAAAGTATTTCGAGTAGTATAATAAGAATATTAATAAATTAATTTAAGAAGTAGTTCTTTTTATTATCGACTAGTATAATCCTCTATTAAATATATTAAGAGGTAGCGAGTTATTTATAAAAAAAGAACGTTCTACCTCTATTAATATTTAAGAAGAAGAAAGTTTTATAGAAGAAAACTCTTTTATATTTCCGATTTCCTAGATACACTCTTCTTTAATTACGAAAATATTAACGATTTTCGTTAAAGACGTTAGATATTATACCGATTTAATATATTTTAATAATTAAAAAGAAAAAAACGAGGAGATTTTAAATCCTTAATTACTTTATTTTTAGAGAAGAATTAAAGACCGGATTCTAATTACTTTTATTTATTCTTTTCTAACTACGTCTTTTTTTTTAATTTCTAATTTAGTTAAATCTATAGTTTAACTAACTCCGAGAAAATTAATATTTTAATTCCTCCTATAAAAATTAATTTTCACTATAAATAATATTATATAAAAAATTCTTTTTATTTAAACCGAGAATATAATTAATAATAATAAAGATTAGTCTAGTTCTTTAGGATAAAGTTAAAGAGATTTTAATAACTTTAAAGAAAACTAATTTACTTTATTTAATCTTTAATTCTAGTAGGAATAAGAAATTATAAACTAGTTATAAATACCGCCTCCGCTAGTAAAAATCGATTTAAATTTATATAATATTATAATCTAGGCTATACGATCTATTATACTAGATATTATTAGAGTTATTTTATAAAATTAGGGTTAAGTTTTTAAAGGGCCTCTAGGATTTACTAAATTATAAAAACTAACTAGTAAAGACGGGTATACTTAATAAATATAATAATAGACTAGGTATTTCTATACCGGCGAATTAGATTTCTTTTATTTAAATTACTTAAAGTTATAGGGCGCCGGTAATATCGTCTTTAATTTTAAAAAATTAATATTTATAAAGGTCTACACCTTCTATAATAAAACTTAGGATTTCGTTATAATAAAAAGTAAAGATATAATAAAAAGAAATCTAAATAATTATTTCCGCGGTATCGTTATAAATTAATAACTTAAAATCCTTTCCTAAGATAAGAAAGATATAATAATTTAACTACCGAATAATTTATAGCGCCAAATTACTAGACTATAAAATTATTTTAAAATTATAATATTTATAACTCTAGAAGAGTTTAGTTATTAATTATATATATCGAAGGATACGACCGAATAAAATAATTTATTTATCTATATCTAGAATATAACTAAATATACCGTTTAAGCCGGTATTATCGAAGAGTATATATAAACTATATAGGTGTAGAATTACCTCGATATTAATTTCTAGGCTATTATCTCTCCTCTAACGAATAATACTTCGATTAAATAATTTATCGAATAATTTAAAAGTAGGAAGGAGATATAATATAAAATATAAATTTAGAAAGATAAAAAAGATTATAAAAATTATCGAAAGGAAATTAGAGAGCGAGAAAAGAATCGCGATATAAAAAAGAATAAATAACTATTTAGAGATAAATAGTTATTATAACGGTAAAATAAATACTATAATTTAATATCTTATCGGTTTTAATAATAGTATCGACTTTTTTAATTTTAAGATTTTTAAATACTCTAAGGTCCTTAGTTTCAAAACTTTTAAAAGTAGAGACTATTTATTATAAAACCGAATCTTTATAATTCTCGTTTTTTTTATACTAGTAAATAATTAAACCTTCTTTCTTTTATATTAACTCTTATAATTAACTAGTTTATTTTTAAAATCGGTAGACTATATCTTAGATATAATAATTATAATAATTATAGTAAATTTAAAAACCTCCCCTATAAAAATCTTTAAAAAACGCTTTATTACTATTAAAGTAATTATTTATAATTACCGCCGGAAATACTTAATTTAACTAAAATTCATTCGTTAGAAATCGGGGTTACGGGAACTAGAGTTATAATAACTAAAATTATAAAAACCGTAGGACACGCCTATACTACCCGCCGAGACCGTATAATACTTTTAGTAATTAAATATAAATATAGTCTATTTATTTTAATAAACTATATAATAATCTTAATAATAAGAATACGGATTACGGTATTTTCTCTAGATTTATTAATAATTATTTCGGCTCTCCCGAAACTCCGCCGATAAATTACTATAATTATTATATAAATACCGATAAAAGTTATTATAATACTAAGGAGAGTATTATAAATAAAGAATAAAATATTAATAAAGATATTAATATTAGGTTCGTCTTAATTATATATTATATTTCTATAGAGAAAATAAGTTAACGTCCCGTTTATAAAAACTATAAATTTAATTTTTAATCGAATAATCTTCTATATATATACCTAAAAGAAAGAAAATATATATACTCGATTAATATCTAAAAAGTAATTAATCCTACCTCTATAAACTTTAAAAATACCGAGTTAAATATTACTCCGAAGATTTTAGTCCTAAAGATTATAGTAATATTAAAGTCGATAACTCTTAAATCTTATCCTTTATAAAAGAGTAGATTAATAATCGAATCTACTACTCCGCCTTCACTAGTTAACGGTATAATATTTCGTATATAATATTATTTTACCGGTTAAATAGGCCTTACTCTAAATATTATTCGAGAATTAAAATATTTTAATACTAGGTATCCGATAAATATAATCGATAAAGTATTTATTACGTAACGAATCCCTAGTATTTAATTATAGATTTATAATAAAGTTATTACCTTAAAAAGTATCGACTCGAACTATTATTTAATTATAAAATAAACTTTAATTATATTCTATATAGACGGAAAAACGAAGGATAATATAAAAGTAATAGTTAAAATTACTAGAGACTTCTATATTATCGATAATTTTAAAATTAATATACTTATCGGTATAAATATTCTAAGTTAAGAGAAAGTCGTTATCGACTTTTTTAATAATTAAATGATTTTAAATAACTACGAAGATATTACGATCTCTATTTAATTTATAACTAGGGATAATATAAGAATCCGACGTATTATATAATTAAAGCGCCGCTAAATAGTTCTAATATAAACTATATTAACGGTAGTAATCTCGTTAAAAGAGAAATTATAACTACCGGATTAAAACTTCCTATTCGAACTATAAATAAAAGAAGTCTATATTTACTTTATGAACTTAATAATTAACTTTATTAATATTCGTAACGAGGGGAATACGCCTCTTATTATTCCTCGCCGTTAATAAATAAAATTAATCATAGAATATAAAGTAAAAGAAATATACTTTATTAATTTAAATAATTATTCCTTTATAGCGAAAACTTATAAAGACGATATAATTATATTACGCTTTATTAATCTTTATAATCCGAGGTTAACTTTAAAACCTAAAGTCGATCCTTTTATAAAAATAAAACTACCGAATAAAATTATAATTTACAGTAATAACTTTAATATTACCGCGATTAAAGAGATTATAAAGTAATACTCTTATATTTAGGAAAATATAAAAGATATAATTTATTTATTTAAATCCGAGTAATTATCGATTCCGTTTACTACGGACTAATAATTATTTAATACGAAATTTAATTATAAGGTCTACCCGTTAAACCCCGATATAAAAGTTTTAATAAACGAGAAATTCGATAAAATATATTAATAGGGGAAAATATTATAATTTATTAAATCTTCCTTATTCGCTTTCTTTATCTTTATTATATAAAGGACGGTATATAAAGACCCCGAGAGAATACCGATACAGAAATATAAAATTATAGTCGATATTTATAATCTAAATAAAATTACTATCTTTAATAACTACCCTCTTCCGCTTTAGAGCGATATTATTTCGTTAATATAAAAATATACTTATATGAATATTATTAATTATAATAAATAATTCTATCTCTTCTTAATTAAGAGAGATAATTGTTATAAATTTATAATAATTTCTTATTATAATTCGGAGTATTATAACGTTATAATAATAAAATAGAAAGGGTTAGTTTTATATATTTAATATAAAATAAATACTTTTCTTCGCCCGTATAAAGTATTCGCGAGATACTACGTCGATAATATCGTAATTTTCTTACGGTCTTATTCCGAGTATATTAAATATTTTATAATTATTTTCGTTTTATTCGCAGGCCTTAAGATTTTATTTAAATTTAAAAAATCTTTTTTAATTTACCCCTCCGTTATACTTCTAGGCTAGAAAGTAGATAAATTAAATTTAACTACTATTAAAGAAAAAATTACGGTAATTAAGAAACTTCGTTTCCTAAATATACTATAAACTTTAAAAATATATATCGGAATAATAAATTAATTACGAAATAATATTAAATATTTCGCCTAGATTATTAAATTACTTTAATACTAGAAAACCTAACTTTTAAAGAGCTCGTCGTCTTAAAGTAGGAATATATAAAAGATTTATTCTAAAAAAATTTACTTTATATTTATAAAAAAGGAATTAACTTCTTTTAAATTATTATAAAAAATATTTATCTCTAAAACCTATTTATATTATCGAGATCTAACTCGTTAATTATATATTAATATTAATATATTAAAGTCGTATAGAATTAGCGCGATAATATATTATATTTAGAAAGATTCTTAGGGTAATAATTTCCCCCGTATTAATATATAATTAATTCTATTCTTATCCAAATTATTTAATCCTACGGAGTCGCGTTATTAATCTACGGAATTAGAAATAATAGGTTTAATTTAGATATTAAAAAAGATCCTATATTTACTCGTATAAATCCCGATAAAGAAAGTTATTATCTTTATTAATTACTCGGTAACTATTAATATTACCCGATAAATAATATTATCGTCGTCCTCTTTTAATAGGATAAACCTACGGTTAATATAAACTTTCTAATATATATTATAATATAATCTCGATATTCGTTAATATCTAGGAAAATAAAATATTATATTAAATACTTTATCTCGCCTCCTCGATAAAAAAGAATATCTCGATACTAAAAATCCCGGTATTCTAGATAACGTCTTCGTTTTTTATTTTATCTTAGTTAAAATATCTTCTAAATACCGCCTTAAATTATAAAAGATATATTTTAAAAATAAGAAATAATTAAGGGTAATAACTTTCCTTATATAGAAGAAAAATAGATTTAAGAAAAAAACCCTAGAGTCTATAAACGGAGTTATTGATAAATCTCAAAAACTCCTATTAAAACCCTAGTTACCGACTACGCGGATAGGGCTAGTAGTGTCTTACTAGTAACTTTTATTAAAAAAAATTATTAATAAGATACTACTAGTAGCCTTAATTTACGGATAAGGCTACTAGTATCCTATTAGTAGACTTAGTAAATTAAGGGTCCGGGTAGGTAACTTTTAATAAATTTAATAAATCGAGGGTCCGGGTAGTATCCTATTAATAACTCTAAGTTAATTTTAATAGGATTAGTAACTTTAGTAATTTATATATATTATTAATATATTAATAGTAGCCAGCCCTACTATAGAGCTGAAATAAATAAAGTTTTATAATTTATCGGTAAGTCCGGAAACCCCGATTTTTGTATATTTTATACCGAAATTATATAAAATACTAGAAATACGTATCTACTTATATCCCGTATTCTAAATATATTATATAATTAAAATATAGTTATATAGTTGATTTTAGTATATTTAGTACCTAAAATACACTTATATAGTTAATTCTAGTATAATTAATACTTAACGGGTAAATAATAATAAATAGATAATCTTTAATATTATTCTATAGTACTTTAAATATACTATTTATACTTTGGGTAATAATAGTATTATTATTATAATTATTACCGTTAACGTTTTTAATATCGTTATCGTATTTAGATCTTTATATATATATTAATTAATTAATATATATTCTACTTTATCTACTCGTTATATTATAAAGGAGTTATAAATATTCTAAAATCGGTTTATTAAGAAACCGTTATTATTTATTCTCGTAAACTAATTTATACCTAGATCTAGCCTAGATCTAGCCTAGATATAAATTAAATCTAGGCTAGATCTAAACCGCCATTATCTTTAATTATAAGAATAGTCTATTATATATATAATTTATCTCTTATTTATCGTCCGGGTTATTAACCTAGGTAGTTTATATTAAAATAACGTACCTCTCCTTCCTTATAGTCTCGAGTACTATATTCTATATACGCGTATCGTCTACTATATAATCTTAACCCCGTTCTTTTTATTATATCGGTTTCTTTTCTTTCTTCTTAAGCTTTAACCTTTTTCGGAAGCCTTCGTATATAGTAGAGAGTTTAAATATATATAACGTAGGCTCGGTAGTACGCTGCGGAACAGGGAAGGGAAGGGAAGGGAATGACCCCCGCTCCCTTCCCTTCCAGCAGGGAAGGGAGCGGAAGGGAAGGGGCAGGGACTGCCAGGGAAGGGAAGGGATTACCTGCTGTTCCCTTCCTCCCTGCTCTCCCTATAAGGCTGCCCCCATATATGGCCATGCATGCCCCATGTATGCCCAAATATATGGCCCATGTATGCCCCCATATATGGCCCATGTATGTGCGCATGCATGCCCCATTGCTGCTCCTATGTCGCCCATGTATGCGCCCATATATGGCCCAGGTATGTGCGCATGCATGCCCCATTGCTGCTCCCATGTGGCCCATGTATGCGCCCATATATGGCCATGTATGCGCGCATGCATGCCCCATTGCTGCTCCCATATATGGCCTATGTATGCGCCCATGCATGCCCCATTGCTGCTCCCATGTGGCCCATATATGCCCCCATATATGGCCATGTATGCGCGCATGCATGCTCCATTAAGTGGTACAAAGATTAGGACAATTAGGAAAGCGATCAAGAAA
>JAABUS010002173.1_pt1 | contig 38360 bp, 38 predicted proteins | sample 5560161 | NCBI WGS metagenome assembly JAABUS01 (sample SAMN10711885, study PRJNA513376) | rock metagenome | isolation source: Antarctica rocks | place: Antarctica: Victoria Land, Trio Nunatak nord | collected 2016-01-04
AGTGGAACTACTCGACGGGCTGGCGATCAAGAAGCAACCGCTGCTCAGTTTAGAGAAAGGAGGGTTCCCTAATCTTGCTTGGCTGATCCGCGTGGAGGAATCTACAGAACTTCGCGGACACAACCGCTCCATAGCGTCCTCCCGTACGCAGGATCGCGATGTGACATGCTACTGTGGAACTACAGCCTACGCCTACGATGCGCCCCCGTCAAGGGCAGATTCTGACATCTGGACATATGTGCTATTGCCTGCGGCCGTCCAGGAGAATGAAAATATGTGGCAATACCCGCCCGCACCAGCCATCCTCCGACGATGCATGGAGGCAAGGAGGGCGTGATGCCACGGTGTGGAATCGCGCGGCGGAGCTGGTGAACCGGATGAATTGGCGGCTGAAAGATTGAGGGAGGGCGGCGGGCAGGGGCAACCATACCCCCGCTTATGGTTCATGGTATCCCGTGCGTACGCGGCGAGCAGTGACGCGAGATATTTCCCCCAATTTCTGAAGGAATCCACCCCGTTTCCTCTTCTCCGGCGATTGGACGAACCCTATCCGTTGAGCGTAGACTGGCCGCAGTTCATCTGACAGGATGGGAATGGCAGCGGAAGGGAGCGATGCGACATGCGGATCGTGGTATATGACGCGGGCAAGATCGGTCTGTGGGTGAACGATCAGATCATCAACGTCGATGGGCAAATCCCCGACGGAGCAGATAACACGACGCAGGGGCGACTCGCCCGCCTGCTGGAGCAGCTCAATACCCTCCGGCCCGCGCTGCAACAGGTGATGCACAAGGGGCCATTCATCCCCCAGGACGAGGTGAAACTGGAAGCGCCCGTGCCGAAGCCGAGCAAGATCGTCTGCGCCTTCGCGAACTACACGGAGGGTGGTGCGCGCTCGACGGTGCCACTGGACATGTTCCTCAAGTCGCCCGCGAGCATCCTCGGCCCCGGCGGGACGATCATCCTGCCGCCGTTCCAGGCGCGCATTTTCCACCACGAGGCGGAACTCGCCCTCGTCATCGGCACGGGCGGCGCGCATATCGCCGAGGCGGACGCGATGAAGCACGTCGCGGCGTACGTCCCCTTCATGGACATCTCCGCGCGCGACACGACGCGGCTGGGCAAGTCGTTCGACACCTTCGGCCCGATTGGCCCCGCCCTCGTGACAGCGGACGAAGTGCCGAATCCGCACGACCTCGGCGTCCGCCTCTACGTCAACGATGAACTGCGACAGGATTACCGGACGAGCGACATGGCGAACAAGATACCCGCGCTGATCGCCTTCGCCTCCAGCATCATGACGCTCGAACCGGGCGACGTGATCGCCACCGGCACCAACCATCAGGGCCTCAGCCCCGTGCAGGACGGCGACCATCTCCGGCTCGAAATTGAGCATCTCGACACGCTGGAACTGGACACGCGCGACGACCTGAAGCGCGAGTGGCCCCGCACCATCGACGAGGAGATGGCCCGGCGCGTCCGACAGATGTGAGACGAAGGAACGAGGAACGAGGATCGTCGTGATCCCTACTTGTTCCTCGTTCCTTCCCTACCCTTTGACTGCGCCCGCCGCGAGGCCGGCGACGATGAAGCGTTGCGCGCCGAAGTAGAGCAGCAGGAGCGGGATGCTCATCAGGAAGCCACCCGCCATAATCATCCCCCAGAGGAAGACATCGCCGAAGATCAACTTCGTCAGCCCCGGCGCGAGGGTGAACTTCTCGCTGTCGCTCAGGAGCGTGAAGGCGTAGAGGTACTCGTTCCACGCGAGCGTGAACGAGTAGATGCACGCGACCGCGATCCCCGGCGTCGCGAGGGGCATGATGACCTTCGTCATGCTCTGCCAGCGCGTCGCGCCGTCCACCAGCGCGGCGTCCTCCAATTCGCGCGGGATGCTGAGGAAGTACGCCTTGAGCAGATAGACGCTGAACGGGATCGAGAAGGTGAGATAGACCGCGACGAGCGCGGGTAGTTTATTGAGCAGATGGAGGTCCTTGCAGACGATGAAGATTGGGATGAAGAGGAGCGTCGAGGGGAAGAGGTAGACGAGGAAGACGAGGTTGGAGACGGCCGCCCGCCCCGGATAGCGCAGCCGCGAGAGGCTGTACGCGGCGAAGGTCGCGAAGGAGACGGAGAGGATCGTGCTGCACACGGAGACGAGCACCGTGTTCCGCATCCACGTCATGTACGGGTACTGGTGGACGAGATCGCGGAACGCCTTGAGCGTCAGGTGCGTCGTGAAGAGCGTCGGCGTCCGGCTCGTGCTCAGGGTCGGCGGGTGGAACGCCGTGATCGTCATGAAGTAGACGGGGAAGAGCGCGACGAGGAGGATGAACGCGAGCAGCAGCCAGCCGAAGGTGCGGATGGCGACGCGCTGCGCGCGATAGGCGCGGATGCGCTTCTGCACGGCCGGCTGCGCCACGGTGCGACCGGCGAGGGGTTTGACCGTCATGCGATTTCCTCCCGGCGGTTCATGAACCGGTTGAGCAGGACGATGAAGAGAACGAGAATCGGCAGCATCAGCACCGAGACGGCGACGCCCTTGCCTAGTTCGAGGCCCGGAATGGCGATCTTGTATGTCAGCGTCGAGAGCACGTCCGTCGCGCCGCCGGGACCGCCCCGCGTGAGTATCCAGATGATCGAGAAGTCATTGAAGGTGAGGATGGTGGAAAACAGCGTTACCACCGCCATCACGGGCGCGATGCTCGGCAGAGTAATTCTCCAGAAGCGCGCCCAGATGCCCGCGCCGTCCACCTTCGCCGCGTCGTATAACTCCTGCGGCACGGCCTGCAACCCGGCGAGGATCGTGATGACGAAGAAGGGGAACCCACGCCAGACATTGACCGCGATCACGGACCCCATCGCTGTGCTCGGGTCCGCCAGCCAGAGCGTCGGCGTCTCCCGGACGTTGCTCTTCTGCAGGAGATAATTGAAGACGCCGCCGACATCGTTGTACATCCACTTCCAGACGAGCACCGAGACGAGCGTCGGCATCGCGTACGGGAGCAGGACGATGGAGCGCCAGAGCGCCCGCAGCGGCAGCGCCTCATTGAGAATGAGCGCAACCGTTAGCCCGATGATCAGTTTCGCCCCGATGGAGCCGCCGGTGAAGACCATCGTGTTCTTCACCGATTGCCAGAATGCCTGGTCGTGCAGAAGGGACGTGTAATTCTTCAGGCCGATCCACGGTGCGTCCTGCGCGCCGAGCAGTTTCTTGTGAAACGAGAGCCAGAGCGCCCGGAGGAAGGGGAATCCGACCAGCAGGAGAATCAGGAAGGCCGTGGGGAAGAGCAGCGCGTACGCGAAGCCCGTGTCGCGGCTGCGCCGCGCGCGCTGCGTCCGCTGCGGCTCTGGCACCGCCTCCCGCACCGCGACCGATCGTGTGGCCATGGTCCCTCCTTGGGAGTAGGCAGTAGACGGTAGGCAGAATGGTAACCCGCCGTTCCCCACTATCTACCGTCTACTATTTCTTGAACTTCGCCTTCGCCTTGTCGGCGGCGTCCGCGAGAATCTTGATCGCCTCGGTGGGCGACTTCCCATTGACGACGACGGCCTGCATCATGTCCTTCGGGGTGCTGATCGCGATGTCGTCCAGGATCGGGGTGAGACCCGTGTCCGATGAGGGGGCGAGCGCGTACGGGACGATGTTCTCGGTGACTTCCTTGTTCCACTCGTCCTGCGTGAAGAAGGGGAGGCTGACGCTGTTCTTCGTGATCGGGAACCAGTACGAACCCGCCTTCTCCAACTGCGTCGGGTACCGCTCCGGCGACATGATCATCCTGGCGATCTGCATCGCCTCGTCGATATTCTGGCTCTTCTTATTGATGACGAGCGTCGCGCTCCCGGAAGTCTGGACGAACTTCCCGGGGTTCACCTGCGACGGCCACGCCTGTAGGTAGGTGTTCTTCAGCAAGTCCTTGTTGTCCTTACGCATCGCGAGCACGATGCTGCCGGGGTTGGAGACGCAGGCGGTCTGCCCGGAGAGCCACGCCTCATTGTTGCCGGAGGCCTGCTGCGAGATGACGCCGGGCGGCATCATCTTGTTCTTGAACAGGTCCGTGTATGCCGCGAGGCCCGCGATATTCTGCGGCGTGTTGATCGTCGGGTTGCCCTCCTTGTCGAAGAGTCGCCCGCCGAACATCCACATCCACTGGAGGCCATTGCCCGTCCAGTCCGCCTCGGTCATCTGCCCATCGAAGGCATAAAAGTTCTTGTCCGGCTTGTTGACCTTCTTGAAGCCGTCCATCATCTCGTCGAATGTCTTGAAGGGGAGCTTGACGCCGACTTCCTCGAATTTGTCCCGCCGCAGGTGGACGAACCACGGCTCCGAGTTCATCGGGATGTTGATCCGCTTGCCGTCCGCCGTCTTGGAGTTGCCCTCCGCGAGGTCGAGCCAGCCGCCGCCGATCTTGCCGATCTCATCGTAGAGCGACTGCACATCCATCGCGTAGCCGTTCTGGTTCCAGAGCGCGGAGGCGTAGGTGTACGTGATGTCCGGCACGACGCCGGATTCCATCGCGACGACTTCCTTCTGCGCGTGCTCGTCGTTGCTGAAGAGTTCCACCTTGACGTTGAAGTTGCCCTTCGTCGCCGCCATTTTCACGGACTCGGTGAGGTAATCATTGGACTCTGGCAGGAATTGCTGGCGACCCCAGAAGAGCACATCCTTCTTCTTCCCGCCCGAGGCCTGCGCCGGGGCGGTCGTTGGGGCGCTCCCGCCCGTCGTCGCGGCGGCGGGTGCGGCAGTACCGCTCGTGCTCGCGGCGGGAGCGGCGGTGCCACTCGTCCCTCCGGCCGGCTTCGGCGTATCCGTGGCGCTGCCGCCGCCACACGCCGCAAGGATTGCGGCCCCGGCACTCGCCGCGACCCCACCGAGGAAACCACGACGACTCAACCGATGCAACGAACGCTGCTGCGACATCTTTACCGGCTCCTTCTCTACCACGACATCCCCAAACATCGAACGAGACGGAAAACCCGCGACCGACCGGCCACTTCCCGCCACGTCCCCGACGGTACGCTCGCGCGTTCTGACCCTCCGCTCGGCTCTTCGGCACTCCTTATGTTCGCTCAAGACTGCGGTGGAGCGTAGCATCGCGGATTGTCAGTGTCAAGGAAGATGGAGTCGGCAGAAGCCAGAAGGGAAGAAACCAGAAGCCGGAAGCCAGAAGCCAGAGACGGGAGGCCGGTTTCTGGCTTCTGGTTTCTCAGTCCTCAGTCCTCGGTCCTCAGTCCTTCATCTTACCCCCGTGGCGGTGGCACCTCCGGGTAGGCGTCCGGCTCGACCTGATAGGCGTCCGCGAGGCGGTTGGTGCCGTTGAAGACATCGACGACGGCGAGCAGCTCGGAGAACATCCGCGTGTCCATCCCGAGTTTCACGGCGGCCCCGGTGTGCGAGTTGATGCAGTAGCGGCAGCCGTTCGTCGCGCTCACCGCGATGGCGATCAGTTCCTTCGTCAGCGGGTCGAGCGCGCCCGCCGCCATCGTCTGCTTCAACTTGTGCCACGTCGCGCTCAGGTGCTCCGGGTTGACAGCGAGCGCGCGCCAGAAGTTCGGCACAACGTCGATGCCCTTCGTCGCCTTGATGTCGTCGTAGACGTCCCGGACAAGGCCGGTCGCTTCCTCGTCGGGGATCATGCGGACGGTCGTCATGTCGTGTGTCCTTTCCGTGTCGGGTCAAGTCGGATGGCAGCAATGTGCGCTTGGTGATGGTACCGCAGAATGGGTCAGTAGCCAGTAGTCGGTAGGCGGTAGGTGGTAGCCCAAGGCAATCGCATCTCAATGAGGCTTGTCCGAAAGGATGAATGGTCGGCAGATGGCGCTCACTCGATTGAATGTGCGGCAGGAACAGAGCGCGAAAGGAGGTCTCAAGAACAAGCGCCTCAAGGCCGACAGGGATGAGCGTTCTCCGCTCACGGTCATCGCCGGATACGATGCGGTTGCACTGGGTGAGGAAGTCCCGGTCACGTTGACAGAACATTGGGCCGGGTGATACAAGCACGCTGACACAAGCATTGCAGAGATCGCGCGTGGATACTGACCGTGCTGCATCCGCATGGGACACAGCGCAAGCGCACAGGGCGAGCAGGCCGTAGGCGCCATACGGTGCGCGGCGGGCGGAACGATGGGCGACGGAGATGGAGGAGATGACGGGATGAACAAGGACACGAACAAAGGCACGAGCGCGGGCACGACCGGCGCACAACGCGGGTACTCACGCCGGGTCTTCCTCGGTGGCGTGACGGCGAGCGCCGCCGCCGCCATCCTCGCCGCCTGCGGTGGCGGCACCGCGACGGACACTCCGAAGCCTGCGGGCACGACAGCGGCAACCACCGCGAGCGGCGCGGCCCCGACCACCGCCAGTAGTTCTGCAGCGGCGACGCGGCCCGCGACGACCGGCTCGGTGGTGGCGAGCGCGCCCGCCGCCGTTTCGTCACCGGCGGCGGCTTCCTCACCGAGCGCGGCGGCGAGCACGAGCGCACCGGTAGCGGCAGGGGCGGGCAAGCCGGGCGGCAGCATCCTGATCGGCACGCTCGGCGAGGCGAAGACGATCAACCCTTTCCTCCAGAACGAGTCCGAGAGCGAGTGGCGCGTCAAGATGCTCTTCGACCAGTTCGTGCGCCTCAAGCCGGACACCTTCGAGCCGAAACCCTCCCTCGCCAAGTCGTGGAAGATTGACGGCCTCACCTTCACCTTCACCATGCAGGACGCCAAATTCTCGGACGGGAGCGATGTGACGGCGGACGATGTCGCCTTCACGATGAAAGGGCTGCTCGCCAAGACGACCGCCAGCCCGCGCGCGTCGAAACTCAGTTCGATTCAGGGGGCGAAAGAGTACACCGCCGGTTCGGCGCCAGACGTGGCGGGGATCAAGGTCGTGGACCCGAAAACGCTCGTGGTGACGCTCGCCACGCCGGACGCCTCGTTTCTGCTGAACATGCGCTACGTCAGCCCGGTTCCGAAGAAGCTGCTCGACGGCAAGGACCTCACGAAGGACGCCTTCTTCCAGAAGCCGGTGGGAGCCGGGCCGTTCGTCTTCGTCTCCTGGCAGGTGGGCGGCGACTTCGTGGCCCAGAAGAATCCCAACTACTACCAGAAGGGCCTGCCCTATCTGGATAAGTTCACGCATCGCACGATCCCGGACGCGCAGAGCCTCGTCAACTCGCTCCTGTCGGGCGACATCGACGCCTCCAACTACCCCAGCCCCGCCGGTGCGGACAAGCTGAAGGCGAACAAGGACCTGAACGTCGTCGTGCCGCCTTTCAACTCGCCGGACGGCTGGACGTTCAATCTCAAGAACCCCTGGCTGGCGAAGAAAGAGGTCCGGCAAGCCGTCGCCTACTGCATGGACATGAACCAGTTCGCCAAGGACTCGCTCTACGGCCTCGGCAAGCCGGGTAATGGGCCGATCGCACCGGGCAACGCGCTCTACGACTCGGCGCTCAAGCCGTACACGTACGACCTCGACAAGGCGAAGGCGCTGATCAAGCAGGCGGGCACGCCGCCGAGCGATGTCTCTTTCATCGTCAACAAGGGAAATGTGCTGCGTGAGGACTTCCTGACCTACACGCAGGCGCAACTCCAGAAGGCGGGCTGGAACATCAAGGCGGAGGCGATCGAGTACGCGGTCGCGACGGATAAACTGACCAGGAAGGATTACGATGTCTTCGGCGCGGGCGTTGACGGCGCCACAGTGGACGCGGGCTCGCTCTACGACACGTATGCCACGACCGGATCCCAGAATTTCAGCAACTACAGCAACCCGCAACTCGACACCCTGCTGCAACAGGCGAAGCAGGCGCTGACGGTCGATGCACAGAAGCCACTCTACAAGCAGATCCAGGCGATCATCCAGGACGACGCGCCCACCTATTACGCCTGGTATCGCCCCTTCCTCCACGCCGTCAAGAAGAAGTTCGCGGGGTACACGGACAGTGCGGACCAGGGGGGCATCTTCTACGAGCTCGAACAGTGGTATGTGAACGGGTAAATGGGGGAATCCTAACCCCCACCGCCCGGAGGGCGCCCCCTTCCCTCGGAGGGAAGGGGAGTGAGCCTCCTGAAGATTGAAACATTTGCGGAAGGCCACGGCACTTCGCGCGAGTCACCCCTTCCTCCGATGGAAGGGGCCGGGGGTTAGGCATATGAGCGGGGTTGGGGCGTACATGGCGCGGCGGGTGCTCATCGTGATCCCGTTGCTGCTCGGGCTCTCGATCATCATGTTCGCGCTCGTCCATCTCGCGCCCGGCGACCCGGTGCGCGCCTTCATCTCGGAGGGCAACGCCGACCCGGGATTCATCGAGCAGACGCGCCACAATCTCGGCCTCGATCAGCCACTGCCCGTGCAGTATGCCCGGTATCTCGGGCGGCTCGTGCGCGGCGATCTCGGCACGGCCTACACTTTCAACAGCAAGCCCGTCCTCGAACTGATCGGCAGTCGCATCGGCGCGACGGTGCTGTTGCAGGGCATTTCGTTGGCGATTGCCCTCCTGATCGCGATCCCCTTGGGCATCCTCTCCGCGACGCGGCAGTACAGCCTGCTCGACAACACGACGACGGTCGGCTCGTTCATCGGCCTCGCCATCCCGAACTTCTGGCTCGCGCTCCTGCTGCAACTCTACCTGAGCGTCCAGTTCCACTGGCTGCCGACGATCAGCACCGGGCAGGCGCAAGCGCCCTTCCCGGCGCGGATCAAGTACTTCGTCATGCCGGTGATCGTCCTCGCCCTACCCTCCATCGCCTATTTCGCGCGCTTCATGCGCTCCGCGATGCTCGAAGTGATGCGGCAGGACTACATGACGAGCGCGCGGGCGAAGGGCCTCGATGATCGCGCCGTCCTCTACCGGCACGGTCTGCGCAACGCCCTGATCCCGATGGTCACGGTCTCCGGGCTGCAAATCTCGCGCATTCTCGGCGGCGCAGTGATCATCGAGCAGATCTTCGCGTGGCCGGGGCTGGGTTTGCTTGCGTACGACGCGATCACCCGGCGCGATTACCCCGTCATCCTCGGCGTGACGATGGTCGCGGGGGCGTTCGTCATCGTCGTCAACATCCTGATCGATTTTGTCTACGTGCTGGCCGATCCGCGTGTCTCGCTCTCCGGGCGCGGCGCGGCGGGAGGATGATGAGGAACGAGTAGCGAGTAACGAGTAACGAGGGGGACCGCTGCCGCATCTTGTTATTCGTTATTTTCTCCTTTTACCTCGTTACTCGTTACTTGTTACTTCGCTGGGGAGTGTGATGTCACAGACCACCGATGCGTCACGGCGGGCATTCGCGCTCAGCACCGAGGAACGGGGCCTCGCGGCGGCACAACCGCGCCGGGGCGTCGTGCTGCGTCGCTTCCGCGAGAACAAACTGGCGGTCGCCGGGCTGGTTGTCGTCCTGTTGATGTACGGCATCGCCCTCGCCGCACCGCTGATCTCGCGCTACGACGAAAAGGTTCAGAACCCCGGCTTTCGCTCCAAGCCGCCCTCGGCGCAACACTGGCTGGGCACCGACCGGAATACGCGCGATGTCTACGCCCGGCTGATCGTCGGGGCGCGGGTCTCGCTCAGCGTCGGCTTCATCGCGGTGCTCATCATCATGACCTGCGGCACGGCGCTCGGCGCGATCGCCGGCTTCTTCGGCGGCTGGGTGGACGCGCTCATCATGCGCTTCACGGACATCCTCTTATCGGTCCCGCAGATTCTGCTGCTCATCTCCGCCGCCGCCCTCTTCAAGCCGAGCCTGACGACGACCGTTGTCGTCATCGGCCTCACTTCGTGGCCGGGGGCGGCGCGGCTCGTGCGCGGGCAGTTCCTCTCGCTGCGCAATCAGGAGTTCGTCACGGCGGCGCGGGCGATCGGCGCGACGCCGGCGCAGATCATCCGGCGGCACCTCTTCCCGAACACGCTCGCCGTCATCATCGTCGAGGCAACGCTCTGGCTCTCCTACGCCATCCTGCTGGAAGCCGCGCTTTCCTACCTCGGCCTCGGTGTGCAGATCCCGACGCCCTCGTGGGGGAACATGCTGCAACAAGGGCAGACGGAACTGCTGAACGGCGCGTGGTGGCTCACCCTCTTCCCCGGCATGGCGATCTTCCTCGTCGTCCTCGCCTTCAACCTGATGGGCGACGGCCTGCGCGACGCCCTCGATCCCCGGCTGCGGCGGCGGTGACGAGTGGCCAGTGGCCACCAAATACTGTGGGTAGTCGTGGGGAGGCTGAGTAGAAGCGTGTCAATCCGCGCATGAAAGACGGGTAGAGATTGCCAAAACCCCTGCTTTCACCCCGCGCGAACTTGCCAGCGCCGACGTGGGGTTTGGTCAGATGACATGGTGGGGAATGATTTTCGTGTGAATCCCTGCTTTACAAGAGTAAACGCACAGGCAATGTCTCGGCATTTCCTACATGGTCTCCTCACCGTACATTAGGGTTGGTTCGTTGCTCGTTGCTCGTTGCTGCATCGCGTGCGAGACTGACCGGGGCGGACATCCGACGCGAGCGGGGGAAATGTATGCGCATCAAGCGGTTGCAGCATGTCAGCATCGGCATCGAGGTAGGGCGGGAGGACGAGGCGCGCGCGTTCTACGGCGAGGCGCTGGGGCTGAAGGAGAAGCGACGCCCAATGGGGCTGAAGGATCGCTCGCTGATCTGGTACGACATTGGGGAGGATGAGCACGAGATTCATCTGATCCGCCCGGACCCATCGGCGTTCGGTGTGCCGCGCGCCGGGGATCATCTCTGCATTGAGGTCGATAACATCGACGCGATGCGGGCGCACGTCACCGCGCACGGCGTGCCGATCAAGGAGACGAGCGTGATTGACAACCGCCCGCGCTTCGTTGTTGATGATCCGTTCGGCAACTCCATCGAACTCGTGCAGATAACTGGCTGGTTCACGCCGGTGGACGAATAGGAGGGTGACATGGCTGAGGGGAAACTGACGGGCCAGGTCGCGATTGTCACGGGTGCGTCGAGCGGCATCGGGCGGGCGGCGTCGTACTCGCTCGCGGACAAAGGCGCGAAGGTCGCGATCGTTGCGCGCTCCGCCGATGCCATCAACACCATGGCGGATGAGATCAACGGCAAGGGCGGCACGGCCATCGCGTATGCCGCCGATGTCGCGGATGCGGCGGCGGTTGAGCGGTTCGTCACGAATGTCGTCCACGAGTGGGGTCGGATTGATCTGCTCTTCGCGAACGCCGGTATCAATACCAAGCAGCGTAACCTGCACGATATGTCCATCGAGCAGTGGGATTCGGTCATTAACGTTAACCTGAACGGCGTCCTGTACTGCGTGCGGGCGGTGCTGCCGCAGATGCGCCAGCAGAGGCAGGGAACGATCATCACCCTTGCCAGCATGGCGGGGCGTCATTCCGGCATCATGTCCGGCGTCGCGTATGGGGCGAGCAAGGCGGGCGCGGTTTCGCTCTCGCACAGCATCAATATCGAGGAGAAGACGAACGGTATCCGCGCGACGGTGATCCTGCCCGGCGAGGTCGCGACCGCGATCCTCGACCTTCGCCCGAATCCGCCGAGCGCGGAGGCCCGCACGACGATGCTCCAGCCGGAGGATGTCGCGGAAACCGTCGTCTTCGTCGCCGGGTTGCCGCACCGCGTGACGATCGACGAGTTGTGGATCACGCCCACGGTACAGCGCGCGCGAATCCCGGGCGAAGACGCGCCAAAAGCGCAGTAATACTGGAAAATCGGGGAGAACCGCAAAGGGGCAAAGAACGCAACGAGCGCAAAGAGGGAGGAATAGTAGAATTGAGAAAACCAGAATTCTCTCCTGTTTCTTTGTGTTCTCTGCGTCCTCTGCGCCTCTGTGGTTCTTCCCGGTCTCATAGCCGGTTCTCAAGAGGAGAAGCCCGATGCCGCAGAGCGTGGCGCTCGCCGCCTTCAACCCGACGCCCGAGGAACTGGCGGAGAAGCGCCACCGAATCGCCGCGCTCCTCGATGCGGAGGGGCTGGACGCGCTCCTGCTGACGCAGGAGGGGAGCGTCGCGTGGGCGACGGGGGGCGGCGCGACGCGCGTCTCCATCGGTGGTGGGGACGCGCTCGCGTCGGTGCTCGTGACGAAGGACGAGACGGTCTACATCCTCGCGGACGCTATCGAGGCGCCCCGCGTCGCGGCGGAGGAAGTGCCGGGGCAGGGTGTCCATGTGAAAGTCTACCCGTGGGAAGAGGGGCGCACCGCCGATCGCGCGCGGATCGTCGCGGACATCGTCGGTGACGGGGAAATTGGCGCGGATGCGCCCGTTGAGGGGATCGCGTCCGTCCGGGTGCTGCGGGATGCGGTGGTGCGGCTGCGCTCCAGCCTCCTCGGACCGGAGGTGGCGCGCTATCGCTGGCTCGCGCAGACCACGGCGAGCCTGCTGGAGGCCGCCGCGCGCGCCGCCCGCCCCGGCATGACCGAGGCGCAGGTCGCCGCGTCGTACGTCGGGCCGCTGATGGCGTACGGCATCCAGACGCCCGTCGCGCTCGTCGCGGCGGACGAGCGCATCCACCGCTTCCGCCACCCCTTGCCGACCGATAACACCGTGCAGCGGCACATCCTGCTCGTCGCCGGGGCGTCCCGGTGGGGGTTGCAGGCGAGCGCGAGCCGCGCCGTCTACTTCGGGCAGTTGCCGGACGACCTGCGCCGCAAGCAAGACGGCTGCGCGCGCGTGGACCTCGCGTACATCGACGCCACCCGCGCGGGCGCGACGGCGGCGGAGATTTTCGCGGCGGGCGCGAAGGCGTATGAGGAAGCGGGGTACGCGGGCGAGTGGCGGCTGCACCACCAGGGCGGCGCGGCGGGCTACGCGGGCCGCGAGTGGACGATCACCCCGACGGGCACCGAGCGCGTGCAGGAGTGGCAGGCGTTCGCGTACAACCCCTCCATCGCCGGTGTCAAGAGCGAGGACACCTTCGTGCTCGGCGCGGACGGCCTGCCGGACTTCCTCTCCGCCACCGGCCAGTGGCCGCACATCCAATCAACGGAGCAGACCTACCCGCGCCCCGCCATCCTCGAAATCGCCTGAAACCAGGGACGAACCGCAGAGCGCAGAGGACGCGAAGAAGCGCCTTAACACAGAGAGCACAGAGGAGAAAAGAGGTTTGCTCTGTGCTCTCTGCGCCTTTGCGGTTCTCCCCGGTTTCGTCTGCTATCCTGGCAGCGTGAGCGTTGTGTCCGTCGCGCGCGGCGATTGCGCGGGGGCGCGCCGGGCGGCTTTCCGCGCGCGTGGCGTCCGCTGATGCGCGTGCAAGTCCGCTGCATACCGCCATGCATATCGCTGGATGCTGTCCGCCTGCGTCAAGGGGTGGGACATCGTCACGATATCGATGGCCGCCTCGACGAGGTGCAGCGAGAGGGGCGCCACTTCCGGCGTCGGCACCGCGCCATCGAACCACTCGCGCAGCAACGGCCGCGACAACCCGGTCAGATCCGGCACGCCGGTCGTGTTCGCGAGCGTGCCGACGAGTTGGGAGAGGATGCGCGTGAGCAGCGCGGCAGTGTATTCAATATCCGGTGACGAGACGACCTGCGCCATTGTGCGCTCCCCTTAAGGCTAAACATGTGACAAAGTTGTCGGGTTGAAATGTCGCACGTTTCGTGCCGGGGCAGCCGCATGACCGCGCGTTCATGGGGGCGAGAATGCGGGCTTCGCGTTGGTGGTCGCTCCTCACGCGGGAGCGGTCACGGTCTCCTTGATGAGCGGCGACGCCGTGACCGGATTGGCGCTGAACCGATAGCCCGCGAGGGCCTCCGCACGGACACGCTCGGCGTGCGCCGCGTCGCGCGCATGGATGTCCAAGAGGGGTGCGTCCTGTTCGATCCGATCACCGACCGTCGCGCGGAGCATGATGCCGACGGCGGGATCGATGCTGTCGCCCTTGCGCTCGCGGCCCGCGCCGAGGCGCATCGCCGCCCGCCCGATGGCGAGCGGTTCGATATCCGCGATGTATCCGGACTCCGGCGCACGCACGGTCGTCACGGTTGGCGCATGGGGGAGCAGGGTGGGGTCTTCCACGGCGCGCCGGTCGCCGCCCTGCGCCGCGACGACTTCCGCGAATTTGGCGAAGGCCGCACCGGAGGCGATGGCCCGCGCCGCCATCCGCCCGCCCGTCTCCTCGTCTGGCGCCTTCCCCGCCATCACAAGCAGGAGCGCGGCCTCGTGGAGGGCGAGGGTGCGGAGATCATCGGGGCCGCCGCCGCGCAGCGTGTCGATTGCCTCGATCACCTCCAACGCGTTCCCCACCGCCCTGCCGAGCGGGCGACCCATGTCGGAGATCACCGCGACGGTGCGCTTGCCCGCGTCCGTGCCGATCCGCACCATTGTTCGCGCCAGTTCCATCACCTCCGGCATCGTCTGCATGAACGCCCCGCGCCCGACCTTAACATCGAGCAGGATCGCGTCCGCGCCGATGGCGAGTTTCTTCGACATGATGCTGCTGGCGATCAGCGGGATGCTCGGCACGGTGCCCGTCACGTCGCGCAGGGCATAGAGTTTGCCGTCCGCCGGGGCGAGGTCGGCGGACTGGCCGGAGATGACGAGGTCGCACCGTCGCAGCACCGCCATGAACCGCGCCACCGTCAGGTCCGGGTCGAAGCCGGGGATGCTCTCCAGTTTATCAACCGTCCCGCCCGTGTGGCCGAGGCCGCGCCCGCTCATCTTCGCGACGGGCACGCCGCACGCCGCGACGATTGGCGCGACGACGAGCGTCGTCTTGTCACCCACGCCGCCGGTGGAGTGCTTATCCACGACCGGCCGACCGATGACGGAGAGATCGAGCGTGTCGCCGGAGCGCGCCATCGCCATCGTCAGCGCGGTCAGGTCATCGGGCGCGAGGCCGCGCCAGAGCACCGCCATCAGCCACGCCGCCGTCTGGTACTCGGCGATGTCGCCGCGCGTGAAGCCGGAGACGAGCGCCCCGACCGTCGCTGCGCCGAGCGGTTCCCCCTGCCGCGTCCGCTCAATCGCCCGCACCATGTTGAATTCTGCCATACGCCCTCCGGGGATTGAACCGCCAGGAACGGAGATTTAACACAGAGAGCGCAGAGGGCACAGAGGACACAGAGGAGAAAAAAAGGGAAAAGAAGATTGCTCTGTGGTCTCTGTTGTCTCTATGCCCTCTGCGTTAAGTCCCCCTTTCCTCACATGGCACCTTGGCGGTTCACATTCGTTTTCTCTGAGCAGTATAGCGGGAATGCACCGGGCGCTCATCTGTTAGTATACTTTGTGGTGGGCTACTGGTCAGTAGTTCTATCTGTTCGAGGGACGAGCAATCGAGCATCGGGAAATAAGGGAATGGTTTGGCCGAACGCGCAGCATCGATGACATCTCCGGCGACGGCGACACCGGACTCGGCGTACGGCGTCGATGATGGCTACAAGTGGCGGGTGCTCTTCTCGGTCATCTTCGGCACCTTCATGTCGATCCTCGACAACACCGTCGTCAATGTCGCGCTCGCCACGCTCCAGAAGGATTTCGGCGCGAGCATCTCCCATGTGCAGGGGATCGTGACGTATTATGCGCTCTCGCTCGGCATCGTGATCCCCGTCGCGGCGCGGATCGCTTCGGCATCAAACGCATCTATGTCGGCTCGTTAATCGCGTTCACGACGGCGTCCGCGCTCTGCGGGCTTGCCCCCTCACTGAACGCGCTGATCTTCTTCCGCATCCTCCAGGGACTGGGCGGCGGCGCACTCCTGCCGCTCGGCACGGCGATGCTCTTCACCGCCTTCCCGCCGCACGAGCGCGGGCTGGCGTTGAGTATCTTCGGCGTCCCATCGCTCGTCGCGCCCGCGCTCGGGCCGACGCTCGGTGGCTTCCTCGTCCAGTATGTAGACTGGCGGTTCATCTTCTACATCAACCTGCCCATCGGCGTCATCGGTGCGATCACCGCCTCCCGCAACCTGCGCGAGCGCAAGGGCGCGACGCGGACGCCGTTCGACCTACCGGGGTGCGTGCTCTCCGTGATCGGCTTCGGCTCGCTCCTGTACGGCCTATCGAACACCGCGAACAACGGCTGGACGAGCGTGAAAGTCGTGCCCTACCTCGCCACCGGCATCCTCGCGCTGGTCGGCTTCGTGATCGTCGAACTCCGCTCCACGCACCCGCTCCTCAATGTGCGGCTGTATCAGAAGCCCCTCTTCCTCCTCGCGAGTGTGCTGGGGTGGACATCGGTGATCGCGTTGTTCGGCGCGGGGTTCCTCCTGCCGCTCTATTTGCAGACGCTGCGCGGGCGCTCACCCTTCGAGGCGGGGCTGCTGCTACTGCCGCAGGCGGTCGCGGCGGTGATCTCGATTCAGATCAGCGGGCGGCTGTACGACCGCATTGGGCCGCGCTACGTCGTCACCGCCGGCCTCGTGGTGCTCGTCATCACGACGTGGGGATTCGTCCACATCTCGGAATCGACCTCGTTCGTGATGCTCTGCATCCAACTGGCGCTCCGGGGGTTCGCCCTCGCCTGCGTCTTCCAGCCGACGCAGGCCGCCGCCCTCTCGGTGATTGACCGGGATGTGCTGACGCGCGCCAGTTCGCTGCTCGCCGTGATGCGGAACGTCTTCCAGTCACTCGGTGTGGCGATCCTCGGCACGGTGCTGCAAATCCGGGGGAAGCCTTCGGGCGGGTTCCGTGGCGTGTACACGATTGGGGGCTATCAGGCCGCCTTCACCGTCGCGTTCATCGCCGCGATTCTCGGCGTGATCCTCGCCGTCTTCCTTCCCGCCAAGCCGCGTCGCGCGACCGAAATCCCCGTTGGACGCGCAGAACCCGCAGCCGTGACGCAGCCCGTTGTGGAGACGTAGCAACTACCCATGTGTGCGTGCCTGTTCAGCGCAAGGTCGTTCCCCGTCCGGCGCGGGCGTCCGCGATGCGTTCGTGGTGGGAGGGGACGAGAGGTGGCAGATCGTCGGGCGCGAACCAGCCTTCGTCGAGCGTCTCGTCGGAGCGGGTGAGCGTGCCGCCCGTGATGTGGCATTCCACGGCGATCAGCACCATGTGGTAGCGCAGGCCGAGATTGATGCGGAGTGCGTTGCGCGGGTCGGAGTAGACGCCGACGACGCGCCCCGCCGTGACGATCAGGCCGGTCTCCTCCCGCGTCTCGCGCTCCACCGCCTCCGCGACCGTCTCTCCAAGGTCCACATGGCCACCGGGCAGGCACCAGAGTCGGTTGTCCTCCCGCTGCGTCAGCAGCACCCGTCCCTGCGCGTCGAAAATCACCGCGTTAACGCCGACCTTCGGCGTCGTGAATGGAATGTCCTCCGGGGCATACGTCGGATCGGCCCACGATGGCAGGAGGAAGGTGCCGTCCGGCTCGCGCGGCGCGGCGGGCGCGGCGATCACGGCATCCCGATTCAGCGCGCCGTAGATGTGCGGGAACCGCTCGTCGCCGTCGTAGCGCCACGGGCTGGTGAGCCGCCGCAGGTCGATCACGAGCGCGTAGTAGGGGCGGGCGTCGCGCGTGTAGTAGCGATTGCCCGCCGCTGCGACCTCCGCCGCCGTGTGCGAGGTGTGGATGAAGCCATCCTGCGGGAAGGCGGCGGGAGAATACGGCGCGTCGGGCGGCACGGTGTCCCACTCCTCCGTTGGAACGAGGTGGTACGCGAGCCAGCCGGGTTCGTGGGAGCCGTGTGCCATCAGTCGAGGTCCAGCAGCGTGACGCTGGAGATGACGCCCGGCGTCTCGCGCACAAGGATGAGCGTCTCCTTGAACTGCTCCTTGGAGTCTGCCTCCACGCGCACGATCAGGTCGTAGAGGCCCGTCACGAGCGACATGCCGCGGAAGCGATCCCCCAATCGCTCCTTGACCATCTCGCAGACCTTGACCACATTGGCATTGACGCAAATCAGCACGTAGCCGCGCCACTGGTCCTGCTCCACGCCCTGCGGGGCGAGCAATGGCTCCGGCTCGGCCACGTCGCCCAGTTGCGCCATCAGCGTCCCCGGATCGATCAGTTCCGCCTCGATATCCGCTTCGTCCTCTGTGCGGGTGCGGCCACGCCAGGTGCGCGTGCCGAAGAGATTCCGCATCGCCCGATCGTCCATCCCTGTCTGTCCTCTCATTGCCGTGCTATCGGTCGTCGTGCAGACAATAGCACATCCTTTTTTCCATCACCCGCATCGTACAGAAAAGGGGACGGAAAAAACCAATCCATCGCCGCGCTCCTCGCCGTACCAGATGGAGAGGGTGCGCATTTCGTGACGCATCATCAGGCGAGTAAGGAGCAATGCATGTCACGCAAGGTCAGGTTCATCGGCGGTATCATGGGCGTCGGTTTCCTCTTGTTAGCCAACCTCAGCGCCGTGAGCGCGGCGGATGGCCCGGACTTCACGAAGTTTGGCTACGCGACTGTCGCGAAGAGCATGGACATCGCGCCCGATCAGGCGGCCACCATCACGATGGGCGATCAGACTGTGACGATCAAGGCGGGGACGTTCGATGCCCCCGTCACCTTTGATCTGCTCACCGGCGACCTGAGCACATGGAAGGCGCTCGTCAAGGATCGCACCGTGCGCGCCGCGTTCGCCTTCCGCGTCACCGACAAGGCGACGAAGGCGATCCTCCCGACGTTTAAGCAGCCCGTCATGTACACGTACAGCGGGAAGGACGCCCAGAGCAGCGACGCGATCCTCAACGTCACCGCCGCGACGCCGCCCGCGATCACCCCAAACCCGGTCGCGATCACCTTTGACGGCAAGGTGAACCACCCGTTCACCGGCGCGGGCGTCGCCTGGCTCGTCGTCTCCGCGCCCACGAGCGGCGCAACGGGAAGCCCCGCCGCCGCACCAGCCGCGCCCGGAACGTCCGCTCCGGCGGCGCCAGTCGCGACCGGCACGGGCGGCGGCACGACGACGACCGCACCGGCGACGCTCCCCCAGACGGGTGAGGCGCGCGCAACGGGAACGGACACCACCCGATTCCTCGGCTTCGGGATGGGCGCGCTCCTGCTCATCGCCGGGATAGCATTCCGCGTCTATCGCCGCACCGTCACGCCGCGCGCCTAAACAGCGATCTGGTCCGCGTCCGCATCGAACTTCCGGGGATCAATCCCGGCCTGCTCGCACACCCCAGGGTGTATGCAAAGGCGACTTTGCATACACCCTGTCGTACGTCTCCAGACCCCTCGACAATGGTACAAAAAAATGACACTGTCAGCGCGTAAACAGGAAGCAGCGCCGGACATTGGAAGCCATCTTCACCAAGCCGAGTCCATCCGCGCTGCCGTGGAACGGCATCATGTCGCTCTTCCGGGCGCTCGACGCGACGATCACCGAGGGCCAAAGGGTCTCGGTCTGCATCGAACTGAACGGTCACGACGCCACCATTCCACGCGCCACATCCGCAACGTGTTGCCGATCAGGGACGGGTGCGGAGCGTCCGGGAGTTTCTTCAGAGAGCAGGGATCACATCATGAATACGCTCACCTACAAGGGCTATCACGGCGCGGTGGAGGTCGATCCGGAGGCGGGCATCCTCTTCGGGCGCGTCCTCGATCTCGACGCGGTGCTCACGTTCGAGGCGGAGACCGTTCCCGAAGCAGTAGCGGCGTTCCGCGACACCGTGGACGATTATCTCGACTGGTGCGCCGAGCGCGGCAAGCAGCCGGAAAAACCCTTCTCCGGCAAACTGGTACTCCGCATCCCGCCTAACGTGCACCATGATGCCGTGATCGCCGCCACACGCAGGCAAAAGAGCCTCAATGCGTGGTTGGCGGATGTCGTTGCCCGCGCGGCCCATGAGGAGGCGAAGACGGCGTGAGCAGCGGGCAAATCGCCCGCACCTTCATGGTTTAACTCTCTGTCCGGAGACGCGGCAGGATGTCGGTCGCGACCCGTTCGAGGACGGGCATTTGCGCGTCGCCGGGGGCGTCGATGAGCAGTTCGTTAATGCCCGCCGCGCGGTACTGGCCGACGACTTCCTCGAAGGCATCGACGGAGGCCCACGGGTCGTTCGGCATCAAGGCGGCCCAGCCGTAGAGCGAGCGGATGATCGCGTCCGGGTCGCGCCCGATCGCGGCGCAGTGCTCATCGAGGATTGCGTTGCGGGCGCGCATCTCTTCCACCGTGCCGTGCGAGTTCCAGCGGTCGGCGTATTGCGCGACGATCTTCAGCATCTGGCGCCCGTGCGCGCCGAGGGTCAGCGGCGGGCGGGGCTGCTGGATCGGGCGGGGGCGCGACGCCGCATCCTTCAACTGATAGTACGCGCCATCGTACGTCGTGACCTCGTTGCGGAGGAGCGAATCGACGATCTCGACGGCCTCGCGGAACCGCCCGACGAGTTCGGCGGGCGGGGGGAAGGGGATGCCGAACATCTCATGCTCCGGCACGTACCACCCCGCGCCGAGGCCGAGTTCCAGCCGCCCGTTGGCGATGTGGTCAACCGTCACTGCCTCCTTCGCGAGCAGCGCGGGGTGGCGGAAGGTGTTACATGAGACGAGCACGCCGATGCGGATGCGCTCGGTGCGCGCCGCCAGACCGGCGAGCAGCGTCCATCCCTCGTAGTACGGCCCGGTCGGATGGCTCGGCTGCACGTAGTGGTCGCAGTCCCAGACGCTGTCGAAGCCGAGTTGCTCGAACCGCTGCCAGCGTTCGATGGTCTTCTCCCACGGCATGTTCTGGTCGGTGCAGAGGCCGATGCGGAGTGGTTGTGCCATTTGATCCTCCTTGGGTTATGTAATGTCTCCACTACGCTCGTTGGTTCGACTCCGTTGATCGTGTCAACACCGTAAATTGCGTCATGCTCTCGGCGTTCATCTGGTTTCAATACCCCCGCTGCTTATCGACGACGTTCATCAGCGGCTCGCCCGTGAGGAAGCGGCGGAGGTTGGCGCTCAGGATGGCGTAGGCGCGGGGGCCGTACTTCGGGGTGAGTCCGCCGTAGTGGGTGAGCAGGATGAGGTTCGGCACATCCCAGAGCGGGTCGTCCGGTGGCAAGGGTTCGGGGTCGGTCACGTCGATGCCCGCGCCCGCGATGGTGCCCCCCTTGAGCGCGGCGAGCAGCGCGGCCTGATCGACAATCGGCCCGCGCCCGACGTTGAAGAAGTACGCCGACCGCTTCATCGCCGCGAACTCCGCCGTGCCGAAGCGGTGGTGCGTCTCCGCCGTCAGCGGCAGCGTGACGACGACGTGATCGGCGTCCGCCAGCATCCCGTGGAGGTCGTCGGGCGCGAACTGACGGTCGAGAAGTCCCGCCGGCGCGGGCGTGTCGGAGCGCCGCCAGCCCGTGACGCGCATCCCGAGGCCCTTCGCCTTCCGCGCGAGCGACGTGCCGATCTTGCCGAGGCCGAGGATGCCCATTGTCTGCCCCTCGATCTCGAACATGCCCGTCGGCCAGTAGAATCGGTGCGGGCCGTGCTGGTTGAGAATTTGCTCCGGCAGGCGGCGCGCGAAGGCGAGGAGCATCGCCAGCGTCTGCTCCGGCACGCTCGCCGCATGGACGCCGACAACTGTCGTCGCGATGATCTCCGGGCGCGCCTGGAAGGCGGGCGTGGAGACGCCGTTTGCCCCCGCGCCGGTGGACGAAACCCAGCGGAGCCGCGTCGCCCGCGCCAGCAACCGCTCCGGCACGTCGCCGATCACGGCGTCCGCCTCAGCGATGTGCCGCTCCAGCACCTCCGGCTTCCCCTCCGTGGAGTAAAACGTCACATCCGGGAAGTCCCGCGCGAACCACTCGGAGTAATCCACCCCATCATTACGCCCCATGTTCCCGCCGACCAGCACGACCGGCTTCCGCTCGCTCCCTGCCACTGTTCTCCCTCTCCTCAGCAATTGGACCGCCAGAATGCAGAAACCCGAACCACGGGAGAAGTTCCTTCTCCCTACTCCTTAATCCCTCTCCGTGTCCTCTGTCGGGTGCCCCCTGGGCAGATGTGGTTCAAGCGTCATCCTCGCCCCGCCGCAGTATCGCATCTTGTTGCGCCCGCGCGCACGCCGGGGCATACTCGCGGCACGATTGGGCCGTTCGCAACGGGTGAAAGGGAGCCACCGAATGCCTGCACAAACCACCGAGGATCGCGCGCGTGTTTCCGTCGATGCACTTGGGGATTTCTACGTCCGTGCCTTTGCCAGCGCCGGATTGACGGATGAGGACGCGCGGACGGTCTCGCGCATCCTGCTGGGCGCGGATGTGCACGGCATCGAGTCACACGGCGCGCCGCTCGCGCACGGGTACATCAACCGGATTCGCAACGGCCTGATGAATCCGCGCCCGAAGATTCGCACCGTCGCGGAGTTCCCCGGCACCCTCGTGCTCGACGGCGACAACGGCGTCGGGCCGGTCGTCGCGGCGCACACGATGCGGCGGGCGATTGAGAAGGCGCGAGAAAGCGGCGTGGGCACCGTCACCGTGCGGCACAGCAACCACTTCGCCGCGACGTGCAACTACCCGCTGATGGCGGCCGCAGAGGGACTGGCAGGCATGGCGATGACGACAACCGGCCCGAACGTCCTGCCGACCTTCGGCAACCTGCCGATCCTCGGCACGAACCCGATCGCGATCGCGTTCCCCGGCGGCAAGGCCGAGAAGCCATTCCTGCTCGACATGTCCACGAGCGTCGTCGCGATGGGCAAACTGGGCGTCTACCGCCGCGAGGGGAAGGAGTTGCCCTCCGGTTGGGCGGTGGACGCGGAGATGCGCCCGACGACGGACGCGACGCGGGCGCGGCATCTCCTCCCGCTCGGCGGCGACCGCGCGCACGGCGGGCAGAAGGGGTACGGCCTCAACGTCGCGGTGGACCTCTTCTGCGGGCTGCTTGGTGGCGGCCGGGTGAGCGCGGAGATTCCGAAAAATGCCACCGTGCCGACGGAGCACACGCATATGTTCAGCGCGTGGCGCATCGACGCCTTCGTGCCGGTGGAGGAGTACGCCGCGCGCTTCGACACGTACGTCCAGATGCTCCACAACACGCCCGTCGCGGCGGGCCATACGCGCGTCCTCGCCCCTGGCGACCCGGAATGGCTGGAGGAGGACGACCGCCGCGCGAACGGCATCCCCCTCAATCCGAGGGTGCTCGCGGATTTGCATGAACTGGCCGTGGAATTGAACATCCCGTTTGAACTCGCCTAATCCCCGGCTCCACAGGGACGGGGAGAGGAATGGGGAAATGCCGAATGGACGGGTCACTGGCGGGATTTCTCGCCCGGCATACGCCGTTCCATGAGGAAACGGCGATCTGGTGGTGGGGGCAGATGCATGTGCGCCTCACGTCCTATCTGAGTGACGAGTTGCCACCGCGTGATCTCATCACGTCCGCGAGTACGCTGCTTTTTCGCGATGATGCGGTAATTGTCTCGCGCAATCGCGACGACACCCACATCTTGCCGGGCGGTCGGCGAGAACCGGGCGAAACGCTGATGCAGACACTCAGCCGTGAGGTGATGGAGGAAACCGGGTGGACAATCTGCGATGTTGCGTTGCTCGGCTTCGTCCACGGGCGCCATGAGACGCCGAAGCCGGAGAACTACCCGTATCCATACCCGGATTTCATCCGTGTCGTGTACATGGCGGATGCGGACACATTCACGGTGGGCACGACAGACCCCGACGAGTACGAACTGGAATCGGCCTTTCGCTCTATCGCGGATGTGCGATCAATGACCCTGCGGAATGGTCAGCATGGCTATCTCGATCACGCGCTCGCGCTTCGAGATGCGAAGGAGTGACGTAAGACTGTTTGGGCACTGACAATGGAGCACGTGATGCAGATGAGTCACCCCTTCCCCACGGGGAAGGGGCCGGGGGTTAGGATGTTCCGTATCGGCATGAACGCCCGCCAGTTTCCCGGCAACTGGCGACCCGCATCGGAGGAGATCGTGTTCGCGCGCGACGCGGGGTTCGTCGCGCTCCAGTTTCAGGGGCAGGAGCCGGGGCTGACGCCGGAGCGACTGGGGGAGCCGTTCGACGTGGTCGCAGGCGCGCTTGCGGCGGCGGGGATCGAGGCGGGGATGGAGATTATCGTGCGGATCGACACGACGGGCCGCACCGCGTCCGGCCTGTCGCCGCTCGACGTGCTCCGTCTGAATCTTCCCGCCATCGACGCGTTGCCGTGCACCTGCGTCCACTGGCATCTCGTCCCGCTGGCGCCCGCCGGTGATGTTGATTTCCTCGCGTTGGAACGGAGGCTCACCCCGCAATTTGAGGCCGCCGTGGGCCTCGCCACGGCGCATGGTTTCCGCTTCGGGTTCGAGCACAACGAGCCGCGCATCTCCCTCTGCGCGACGCCGGAACGGTGCGCCGCGATCCTCGACGCCGTGCCGGGATTGGGGTTCGTCTGGGACATGAATCATACCGCGCCGGAACATCTGAGGGGCTTCGTCGCACTCACGCCGCGCATGACGATGCTCCACGTCTCGGACACGCGCCTGCCGACCGTCAACGATCATTATCCACTCGGCATGGGCGCAATCGACTTCCCCACATACTGCCGCGCCGTGCTTCGGGGTGGCTTCGACGGCCCTGCTCATCCTCGAAATCGGCGGGTTGCCCCATTCCGGCGGCTACGGGCGGGACACGGACGCCGCGCTGACCGATTCATTGCAACGCTTGCAGGCTGCGGCCGATGCTATGTGGGATGCGTGAGAATTCTGCACGCTTCCGATACGCGCGAAAGGTTTGGTCGTCATTGTTCATGGGGGTGATCGGCCTATATCGGCGCAAAATGATTGCGCAGCGGATCTTCGGCCGGGTTGTGTCCGCGAAGTTCTGTACATTCCTCCACGTCGTTCAATCTAGCGAAACGAATGCCTCCTCTCCTCACGCCGTGAGCAGCGGTTGATTCTCCGCCGCGAGCCGTTCGAGCAGTGCCACCGCGTGCCCTGGCCCCGGTAAGGCCGCCATCTCATCTCGCACCCGCTTCGCATTCTCCCGATACGACGGCTCCGTCAGTACCGCCCAAGCGGCTGCCCGGATCGCCCCCGCCGTCCGGTCGTCCGGCCCGATCACCTCGCCCACGCCCAGTGCGGCGCAACTGCGCGCGTTATACGGCTGGTCCGCCCCGAGCGGGATCGTCACCATCGGCAGCCCATTCAGCAGCGTCGTCACGGTCGTGCTGAAGCCCGCTTGATGGATGACCAGCCGACAATGCGGCAGGAGCAGGGAGAGCGGGATGTACCGCTCGATATGCACGTTCCCCGGCTGCGGCCCGAACTGCGCCGGGTCGATGTCCCGCCCGACGGCGAGGATGAGATTCATCCCCTCGTCGCGCAGCCCCTCCAGGATGGCGGCGAAGATGTCGGTGGAGCGATTCATGAACGTGCCGAGGGTGGCGCACACCGTCGGCACGGGCGGGAGCGACGCGACCCACGCTGGCAATCCCTCCCCGCCGGAGCGGTCGAAGACCACCGGGCGCAACAGGTGAGATGTCGGCGCGAGCGGCTCATCGGCGGACCAGAAACCGGGTGGCTCGAAGGCGAGATGCAGGTAGCGGAAGGACGAGGCGCCATCGGGGTCAGGCGGCAACCCATAGTCGGCACGCAGAGAGGTGAGCGCGTCGCCGACCAGGCGGCGCTGCCCGTACGAGGAGGTGGTGTACGACGTGCGCACGCTGGCGTGGGGGATGCCGAGCGCCTCCGCCGCCACGCACCCGCCGTACTCGGCGGACTCGCGGACGATCAGGTCGGGCGCCCACTCGCCGGCGATCCGCAGCAGGTCGGGCACCATCTGCCGCGCCTCGGTGTTGATCCGTATCTCGATGCCAACGAATCGGCCTAACGCCGGCCCGCTGAGGGAGCGCATCTGCGGGAATAACTCGTCGACCGGGACGCCGCGCCGGTCGAAGCCCGCAGGGAAGAAGCGCAGGCCCGCCGCCTCGACGGCGGGGCGGAGGGAAGTGCTCGCGGCGCACGCGACCTCGTGCCCGGCGGCGATCGCGGCATGGGCGAGGGGGACGAGCGGGTGGAAATGACCGGTGCCCGCCGTGCTCGTGAACAGGATACGCATCGTGATCTCCTTTCCGGCAGCGCGAATTCGCTCGGCAACGAACGGCGCGCCGGGAGCCATATGCGGGAAAATGCTGATCCCCATGGTACCGATCTACCACGGCGGACGCAAATACCACTCAGGTGGATAATCTCTGACTTAGTCCACGAGCCCGTCCTCCGTTGCGATACTCGGACACAGTTCGCTCATCTCCAGGGATCGACGGCCACTGACCCACTCCTCCGATTGCTCGACGCACAACGCCGTCACCAGCCGTAAACACGCTGCCGGGTTCGGAAAGATTCTCACTACCCGCGTGCGGCGCTTGATTTCTTCGTTGAGCCGCTCCATTCCATTCGTTGTCCGTATCCGTGCTCGATGCGCCAAGGGGAAAGCGAGACAGGCGAGGCAGTTTTCGATGTCCTCTTCTAGCAGCCGGGCGACCGCCGGATGGGACGTTTCCCAGCGTGCCGCCACCGCTTCTGCCAGCGTCATTGCCTGTTCCCGCGTCGTGGCCGCGAAGATTTCGCGAAGATCTGCCACGAGTTCTCCGCGTCGAGTACTTCCTGGATGACCCGCTCCACGATGAAGCGCAAGAAGTCGGGATCATCGGTCAAGATGGATTGTGTTGCTACTGGGATGCCGGTACGCTGTGTGTAGGCCATCATGTTCCTCCTTCGATCCGGTCTGTTGCCACTACCGATCGTGGAGGACGATGGCCGCGTGTCAAAGCGGCGGTCTAATTACAGAAGTCTCTGGACACAACCTCTCGGCCTCTTCTGGCGCACGCTGCCCTGACCCGCTACGATAGCGTTCTTGATTGGTGGCGTAGGGATGAAAGGACGCGAACGATGGTCACTGTTGCTGAATTGCGCGAGAGTGCGGAGGAGATCGCGCCCGGTGTGGTCGCGGATCGCCGCTACATCCACCAGCACCCGGAACTCGGTTTTCAGGAGGAGAACACCGCCCGCTTCGTCATCGAGCGGCTGCGCGCGCTCAATCTGGACGATCTCCAGACGGGCATCGCCAAGACGGGCGTCGTCGGCATTCTCCATGGGGGTAAGGGGCCAGGGAAGACGGTGTTGCTCCGCGCGGACATGGACGCCCTGCCGATGACCGAGTTGAACGACGTGCCCTACAAGAGCGAGAATCCCGGCGCGATGCACGCCTGCGGCCACGACGCGCACACTGCGATGCTGCTCGGCGCGGCGCGGGTGCTGGCGGGGCGGCGGGGCGAGTTCGCGGGGACGATCAAGTTCCTCTTCCAGCCCTCCGAGGAGGCGAATCAGGGCGGCGCGATGCCGATGATCGAGGCGGGTGTGCTGGAGAACCCGCATGTGGACGCCGCGTTCGGTATCCACGTCGGCTCGAACCTGCCGATGGGCACGGTGGCGGTGCGTCCGGGGCCGGTCAATGCGGCGGCGGACAGCGCGATCGTGACGATTCGCGGCCTCGGCGGGCACGCGGCGCGCCCGCAGATGGCGATTGACCCGATTGTCGTCGGCGCGCACTGCATCATCGCGCTCCAGAGCCTCGTCAGCCGCGAGGTGAACCCGCTCTCGCCCGCCGTCATCACGGTCGGAACACTCCACGCGGGCACCGTCTCGAATGTCATCCCGGAGGATGCGCACTTCGCGGCGACCGTGCGCACCTTCGACGAGAAGACGCGGCACCTGCTGGCGGAGCGCATCCCGCAGGTTGTCCGGGGCATCGCGGAGACCTTCCGCGCGACGGCGGAGGTGGAGTACGAACTTGGTTACCCGCCGCTCATCAACAACGCGGAGATGGCCGCGCTCGTCACGTCCGTCGCCCTCGATGTCGTCGGCCCGGAGCGTACGCTCGATGCAGAGCCGGGGATGGGCGCGGAGGACATGTCGTACTTTCTCAACGCCGCACCGGGCGCGTTCTACCGCCTCGGCGTCCGCAACGAGGCGACGGGCAAGACCTACGGCCATCACCACCCCCGCTTCGACATCGATGAGGACGCGCTCTCCACCGGTGTCGCGATGCACGCGGCGGTCGCACTGCGCTATCTCAACGGTTGACGGGCTATTTCCCTAACCCCCGGCCCCGATCCTCAGAAGGGAGGGGCCGGGCACGGAAGATGCTTTGGTGTTCCGTACGGAGTGTCGAGCGATGTGCACGATTTTGCTCCCGCTCAATGGCGTCGGCAGGAACCCGTCGTGGTACGGTGCCGACGCAGATGGACGATTGAAAGGGGTTGCACAATGCGGGTCGTGAAGCCAAACGATGTAGCGCCGAAGCCGATGGGCGAGTACGGCATGCCGGGTGTGACGCTGCGGGAGATCTTCACCGCCGCGACGGGCGCGCCGACCTTCGCGCTCCGGCACTTCGAGGTCGCGGTCGGCAGGGCGGCGCACTCGCACTTCCACCCGTGGGAGCACGAGGTCTACATCCTCGAAGGCGAGGGCGAGATCGTTGGTGCGGATGGCGCGGCGCCGTTCCGCGCGGGGGATTGCTGCTACACCGCGCCGAACGAGTTGCACCAGTTTCGCAATACGGGCGACACGCCGCTCCGTTTCCTCTGCGTCATCCCGAACGAACCCTCAGTCGCGCCCTCGGAGACACCGGTGCAGGAAAATGAACTGACCGCCGCAACATCAGGGTAATTTACACGAGGCGGTACAAATCTTTTTCTGTCGTCCGCCACTTGACGCTGGGGCGCTCGCTCCCGCATCCTTCCGTCGCAAAGGGTTTTGCCGAAGATTGTGCAAATAAAGGGGCGGCAGGTGAGTATCACAAGTGCGGGCGGGACGCGATGGACGGACGAGGCGAACGATACACTCGCGGACATGCTGATGGATGTGCCGGAGGACCAGCAGGTGGCACGGGAGAATCGGGTGCGGAAGGCGGCGGAGGCCTTCGCGCGCGGGCAATCCCGCTACCAACTCGGCGATGTCGTCAGCCTGGAGGCGATGTGCGTCGGCTGGATTCGCACCACGCCCACGGCGGAGCGCGCCGCACTTCCGGCCCTCTTCACGAAGCACAATCTCGACTTCGCGCCCTTCGAGGAATACACCGTCCCACGCTAGGGAGGGTCCTTTTTACCACAGAGGCACAGAGGACACAGAGAAAAAGAAGAGAAACGGGGTCTTCTCCGCGTCACCTCTGTACCCTCTGTGCCTCTGTGGTTCAAATCGTTCCTGGGGGAATGTGATGGCGACAGCGATGGTTGAGGATGTGCGGCGAGTGCGGGGGGCGCGGCGGTTGCGCGGGACGATCCGCGTGCCGGGGGACAAGAGCATCAGCCACCGCGCGCTCCTGTTCAACGCGCTCGCACAGGGCAGCGCGCGGGTGCGCGGCTTCCTGGATGGCGAGGATTGCCGCACGACGCTCTCCCTGCTCCGCGCGATGGGCGTCCGCATCGACGAGGACGGTGAGGCGCTGACCGTCCACGGCGCGGGCGCGCACGGTCTCACCGAACCGGCGAGCACCCTCGATTGCGGCAACAGCGGCACGACGACGCGACTCCTGCTCGGCATTCTCGCGGGGCAGCCCTTCTTCGCCGCGCTGACGGGCGATGGGTCGCTCCGCCGCCGCCCGATGGGCCGCGTCACCGAGCCGCTCCGGCGGATGGGCGCCCGCATCGACGGGCGCGCGGGCGGCACGTTGCTCCCGCTCGGCGTGCGCGGCGGCGCGCTCCACGGCATCGAGTACGCGCTGCCCGTCGCCTCCGCGCAGGTGAAATCGTCGCTGTTGCTCGCCGCGCTCTTCGCGGACGGCCCGACGACGCTCGCGGGCCGCATCGACTCCCGCGATCACACCGAGCGGATGCTCTGCGCGATGGGCGCGGACCTCGTTGCGGCGGGCGGCGCACTGACGCTCACGCCCGGCGCGGCCCTCACCGCCCGCGATGTGGACGTGCCGGGGGACATCTCCTCCGCCGCGTTCTGGCTCGTCGCGGGGGCGGCGCACCCGGACGCGGAACTGACAATTGAGTACGTCGGCGTCAATCCGACGCGCACCGGCATCCTCGACATGCTTGCGCTGATGGGCGCGGATGTCACCGTGCGGAACATGCGCGAGGTCTCCGGTGAGCCGGTCGCGGACCTCACGGTGCGCTCGTCGCGCCTGCGGGGTGCGGCGATCGGCGGCGATCTCATCCCGCGTGGGATCGACGAATTGGTCGTGCTCTCCGTCGCGGCGGCGATGGCGGAGGGGCGCACCGTCGTGCGGGATGCCGCCGAGCTGCGTGTCAAGGAGTCCGACCGCGTCGGCGCTGTCGTCGAGGGATTGCGACGGTTCGGCGCGCGGGCGGAGGTGGCGGATGATGGATTCATCATCGAGGGTCCGACCGTTCTGCTCGCCGAGGCGCAGGAGTGCCACGGGGATCACCGCCTCGCGATGGCGTGGGCCGTCGCCGCCCTGATCGCGCAGGATAGGGAGGAGACCGCCATCCACGGCGCGAGCGTCGCCAATGTCTCCTATCCCACCTTCTGGCAGACCGTCGCGCGGATCGCCGAGGAGTAGCGACCGCAACGCATCGTGGCGTGCGGAAAACCCTCGTGGCGGGAGGGCTGCGCGGCGCGTTCGTCAGGCGGTTTCTGTTGGGCCAAAGTTCTCCGTCGTGTACTGCCCCGGCAAGCCGTCGAAGAGACCCACCGCGCCACGCGGACGCCAGAGCGGCACGCTCGACGCAGAGAGGCCGTCGGGCGCGTCCTCCAGATCAACCGCCCGCCCCTGCTCGGCGGCGTCGAGGCCGCGCAGGACGACGCGCATATTCCGGAAACTCTGCGCGATCGTGCCGATCACCGGCTCGCCGTGGACGACCGCCTCGTGGAAGTTGAGAAACTCGTTGTAAAAGCCGCCGTCGATCCCCGCGAAGCGGTGCTCCTCGCGCGAGCCGTCGGGTCGGTGGACGGTGACGGTGCGCGCATCCGACGGGCCACACAGAACCATCACGCCCTCGGTGCCGTAGAGACGCATCTCATTCGGCTCCGGCGGCACGGCGATCTCGGGGTAGACGGCGGTGTAATTGCCGACCGCGCCGCCGACGAAGCGCAGATTGAGGACCAGGTCCGATGGCGCGTCGATCGTCGCGTTGGCCCACTGGATCGCGCCGTGAACGTGCGTGACATCGCCGCAGAGGAGCCGGATCTGGGCGATGTGATGGACGCCGCCATCGAGGTGCGCGCCGCTGCGATACGCCGGGTGGTGCCGCCACGGCGTGCTGGAGAACTGGCCCGGCCTGGGGATATTCCGGCTCGCCATCCGCCACGCCATCAGGTGCACGCGGCCAATCGCGCCCGCGTCGAGCAGGGTGCGCGCGCGGCGGAGGTCGTCCCGGTAGAAGCAGTTCTCCGCGATCAGCACGGTGCGATCCGAGTACTCCGCCTGCAACGCGACGAAGGCGCGCCCTTCCTCCTCATCGCCGCCGGTCGGCTTCTCGCAGATGACCTCCTTGCTCGCCGCGAGGCAGTCCCGCGTGACGGGGTAGAGGAGCGGGATCGGCAGGGCGACGAGCACGGCATTCACGTCGTCGCGCCGCAGGAGGTCATGGTAGTCGGCGTGGTAGTCGTCCATCGATGCGCCGGTGTAGGACGCGAAGTGCTCTGCCTTCGGGCGCGTGTGGTTGGCGAACGCGACGATCCGGTACCGCTCCGGCATCCGGCGGAGCGCCGGCCAGTGCAGCTGCTCGACCGCGAGGCCGGTACCAATTACACCGAGCCGGATCGCCCGTGGGGTCTCGTTCGCGTTGTCCAACGTGCGCGCTCCTCTCCTGATGGGTCACGACGACTTGGCGGTACGCTCCTGCGCGAGCAGCGCCTGCTTGCGCTCGATGCCCCAGCGATAGCCGCCCGCCGCGCCGTCCTCCCGCACCACGCGATGGCAGGGGATGGCAAGCGCGACATGATTGGTGGCGCACGCCTGCGCGACGGCCCGCGCCGCCGCTGGCTGGCCAATCGCACGGGCGACCTCGCTGTACGAGCGGGTCGTGCCGTACGGGATAGCGCGCAACGCCTCCCAGACGCGCCATTGGAACGCCGTCGCCTGCACATCGAGCGGCAGATCGAGATCCGGCTGCTCGCCGTGCAGGTGGCGCACGATTGCTGCCACCGCCGCGTCCAGCCCGGAATCGTCCCGCACAATCTCGGCGGCGGGATATTCCGCCGTCAGGGCCGCCGCGAGCGTCTCGTCCGCGTCCCCGAGGGTGATGGCACAGATGCCGCGCTCCGTGGCGGCGACGAGCAGGGAGCCGAGCGGGCAGAGAGCGACGCTGTACTGGATGCGCATCCCCGCGCCGCCCCGACGGTAAGCCGCAGGCGTCATGCCCAGTTGCGCCGGGGCACGTTCGTAGAGGCGGCTGGAGGAGCCGTAGCCCGCCCCGTACAGCGCGCTCGTCACCGCCTCGCCCTTGCGCAGTTCGCCCTTCAGTCGTTCGACGCGGCACGCCTCGGCGTACTGGCGCGGGGTGATGCCCATCACGCGCTTGAAGGTCCGTTGCAGGTGAAACGGGCTGAGATGAACCGCCGCACTCAGGCTCGCCAGTGTCGGCGGCTCCTCCGGGTTCGCCTCGATCTCACGGCAGACGCGCTGCACGAGTTTCACCTGTGAGTCGCGCTGCGGGTTGCGGATCGTCATCGCGTCTGGGCGGCACCGGAGACAGGCGCGGAACCCCGCCCCCTCCGCCGCTTCCGGCAGCAGGAAGAAGTCGACGCGCTCCCGCTTCGGCTTGCGCGATGGGCAGGACGGACGGCAGTAGATCCCCGTCGAGCGCACGGCGTAGACGAACATCCCGTCCGCCGTCGCATCCCGTGTCAGGACAGCCTCCCAGCATCGCTCATCATTCAATGCGAGCGGTGGCGCGTCGATTGTCGGCGCGTGCGTTGCCACGGGGGGCATTTCCATTCCAATCATATCGGTCTCTCGCGTCATCACGTTCATTGCGCTCATTGTACCGTCTCCTCCGCTTCGTTGCTTCGTTGCTTCGATGATGCCGGTTGTTTCGCCGTCTGCTCCGTCTCCTTTCTCTCTCCATTTTATGGCGTGGGAGCGCGGCAAACTATCCGGTTCTTGCGCTCTAAAGTCGGCACGCCCATACTCGTGCGTGGCGGTTCGCGTGCAGACGACATGGGGGCGCAATGGCGATGGAGCGGGTGCGTGTCGGGGTGATCGGGACAGGCATCGGCGCGGAACATATCCGCGCCTTGCAGCAGGTGCCGGGGGCGGTCGTGACGGCGGTCTGCTCGGCGCAACGGGGGCGGGCGGAGGCGATGGCGCGGCAGTTCGCCGTGCCGCGCGCGACGACGGACTATCGCGGTCTGCTCGGCGCGGACGTGGACGCGGTCATCATCACCACCCCGCCCGCGCTGCACCGCGCCATGGCGCTGGACGCAATCGCGGCGGGCAAGCATGTCTTCTGCGAGAAGCCGCTCGCCTTGACGCTCACGGAGGCGGCGGAGATGCGCGATGCCGCCGTCGCGGCGGGCGTCGTCCACATGGTGAACCACCACATGCGGTTTGGCGCGACCTATGCGGAGATGCAGCGGCGGATCGTCGCCGGTTCCCTCGGCGCGCCAACGCTCGCGGACGCGCGGGTGAGCATGAACCCGATCGACTACCTGCGCGCCCCGGTCTGGAGCGACAGCAAGCCGGGGTGGTTCATCGACGCGGCGCAGGGCGGCGGCATCCTCTCCGGGTCGGCGGGGCCGCACCTCATCGATATGCTCCGCTGGTGCTGGGGCGAGGTCACGGCGGTGAGTTGCACGGCGGCGGTCACGGTGCCGGTCGTCCCGCTGGCAAACGGACGTGAGATCACCGGCATCACCGCGCCGGACGGCTTTCTCGCGCTGCTCCGGTTCGCCAGCGGCGCGATGGCGACCGTGCGCGGCGTCCCGATCGCGTACCGGCGCGGCGGCTTCAGCATCGAGTTCAACGGTACGGCGGGCACGCTCCTCGCGATCAACGACGAACTGCACGCTGCGGCGGCGGGCGATGTCGCGCCGGAAGTCGTGACCACACCGGACGCGCCGTGGGATCGGGCGGGGATCGCCGCGCGTTTCATCCGTGCCGTCCGGGACGGTGATACCGCCGCCACGCCAGACTTCAACGACGGCCTCGCGGTGCAGTGGATTCTCGCTGCGCTCAACGAGGCAATCGCCACGCAGCGGTGGGTCGCCCTAACCCCCCCACTGCCCAAAGGGCACCCGCCTTCCCCACGGGGGAAGGGGGAGAAATGGGAGTCGTAATCGCGCTCGTGCTCATCCCGATCGCGCTGGTGCTGCTCGAATGGGGAGCGGAGACGTTCACGGATGGCATCGGGACGATTGGCGCGGAGACGGGCATCCCGGAGACGCTGCTCGGCCTGCTCACGGCGGGGATCGAGTGGGAGGAACTCGCCGTTGTTGCGATTGCCGCCGCCTCCGGGAATGTCGGCATCGCCGTCGGCGACGTGATCGGGTCGAACATCGCGAACATCACGGGGTCGTTCTCGCTCGGTCTCCTCGCCGCGCCCGTGTTCCCCAGCCGCACGGACCGGCGGTTCGCACTCGCGCTGCTCGTCGTGACGGCGCTCGTCTGCATGCCGCTGGCGACGGGCAGCGTCGGCAGACCGGTCGGCGGCGCGCTCGTGCTCGCGTTCGTCGCGTACCTCGCGCTGCTCATCGTCCTCGTCGCGCGGGGGCGCACCACCCTCGCGCTCGGTGAAGACGATGACGATGACGACGATGACGACGCGGCCCGGCCTCTCTCTCGCACCATCCTTCGCACGATGCTCGGCCTCGGTGCGATCCTGCTGGGTGCGGAGGTGTTGGTGCAAGGGAGTATGCGGATCGCGTCATTTTTCGGCGTGCCGGACGTGCTGATCGGGCTGACGCTCGTGGCGGTCGGCACGACGCTGCCGGATAAGTTCATCTCGATTGTCGGCGCGCGCCGGGGACAGAGCGGCCTGGTGATCGCGAACACCGTCGGCTCGAACTTCTGCAACCTGCTCGGCGCGCTCGGCATCGCCGCGCTGATCCGCCCGCTCACCGTCGATCGCACGACGCGCCTCATCGATCTCCCGATCCTGCTCGGCACGACGGCGCTCTTGGCGGCGATGCTCGCTTGGCGCTCGGTGGGCCGGTGGGCGGGCATCGTGCTCCTCGTATTGTACGGGGGGTATCTCGTGCTGGCGGCACTGGTGCATTGAGCGGAACTGGGCGCTAAAATGCAAGGCCCCGACAGTCTCTACCTCGCATCCGAACCCTGCGGCCTTGCGGCGTTCCGGTATTCGTCTGCGCTGCATCGATCATCGGGACCTTACAATGATGAATATACAGACTGTTCGGACATTTGTCAAGGGGTTGTCCTGACATCCGGATATACAGCCTTTTCCCGGTGGTGGCGGGCTTCGGCTTGCCTGCCTCTCTTTGGCAGGCTGAAGCCGCCCAGAGGGCACCCGCTACCACCGCAGAAATCGCCCCCAACCGCGTACATCCTAAACTCGACTTTCCCCATTTGATTAGCAGCGTAGCAACCCAGCGTCAGCAGTCGCCGGGAAAGTACTGCCTGTCTATAAAGCTTCTCGGGCCTCCTCACCCCACCGCATTTCCCGGGTCCCACTTTTCCCATATTGGTGTCCAGGGGTGAAATGCGAAAAGTCTCGGCACGATCGTGAACTGCCGATCTGGCAAGGGGAAACCCGATTGACCCCTCCATGCAAATGGGGAAAGTCGAGCTAAAGAGGACAGCATCAAATCACTTGTTGCTCGCTCCTCGCTCCTCAAATGTGGTGGCCGAGGGAGCGCTCGCTGGGCAGGAAAAGTTCGTTGTAGAGGTCGATCGCACCGCGGTCGGTCAGCGAGGCGAGGTAGTAGGCGACGACGCGCTCCTGCGTCAGATGCGCGCCAATCATCGCGCGCCACATCGGCGGGAGCAGTCGCGCGTGGCGGCTGAGCGCGCCGAAGAGTTGCTCCATGATGTGCCGCGCCTTGAACGCCTGCCGCGCGATGATCGGGCCGCGATAGACATTCTCCAGCAGGAAGGCGATCAACTGCTGCACATCCCGCTCGGTCTCCGTGCTGAAGCCAAGTAGCGGCGCGCTCGCGGCCAGCGCAGCGTCCAGCGACGCGATGCCCCACTCCGCGACGCGCCCCAGCGATGTGCGCCGCACATCGCTGATCAGCGCGTTAATCATGTGCCGCCGGATGCGCCGCACGAACAGCGCCTCGCGCTCCGTCGCGTCCGGCACCTCGCGCCGCGCCGTCTCCGCGCTCCGCAGCCAGATGTGGCAGTTGTTTTCCTCGGCCCATGCCTGCAATTGGAGCAGGGCGAGCATCCGCGACTCGATGGCGTCCTGCACATCGTGCGTCGCGTAGGCGATCACATCGGCCAAATTGCAGGCCTGCGCTTCGAGCGAGGGCTGCGCGGTGCGCAGATATTCGCCCTCCGTCACCGGGAGATCGAAGGGCGTCTGATGGCGGGCGATCCCCTCACGGCACGCCCATGTCAGGTCCAGCCCCTGGTAGCCCGCGTAATTGACCTCGATCTCCTCGACGACGACGAGCGAATGGAAATTCGAGTCCCAGCCGCCCTGATCGGCGAGCAGGGCGTTCAGCGCCGTCTCGCCGGTGTGCCCGAACGGCGTGTGTCCGAGGTCGTGCCCCAGACAAATTGCCTCCGTCAGCGGCTCGGAGAGGTCGAGCAGTGTGGCGATGGCGCGGCCAATCTGCGCCGTCTCCAGCGTGTGCGTCAGGCGGGTGCGGAAGAAATCACCCTCGGAGACGACCATTACCTGCGTCTTGTGTTGCAGGCGGCGGAAGGCGTCCGCGTGGATGATCCGGTCGCGGTCATGCGCGAAGGCGGAGCGCGGGTCGTCGCCACCGCGCGCGGCGGCGTGCCGCCGGTCCGTGTAAGGCGCGGCCTCCGGGGTGCGGAGGTGGAAGAGGGCTGAGGGCTGAGGACCGAGGACTGAGTTTGCCAAGGTGCCACCATGCTTTCCGTCGCTGCTGTCGCTCTCGAAGTGTAGCACGAGGTATTAACACGCGAGGCTATCATCGCAATCGTACTCAGCACTCAGCACGTATTACCCTCCCACCTCCCGCTGCTTCTCGATCTTCGCGTCGTCCAGTTCCATGCCGATGCCGGGGCGGATCGGGAGGGGGACGAAGCCGTTCTGCGGCTCGACGGGGTACTTCAAGAACCACTGGTGGATCGTGTTCCACTTGACAAGATACTCCAGCAGCGGGCAGAGCGTGACGGGCTGCGCGTAGAGGAAGTGCACTGTCGCGGGTGTCGAGTGGCCGTGCGGGATCAGTTGCACATCATAGACGCTGGCGAGCGCGGCGATCTTTACGAGTTCGGAGATGCCGCCCGCCCAGTAGATGTCCGGCTGGTACACATGCATCGCGTTCGCCCGCATCAGTTGGTGGATGCCCCAGCGCGTGTATTCGTGCTCCGCGCCGGAGACGGCGATGCCGTGACCGATCTTTGCCGTGATCGCGGCGTAGGAGGCGGGTTTGTCCGGCAGCACCGGTTCCTCGATCCAGCGCGGTCCGTACTCCGCGAACCGCTCCGCCATCGCCAGCGTGTACGGCACGTCCCACGACATCCATGCATCGATCATGATGTCCACGTCCGGCCCCGCCGCCTCGCGCAGCGTCCGCATCAGCTCGACATTCTTCGTGACGCCCGCGCGCCCGTCCGCCGGGCCCCAGCGGGGGAACCACTTCGTCGCCATGTAGCCCTTGCCAACAAGTTCCTTCGTCACCGCCGCTGCGCGGTCGGGGTCAAGGCCGTAGCCGAGCGCGGAGGCGTACGCAGGGAGATCGTCGCGCATCGGCCCGCCGAGCAGGACGTAGACCGGCACATTCGCCCACTTCCCCTTAATGTCCCACAGCGCGCAGTCGATCGCGCTGATCGCCATCATCTCGACGCCCTTGCGCCCGTGGACGGCGGCACGGTAGAGGATGTCCCACAGCCGCTCGGTGGCGAGCGGATCCGCGCCAAGCAGGTAGTGCTCCATCTGCCGCTTGATGAGGAACGCCTGCTCCGGCGTGACCGGCCCGCCGATGCCCGCGATAGCCGCGTCCGTCTCGATGTGGACGAAGGTCGAGGTCATCGCGTACGCGCCCTCGGTCGCGGGCGGGAGCCAGCCCGCACCCTCGTTCCGAAACTGCGGGTAGATGTCCACGGGCCGAATCAGACGTTCCTCCCAGAAGACGCCGGGGAAGTCCATCGTGCCCGTGTACTCGACGCACCGCACCGCCGTGATCTTCATCACATCCCTCCGCATGTCGCATCGTCACATCCCAGTCATTCGCGTCAGGATAGCGCGGCGGTTCGCGCGTGTCACGACGCCTGCGCAGCGACATATCGCGCTTCATGGCACAAATAATCCTCATTAGAATATAGGACTTACGCAGTTGTAGGGAGAGTGAGCCACGGATGCGCCAGATAGCGCCGTACCGCCGGGCGGATGATCGCTTCTTTCGCGCGTCCCCAACTCACTCCCGTCCGCAGCCGATGCCATTCCAG
>JAABUS010002175.1_pt1 | contig 38335 bp, 22 predicted proteins | sample 5560161 | NCBI WGS metagenome assembly JAABUS01 (sample SAMN10711885, study PRJNA513376) | rock metagenome | isolation source: Antarctica rocks | place: Antarctica: Victoria Land, Trio Nunatak nord | collected 2016-01-04
GCCCATACATGCCCCATTGCTGCTCCCATAAGACCCATATGTGCCCCCATATATGGCCATATATGCGCGCATGCATGCCCCATTGCTGCCCCTATATATGACCCATGTATGCGCGTATGTATGCCCCGTTGCTGCTCCCATGTGGCCCATGTATGCGCCCATACATGCCCCATTGCTGCCCCTATATATGACCCATGTATGCGCGTATGTATGCCCCATTGCTGCTCCCATGTGGCCTATGTATGCTCCCATATATGGCCATGTATGCGCGCATGCATGCCCCATTGATGCTCTCATATATGGCCCATATATGAGCCCATTACTGCTTCAAAATATGGCCCATTCTTGCCTGTATATCGCTTATTACCGCGTATATATGGGCTATTACTGCGCTAGTCCAAATTAGGTATAAGGCTTGGCGTTTTAACCGCTTTCCTAATTGTCCTAATCTTTGTACCACTTAATGGAGGATATATGCGCGTATATATAGGCCATATATGGGGGCAGCAATGGGGCATGCGCGCATACATGGGCCATATATGGGGGCATACATGGGCCACATGGGAGCAGCAATGGGGCATGCATGCGCGCATACATGGGCCATATGGGAGCAGCAATAGGGCATGCATACGCGCATACATGGCCATATATGGGAGCATACATGGGCCACATGGGAGCAGCAATGGGGCATGCATGCGCGCATACATGGGCCATTTATGGGGCAGCCCTATAGGGAGAGCAGGGAGGAAGGGAATAGCAGGTAATCCCTTCCCTTCCCTGGCAGTCCCTGCCCCTTCCCTTCCGCTCCCTTCCCTTCCCTATTCCGTAGCGTAATCGAGATACTTCCTCGAGTACTTTAAACGTTTTTATAAATATTCGATAATATACTTAACGTGTCTCGAGATTTATAAATATATAGTAGTAAATATAGATCCCTAGTAACTTTTAAATATATACGGAGTATAAAAAGAGTATATATTATATATATAATTAATATCGGAGTTCTAGGATAAAAGTAAAAAGAGATTAATCTTTCCCTTTATTATTTTAAATACTAGGTTTATTTTTATATATTAAATCTCGTAGAATACTTTAGCCTATATATATATATATAGTATATAATTAAATAATACTTTTCGTCGAAATAAGTAATCGAATGAATTTATTATTCGGTATTATTTTTTCGTTAATTAAAGGTAATTTCGCGCTATATATTTATCGAAGTATAAATCGTATATATAATAAATATAAACTTCGTATTTATTAAATATATACTGGCTTTATATTTTAATAATTTCTACTTTCGAATTAAAGTAGAAATACGATCTTTAATATTAAAACTCTTATATATCGCCCGTAGAGAGTCTTAACCGTATTTTTATTTAAGACTCGTAAAAAAGAGCGATATTATAAAACGCTCTATATACTATAAATGTATATTCTTAATATTTACTCCGTATATATTAAGTTTACCTATAATTAGATCTAGTAAATTATATTATTTAATAATAGCGATAATATCCTCCGCGATATCCTTAAGTAATTTAATTAAATATAATAAATAGTATATATATAATCCGCGTATAACTAGTATAAGGAATAGGAAACGGTTTTAATTATTCGAGATATAAAGATTAAAACGTACGTTATACTTTTATAAAAATATTATACTAGTTTTAAAGTAAGTAAACCCTACCTATATTAAATATATACCGAGTATATACCGAGTATATATTAAGATTAAGGAAGATAATTTATTATATTTAAAATAATTATTTATTAAATATTTTATATAGGTATAATTCTTTTATATAAATTATACCCCGAATTTAACTAGTACCCGAAGGTAAAATAAATTTATTCGTATAATTATAACGAGGAGTAATCCTACTCGGTACTACGGTTTTAAATTATTATTTAATAGGTACTCTATAAAAATCGACTTTATAGTATTAATATAAGTTTCGTATATACGAGATATTTATTTATATTATTACACTCGAATACTACCGGTTATCGGTTTTCGTACTCTATTATCTCGGTTATTAAATATATATAATATATACTTTATATACGTTACCCTTTAAGGAAAATATTATATTAATATTTAGTTTATTCTTTAAGTCGTTAGTCGACCGGTTATTTATATATCGGGCGGTTAAAAGAGGAATTTAGTCGTAACCTATTAATATTCTAAACCTTAATTCGATTATATACTCGGTATAAAGTAAGTATATTTTAATAAATATATTAATAATACCTAATCTTATTATATATAAATACTCCCTTCTAGGTCGTTATTTATTAATTCTTTTTATTATTTTTAATTAAAAGCGGTACCTTGATTAATTTTTTTAATATTTTATTAATTTATTTATATCCGAATTAAACTTTAATAATATTTTAATAAAACTTAATTTAAATTAAATATATATTATATATATTTTAAATATATATTTCTCGAAAAAGCTCGTAATATTATAACGATCTTCTTTATTAAATTTCGACTTAATATAAATAAAATAAAGGATTCTATCGGGATTTATATCGGGATATTCGGGTATATTAAGGTAGTCCTAAATTTCTTTAATTATTATATAGTAATTAAAGTTTCTATTAATTAAAATACCTATTATTTAAACTATAATTTATTTATATTTAGTATATACCTAGGATATTATACTAGAGGGTTAATTAATAAGAGTAAGACTTATAAAGAGAAGGTTTTTTATTAATTTAAATTTTTTACCCCCTTCTTTTAAACCCTCTAACTCGTTAATTTTAAAATTATTATTATCGTTATTATCGTTACTATTATTATTATCTTCGAACTAAATCTATATTTAATATATATATTATATATCTTTAATACGTATTTACCTGAAACCTATTTAATTAATATTCGATATCGTAGGCGGTCGTAGTAGTATTATTTTAAATAATAGGTATCTTAATAACTATAATTTATAATAATATATACTCGGTATAAATAAAGTAGAGTATAAATATTATAAATAAATTATAGTATATATTATATAAAGTAGAGTAATTAGTTAAGAGTTTTTAGTTAATATATACGAAGTATAAATTAAATAGATATAGTATTAAAAGGAATTTTATAGGTTTTAACCTCGTTCGAATTTATTAATTAATACTAGGGCCCTAAAACGACCCCGGAGTAAAATTTTAACCCGAGATTAATATTATATATATACCGAGTATATTTCTTACCCCGTCTTAACCCTAATATTAATATATATATTAAGGATATATTAATTTAATTAAAGAAACTTTAGACCCTATTCGAGCTACAAACTCATATCTATAAAGGTATATCGAGTAATTACGACCGATATACGTAGAGTAAATACGTATCTACTAACTACCTACTAAGGTTAAAGTATAGATATATAGATATTTTAAAACCGGACCCTATTTTATAAAATATAATTAATTAAATAGGATTTAATTACTATATAAAAATTTAATACGGTAATAATTAGATTACTATATATATTATAGGATTATCTAAAGGTAGTTAAATTAAAAAGGGACGTAATTCGAGGGTAACGGTAGTAATATAGTATTATTATAGTTATTAAGCCTCACGCCTAGCCGCTAAAGTACTATTAAAGTAATCTCCCGATTCGGAAGACTCTTTAATAATAGTTAATACGTTTTACGAATTCCATGGGATGACTTTAAAATTATATCTCGGTAATTTAAAATTAATAAAAGTGTTACTAGACTAGGTTATAATATAAACTTTAAAATACACGTTTAATTATAGATAATAGTGGAGGTTAAATAGTTAATTATTATCTATAGTGTTATTATTACTATATACTTAGTGCGTAAGGCTAGTTTATTAAATAACGTTAAACTTAATTAAATTAAATTATAGTAGAGATTCTGCCTAGATTCTACCTAGATTCCAATACTCCTATTTAAAAGCGACGACGTTATATATTAATAATAGTATTAATTTATTAGATAATACCCTCTATAGCTAGTCCTAGTATAATTAGTAAATAAACGAACTTTATTAGGGCCCACCGGCTTCGTTATATAATTAATAATTATAACTAATATATTAATATAGATAATTTCTAACTTATACGTTTCCGATACTAATTACCTCATAAAATAGTAGTAGTTCCGAATATATTTAGTACGCGAGTAATTCATCGGGTTTAACGCTATCTTAATAATTAATTAATTATTAATATTAAGGCGAATAAAGTTAAGGTTACTATTATTATATCCTAACTCCTTAAGAAATAAATTAAGAAATAATAACTCTTTAATAATATTAACTTGAGCTATATATTTAACTTTAGTTATCGATAGGGTATATAGGGTTTACTATTTAAATAACTAAATAATAGGTCTATTCTATAACTATAATATATAACTTAATATAATACGACTAGTATCTTTATAGTCGGTTTATAAATTATTAATCTAGAGTACTAATTTACCCTTAGGGTTAGGACTAGTGTTATAAATATTCGGTTTATAATATAATCCTAGACTTATAATACTAGTTAAATATTTATAAATTCGCTTTATAATATTAAAATAAATACTAGTAGGGTTTATAGTATAACGACCGTATTTATTAATAGTAAATACTAGATCGGGCCTAGTTATAGTTACTAACTATTATAATACTCCTACTAAAGATCTATATACTTTAATCTCTTCTTTATCGGCTTTATAACCGTCGGGAGCTTTTTATATATCGTTACCTTAATTTATAAAGATTACCGTCGGGTAGTATTTAAATATAATAATTTACTTGAGTAATTACCTAGTAAAACTAGCCTAGTTAATATAAATAATACGATTAAAACGATCGCGAATAATCTTTATATTTAAATACTATAAGATTTTACCTAAATACTTTATTTTAAAGTATTTATCTAGTTATTACTTTAGTAAACTAGTACCGGATTTAATAAATATAAGAATAAAAATATCGTCGATATAAATAACTACTATTATTCTATTCTTATAAATAAATACTAAATGATTTTTATCGAGACATTTATATCTATTCACCTAGAAGAAGGTACGAAGAGTATTATACTATTCGCGGGGTAATTACTTGAGGCTATATAAAATATATTTTAATAAATAAATAATATTACGATCCCTATTAATATATTTATATAATTATTCGATATAGATCTCCTGTTATAGTAGTGTTTCTAGGAATACTGAAACCACGTCTAAATATTTTATTTCCTAGTTGTATTTTACCTCTAATACTAGTAGTATCCGCTAGTTTAAAAACTTTACTATTAATAAGAAGATTTTATAATAATTAAGACTCTCGATTTATTTAAATCTCTTAATAACCCAACGGGCCTTGTACCGATTAGGTACTTTTATTAAATTTAATTTAATTACTAGTACCTACTTTCCTAGTAGTATTTTCTTATTAAGCGGTACCGGAACGAGATCCTAAACCCTACTACTTATAAGATTATTTAACTCTTCGGTAAATACCGTATATTATTTCTTCTTATCGGGTTCATTTAGTACTTCTTATATAATTAACGGGACGATAAGAATATTATCTAGTTTAACTTTACTAACTCTTAATATAAATCCGCGCTTAGTATATTACTTAATATTATAGAGTTCGCGATAATTAACTCTATCCCGGTTCCTATTAACTCTTAACTACGGAACTAGTTCTTTAAAATCATCGTCTAATATTTCTACTTTAGGAATTAACTATATTTTAGTTTCTTAGAAAGGTACTTCAACCTCGTTAAATATTAATATAATTATAAAGTTATTAATAATAATCTCACCGGTAAAATTATCCTCGTTTATAAATTATATTAAAACTAAATTATTATTAACGGTATCTTTAGAAAAGAAATCTTAAGTATTATTATACGTCTTACCCTCTAATTCTTTATTAATAATAGTATCGTTAAATCTTATTTATAAGGCGCGAAAGACTTACCTCTTCTTAGAGTTTTATAAACGGTATTAATTTAATCCTTTATAACTAAGGAATTTATATTTCCTACTTTTATTATCTAGTTTTCTAAATACCGAATCCGTATTATATATATAAGTAATATAACCGAAAGTATATATATAATCGAGTCGGGGTTTGAATTCATACTAGGTTTTAAATAGGGTTATTCTATTAAGTACTTTAATAGGAGAGCGGTTTTTATAATAAATTATAAAATTTAAGGCTTCGCCCTATATAAATTAAAATAATCTAGTATTATTTAGAATACTTCTCACTCTCCCGAATAAAGTACGAAAAGTATATTTAGTAACCGGGTTTTGACTTGGATTATAAGGAGTAGATAACTCCTATTAAATCCTATATTCTTTTAGGAAGTTCTAAACCTTATAATTAATATAAATAATCTTATTATCGGTATTTAATCGCTTCACCGGATAACCTTAAATTAATATCTAATTTAAATAATTCTTAGTAGTAACTAGTACGTCGGATTTTCTCTTTAATATCGTTATAAATATTATATCGGTGGCGTTATCTATAAAGGATTTAGTATAGGAGTATCTTTTAAGAGTTTACTTAATTAGTCCTCCCTCTACGAGATTAAAGTATATAAATATACTCTTTACTATTTCCCGTTTATTAGGGTTCTAGCGACGAGGTTAACGAGACGGTTCCTTAGTCTATTTCTTTATTATATATAGTTCATATAACTTATAATCTAGAATTAACTTTTAAAGACGATTTACTTCGTTAATATTAATTCTTTTACTTATAGTCGCTAACTTCTTCATATCCTATATATTTAAATATACTAGACGCTAGTACTATTTATTTTAAAAATAATAATTTACCGGGTAATTATATAACGATTTTAAAATATATAATATTTTCGAATACTTTAAATCTAGTAAATAACTAGTATTAATACGCGTTTTTAATAGTACTTTCTCTTTACTAGAATTTATAATATTAAATCTACTATTTATTATAGTAGTAGAATATCTCTTTTATTCGAGAGTAGTGATTAAGAGTAGGTTATAGTCTATTCTAGGTATATAATATATATTAATAAAGATAATTTAATCTAGTTTATTATTAATAATTATCGGATAACGTATAGATCCTATACCTTCTATACGAAGGTATTAACTATTAATTCTATTAAGGGAATCGTTATACGGTTTATAGGATATGAACTTGGTTTTATCCTATAATATATATACGTTAGAGGCGGTATCTATATAGACTGCGTCCTCCTTAACATTATATACTATATTAATATTAATAGATTTCTACTTGGCCGTAAATAATTTAATTAATATAAAATTATTTTTATTCTAATTTTGAACTATAGCCTTATTCGACTTCTTTAGGTTCTCTTTCATAAGGGGTTCTTTATTAACGGATAATTTCTAATCTTTAAAACGTTATATAGAGTTAAAGAAATAATATTTATTCTTTTTATAACTAGTATAATTATAGTAAATATATTTATCCTTCTTTTTATCTTTCTTATTATTATTAATAATAAGAGGTATAGTAAAAGGTTTCTCTTTACTAAATTTATCCTATTTATTAAATCTAGTTATAAAAGTATATTAATTTTCTTCCTTATCCCTAATTATCCGATTATATTAACCGATAGTAGTAGTTATATCGTTAATACTAGGTTCTTACTTCTCTTTAATACTTTAAATTATAGTGAATAATAAGGGAGTTAGACTCTCCTTTAAACTTATATAAAAAAAGATATTAAATATCTATTTAGGTATTATTAATCCTATTTTAAATAAAGTTTAATTTACTATTTTAATTTCTAAAATATAAACCTCGATAATAGTATATTTTAAAGAGTCGGCTCTTAAGATTTCAAATATTACTTTATCTCTAGTATCTAGATTACTCTCGCTATATAGCTTTATAAATATAGTTTATTAATTAATAATTATCTCGATATCTTCTATATACCTCTATGAGTTTTCTTTAATATAGAATATTATCTTAATTATTACTTTAATATTCTTTCTATCCTAGGTTTTAATCTTTTTTTATTATATTATTAATTCTTTCTTATAATCTTTCTTTTCCTCTTTAATAGAGGGTTCTTTTATTTCTAGTTTTATAGGAGTAATAAGTCGAAGCTCTTTACCTAATATTATTTAATCAACGTTATCGAGGACGTATTTACTTATTATTTTACACTTGAATTTAAGTTAATTCTTCGGCCTATTTAATTTCTTAATCTTAAACTCTAAATAATCTATTATAACTATTAATTACTACTATATAGACTAGATTTAAAGGTAGATCTAGGGGTACTATTAAAATCGTTATATACGCGATTTAACTACTTCTTTAAACGTGTTCATTAAGGGGCAGCGAATATTGAACCCGGGTTTATAACTCTTTAAAATACACGTCTAATTATAGATAGTAGTGGAGGTTGAATAGTTGATTATTATCTATGATATTACTGTTGCTATATACTTGGTGCGTAAGGCTAGCTTACTAAGCAACGCTAAGCCTAACTAAGTTAGACTGTAGTGGAGATTCTGCCCAGATTCTGCCCAGATTCCAACAGTGAGGGCGCGTTTGCGGAGTTTTATACGGTGCAAAACCCATGCGAATACTTGGCGGGAGTTTTTCGCACCAAAAGAAAGCCGATTCAGCCTTCCGGAAACCATTGAAATTTGGTGGGATATATTCATTGGCAATATTGAAAATATTCATTAGCAATATTGAAATGAATACAGATTATTACAAACTAGAATTTAGTATTCAGTATAATTTAAACACAATCATTCTTTTATATAAGTTTGAAGAGGTTCTATCCCATGGGATAAGTAAACAAAACTGTCATCTATGTGCGTGTGACAAAAAACTCCTGCCAAGCATTCGCATGGGTTTTGCACCGCATACTTTAATTCTGAGAACGAAAACGCAGGGTTTAGAGATGTTCAGAACCCGAACCCAGCCTTGCACATGGGATTCTCATGGCTACCAGATGCAGCCTATCGAGAACATATGCGAAGACTTACAATTCTCAAGTAAACGTAGAAACGGGCCTCAACAGTGCTGACTTCACCTGCTCTGGTATTTCCCCTACGAGTATTCCTATTGGCGCAACAACATAAAAATCTGCCCAAGACGCTGAACTGCAACGAGGTTACTTTTATTCTGCCATTGCACATTGCCGTTGAACAATTGCATCGTAACTAGAAACCGTAGCTCTTGGCCACTTCATTCCATCATCAATCGTCTTTGTGTATCTTCGCGTCCAACAACCATGACCCCAGAGTCACAACAGCCGTCATTTTCGGCATTATCTTGGCTATCTTAGCAGTGTTGGCTCTCATTCAAGGCCGGTATTATCGTCGGACGACATGTACTCGCGTCATTCATTGACGCCAATTACCTGCTATGCTGATCATATGAACAGACGATGTGGAAGCTCCACGATCTTTCCTCCCGGACGACGGTCCATTGGATAGCATCAATCAGCCAGCATCCCCTGATGCAGGAGGCCATCGCCCCAGTCGCGTACATATATGCCCTCATCGAACAGGAGGTCAAGGGATTGGCAACGTTGATTGAGTCTTCACCAGTCGGCGATAAGATTATACAGCGACAGCAGACAACGTCATCCCCGAAGGCACCACGATCTCGGATTGCTACTCTCCTGCGAAGACCTGCAGACCCCACATAGAGTCCTCAGTAAATGAACCCGTTTAGCCGCTGCTTCTAAGGTCGCATCTCCAGTGTCATCGGTAGACCCATGGTCCGGCAAAACCGCGTGCCACTCAATCGCAGTGTGTTAGAAGACCTCTCCGGGAGGACGACTGTATCCCAGTCAAGAAGGTCGGAAGAGCCGATGATACTTGCCGCGTACTTTGAGCGGAATGTCGTTATGTGTACCACAGCTCGAAACGGGCTTGATGTATGACCAAGATGACAGACACACCTTCAGCACAGTGTATGCTGATAGATATGTTGGATGGCGCCACTCGTGCTTAATGACGTGTGCAAGCCGGCAGCCCCCAACACAGGCTCCCGCAAAAGACTTAGAAATTCGAAAGGCAGAAAGCCAATAGAGAAGGACTTGGCAAGTTGATACAGACGTATAGATTCACTCAAGCATATTCGCTGGAGACTGCACCGCTGCTGCTCGACTATGAACGTCGTTGCGGATTGCGAAAGCTCGTAGCATTGGATCTGCCTGGAAAGATGCACTGTGTCCAGAATCGGGCACGTAGTCAAAGAATGTGATGTCTTCTTGCTTAGGCTAATGCTGCTGGTGCTGATGGCGCTTCACATACTAATTTGGAGTGTGCGTTATAGGACGAACCTCACCTTTGTATACGCCAGCTTGGCGGCGAGTTGGCTGGCGATATCCCTTGAAACGTAGCATCTGAACAGATGCCAAGTCGTGATCGGCTGATAATCGCTTCGAAGAAGGCCGCCTCCTACGCTTGGACCCCGACTAGCCGTCTCGCCTTGCTCGTTTTATGTTTTCGTCTTTTATCCTCAATCTCTTTTCTTCCGCCGCAACCTTCTTTTGTTCAACGATAGCATACATTTGGGCAGCAACATTTGCTCGTTTTGGTATGCCCTCAACCTGCAGTTTGTGACTTTTGTCAATGACTCGATTGACCTCGTGTAGTCAAGGTATCGCCCTTGGGTTCCCGTAATAAACGTCCATAAAAAAGCTGAGCCCATCCGTTTTCATCTTCGACGATCGGGAGCTCGTTGTTAAACCTTTCCGCTCTCAGAATTCGGCATTCGCGCGTCTCAATGATATCTTTTATGATCTGGTTCAAGAAAAGAGGTTGGGACTTCGTCAGGTGGAGGAAAGCCACTTTGTTGGCGATGAGGATTAGAACATGGTGACGGCCGAATAGGTCATGAAATGGGCGATCGAGGACACAAGTGGGGCCAATGTAGGGTGTGAGATTGTCTTTTCGAGGGCTTCTGCGACGAATCAGTCTTGGTTTGAGGTGATGAGGAAGGATCTCCGGGTTGCGCACCTATTCGTGGTGGGGATGCGAGATGAAAAAGGCGATTTAGGACATGTTGTTTTCTCACATTAATCACGTTGTCCAGGTTACATACCTCAGCAAAATCCTGGAGCCAAGTCACATGACAGTCGTTTTTTGCGTGCACCCAGAAAGTTACTAGTGATGAACTTTCGACTTTAGCTCTAAGTAGCACTCTCAATGAATATCTGAACTGTACATTTCAAGCCCCAAAAATAATGTGTGGAAAAGCCTCGTGATGCGGCGCCAAGACCATCACGAATTGGACGCGTTTTCACCTGCACACAAATTATCCGGCTTTGGCGCGACGCGACTGCCACCACAACCGCTTTTTAGTACGAACTGAGTGCATTATTCGATGTAATCAGGCCAGGTGCACGCGACTGAACTCACTTGTATTCCTCGTATGAGTAGCAAGGGCTGACAATGCCTTCCAGAGGCTCTGCCGAGCGGAGCAATCGACCCCGCTCTCTCGAGCGGAGCAACTCCAACTCTTCTGACACCCACAGTGCTACAGGAAGGAAACTTCGAAAACGCAAGCGGTCACGAATCGACGATAGCGACGAGCTAAGGTACAGCCATGAAGGTGTCTCAGAGCTCTCAACTAGTGACGGTCTACCAGCCCCGAAGCAGCCCAAGAAACTGCACGAGGTACCCTTGACTTGCGTTCGACCACCACCGCTCGCATTCCCGAAGTCACTATATGAAGATGCACCGCCTATGCCAATGTATGCTGAGGCGGACCTTTTACGGGACATATTAGTATTTAACCTCAAATTCTCGTCATGCTCGTACTATTGGCTGATCGAAGTGACAGGTCTGGGAAAATGGTAACCAAGAGGATGATAACATTGACGCTCAATCGAGCACGGAAGGGGAAATGTTCATCGACGCTGATTTAGAAGATTTCAGCATCTACCGGGCACACAGATCAAGTTGTGGCAATCGGCGGAAGACAGCAGAGGAATCACCTCTCGCAAATGAACTCGTGTCGCTACATGAGATTAATGAACGGAAAGGTAATACCTTCACCTTCGATGGCGTTGTTTGTTACGGGGACAAACGAAGATACCTCCAGCAAGTCCCCTTCGAGGTGTTGTCAATTGGAGGATACGGGGAGACAGTCCGCCCCACGGTAGGATCCGAAATTTGGATTCAGTCTGCGCGCGGCAAGAGATCGGATATTTGGTATCGCTTGAGAACACCAAGCCCAGAGTACTATCGCTTCCACCAGCCGTTTCTATGGATAGCCGACCTCGCCAAAAATGTCGTTGACTTTCTCATGACCCATCAAGAAGCTACTCTACATCACTTCCGAGGGACATTTTACGAATCACTCCGGACCATCTACGAGTCGAACGAACACTTTGTCTCATGGTGTAAAGACTATGGAGATAAAGACTTCCGTCACGCTGTTGTAGCTCATGCAAATTTCTTGTTCTGTCAGGCTTCTCAGGTAGACGCGAATCTCGAAGGCCACCCGCTATGGAGCGAAGTTCATCCGAGATTGCTAAAGGCGGTTTCAGAGCAGGTGGAGCGGGGCACTAGTAGAGATATGTTTGCCATCTCCAATGAAGGGACTGAAACGATATCTCGCCGAAAGACGACCGTGACGCCGTACGTTTACGACTGCTTTAAGCACCTGCCATGGGCCAAATTTCTCTACTGCCAGACCCCGTCCGTAGGCCATACTGGCCACATCAGGAGGGCCATACCGAGTTCTCGTTGCAATCCTGCCTCCAGCGACGAATTGATAAAGACTCGCATGACCGTCGACCCATCTACTGAGCTCCAAGAAGATGATGATAGTATCAATGTCGGCGATGTTGTGACTTTGCCGCTAGATACCGAGACTGCTTGGAAGACCAATGACGTTTGTTGGTATGCGTATGTACAGGGTGTCACCGATACACAGAAAGGGCGGGAACTCTCGCTACTATGGCTTTATCGAGCCTCTGACACCGAATGTTTGCAGATGCGCTACCCGTTTGCGAATGAACTCTTTCTAAGTGATCACTGTAATTGTGGCGATACGCCAATATATGCCCGAGAAGTCCAGAGAAAGGTTCGACTAGCATTTTTTGCGGGACCTTATACACAAGATGTGGAATTCTTTGTCCGTCAAAAGTACGTTCAAGGTGATGGTGCATGGACGACTCTGCAGGACTCGGATTTCACTTGTTCGTGTGGGAAGAAGCTTAACGACAACCTCCAGCATTCAGCTGGAGATACACTATTGGTAAAGATAGGAAAGTGTCTGGAACCTGCCGTCTCGGTCACGTACAATCCTGATGGCTTACGTGGGAAGATCCAGATCAGACGGTTGCTTCGGAAGCAGAGAGACTGCGGGTACAAGGATGCTTCACCCAACGAGCTAGTACTCACAGATCGACTGGAAATTGTCCCACAAGCTACCATCGGTCGGATATGTCATGTACGCTTCTACAGCGAATATGAAAAGAAGAATCGCCAAATTCCATCGCCATACGACCGACGGGGGACAGGGGACTGCTACTATATTACTAGTAAGGAATCCACTGACGGGACTCGTCTAGAGCCTCTGACAGTACCTTATCCCGCCTTGATGAAGCAAGGCTGGGACCCTTTGACCGCACTACCAAGGGCTCCTATGCTTGGATTGGACATCTTCTGTGGCGGTGGAAACTTCGGCCGCGGCCTCGAGGAGGGAGGCGCAGTCGAGTTTGAATGGGCTGTAGATTGGTACAATGAGGCAATCCACACTTACCGGGCAAACCTAAAACACCAGGATGAGGCATCTCTCTTCCATGGATCTGTAAATGATTTCCTGACTCAAGCTATGCAAGGCAAGAAAAACTACAGAGTCGCACCTTACGGAGAGGTTGAAGTTATCGCGGCTGGCAGCCCCTGCCAGGGCTTTTCACGCGCCAACCCTTTGAAAGGCAATGATCGAGCCCTTTTCAATGTATCAATGGTTGCCTCCGTGGTCGCCTTTGTCGACTTTTATCGACCTAAGTACGCCCTCTTAGAGAACGTTAAGGGAATGGCCACGGGCAGCGACACGGAGAATGTGCTTGCCCAGGTAGTATGCTCGCTAGTCGGCATGGGATACCAAGTCCGCACATTTGGTCTTGATGCATGGAACTTCGGCAGTCCACAAAGTAGGAGCAGAGTGTTCATTGCTATCACTGCCCCTGGCCTCATGCCTTTACCCGAGCCTCCACATACGCATTCGCATCCGGAAAACACAAAAGGTGCCAGCTTAGGAAAGACCGCTAATGGTCTGAGTTCAAGTTCGCGATATTCCACTGTTACACCGTTCGACTATGTGACCGCCGCGGAATCGGCGTATGATTTACCTCAAACCGATGGTCGTACAGCGAGTATACCATTTCCGGATCACAGGGAGTCTCGACCGCTATCTACCCTGGCGCGTGTGGGCCTTTCTAGCGTGCCCAAATTTCCAGGTGGCAGTACCTTCGTACGTGCTAAGGAAAGGGGCTATATGCCCAATGCTCAAATAGACGCGTGGCCATGGGACAATCCTATTAGGTCAAGAAAAGACTCTCGTTCTTGGCAACGAGTGAGACGTGATGCACTGATGCCCACTGTACTGACGAAGCCGATGCCTGAAGATGGTTTATGCGGCAACTGTGTCCACTGGGACGAGGATCGACTCTTGACTATCATGGAAGTTCGCCGCGGACAGGGTTTCCCAGATAACGAGATTCTCATTGGGGCCCTTAGTGAGCAATGGAAGATAGTGGGCAACAGTGTAGCTCGAACGGTGGCGTTAGCTCTGGGCATGTCTCTTAGAACTGTGTGGCTAGCAAACTATGTGACACCAGAAGATACTGCTCACCCAGCCACGACAGCGGAAATCGTCCATGAATTGGGCACACATCAACCATCAATTAGACCAAAGCTGGTTGTCACAGATGAGGAAGTGACCGACAGCCGCCGGCGTACCATGGACATACTCAAGAGAATCAAGACCTCCCTGGCGGACCCTCAATCTCCAGCAAAAGCTGTTTCAAACACCACCCCTGCACCACTAGTGTCAAATGGTAGTGGTGAAAGCTATGATCTAACAGATCATACTGTACCCAAACCAAGTAATCCGGAAGTCTCTGGAGCCGAAAAGTTGTGCGATGAGGCTCTCAACATTCTCTCACTCGACGAAAATGACTGGTTTCATGCCAGCCGAGCATCTACTACGCCTAGAGCTACGAAATCACACCACGATCCCTACTCTATATTCGACCACGATGAAAACTCCAGCTTCGCAGGCACAATGAGAAAGACGCCATCAATGATTCGACCCTTTCGGTTCATTAAGAATGAGACTACAGTCTCCAAGGTCACTATTACTGAGACTACCACCGTAGAAAGATCAGAGATCGAAATGCAGCTGTGAAAGTAACGCAGGTCTGCCATAGACTCCAAAAGTCCCCTATGATAGGAAAGTATTGGATCCATCTGCCGAAAAGAATCGCAGTATTGAACTCACGCCTTTGTACATAGACAAAAGTCTCGACTCATACCCTGGTCGGTATTGGCTACTACTTTATTGAATATGCAATGATCTATATACTTCACAAAAGTTTTTCCAATTCTCACCATTCATCCATTGACGTTTCTGACCTTCCTCCTTGTTGGATGCAGCGATCGTCCCTCTTTTCTACAAATCACGTTCTGGGATGCTTTCATGCCCTCGGTGCTAACGTTTACGTGATGGTATTCAACTGTCGAGCTTATTGTCAATCTTCTATCGAATTTTCACAACTCTTGCCACATTGCAATGTCATGCGTCATCATTCGTCAAAGAGTTCATGCTTTGATATTCTGGTTGCGTCGCTAGACTAAACGCTATATCCAAGTCGCTGGTCTCAGTCTTACTGTACAACAACTGTGGCTTCCTTCTTTGTTCACAAAGTTCTTATTACATCCATAAACAGAGCTTCCCGCTAGCTGTTCCAGCTGCAACCCACTGCTCAGTTGGATGGAATTGTGCGACTGCCGGCACAGCGGTAATACCTTCGCCACCAAGCTGAGCCAGCGGCTCTCCTTTAGCATTGTATATGTCTACAAAACGGTTCATGTTTCCAATAACGAAACGGTGGACAGAATTCGGAGGGTGGAGTTGCCACTGGGCTCGAAGACTGCCTTACGTTAGCATCCGCTCAAAAAGAGTCAATGCAAAGAACTCACATAGTCACCCATCGCCCGGTCTGATTATTATGCCTCACAGTATTCGACGGCTCCAGGTCCGCATCCGACATCTTGTGACCAGGACCGAAGCTTCCCATCCCCTCAAACGTATGTATCTTGATGGTGTCATCATAGCTCGCCGTCACGACCTGCCCCGCAGAATTGAACGCCGCATGACTGACACTCAGTCTACTCTCATGCTCGCCAATCAGCGCTGGTAGCTGCACGCCTCTCTTCCCGCTCAATTTCCGCAGATCCCAAATTCGAAGGTAGCGATCTAACGAGGCTGTGGCTATGAAGTGAGGGTTCCCTGGATGCAGGGAGAAACCGCCGATTTTCTTTTCGGAAAGCTGGAAGATATCTGTGGTGTTTGGAGCGCGGGTATCAGTCCTACCGACATGGCCGTCTAGGCGGGAGAAGTAGAGCATATGGGGGGCCGTGGGGTCGACTTCGACGCCGGAAAGGGGCTCGTCGAGGGAGGTATCTTGAGGTGCGTATATTTCTGTCGATTGGGATCTTGTGAGGTCGAGGAGACGAAGGGAGGAATCGTAGGAGGATGTGTAGAGGTGGGAGGGATTCGCAGGGGAGAATTGGAAGGAGGAGATTGTGCGGGTGTGGCAGTGGAAGGATGTTATTGCTGGGTCTCGATCGTCTTCTTCCTCGTCTTCCTCGTCTCCCGCGTCCTTTGCTTCTTCCTCTTTGACTCCATTTTCACGTTTGGCGGGTCTGGATTTCTGGGACGCGTCGAAAATGCCTAGGTTGCCCATTTTGTCGCCGGCAAAGACGAGTTGTTTGTCTGATGTGGGATGGAAGCCTAGGGAGTATATTCGTTCCGGCGTAATCTTGATTCGGTTGGGCTCGAAGGCGTCATATAGCTCTAAATTGCTCATTTGCTCTCGAAGTGCACGAAGTTCTTTGTCTGTCGTTTTCTTGACTTCGGTCTCTCCGAATGTACGCTCGTATGGCTTGGCTCCTCGAGATACAACATCCACGAAAAAGTTTTCGTTCTTGTCCCAATCTTTTCCTGCGACCACCACATCGCCCAGATCCAATGGTCCTGACTGCCTCTGTTTCTTCACCCTAGCAGCTTCTTGCACAGCGACGTATTCATCCTCAGCTTTCCGCTTGGCGACCTCACTGTCTGCGGTCAGCCCCTGGAGGCGCGATGATGTTCTTCTCGGTCCCGCATCCTCTTGTTTGATTCGCTTGACGGGGCCCTTCTTCTTGTGGGAGGAGCTGCTCTTTGGTGCAGATTTGGCTTTCTGGGGACCAAGACCAGCTTGTCCGGCGTCGAGGGCGAGCTGCTTTAGTAGTTTGTCTCGCTGGGCAATGTTCGCTTGTCGCTGTTGCTCGTACTCGCTCAGCTCGAGGGCCATGTTGATTATAATATGTGTAGCGATTTGGGACTCTAGCACGTTGTGCGATGGCTTTTGTAAAGTGTATAGTATGGGATTGTCGAGACTCAGATCCGGCACGTCATGAAACGCGTGTGAGGCGTGGAGATTGAGATTCGCGAGATCTACTTTGAAGGGCGTTGGCGCTAGTGCGAGCTAGCTCTGTAGGATTTTGTAAGGCTGGGAGCGGACGGAGCTTGAGACCAAAGATCGTGCGCAAGGAGATCCAGAATTGAAGACCTTGTCATGTCATTGAGAAGTGCTCTTGCTACACCGTCGAGCTTGCAGTCCTACATTCGGTCAACTTGTCTGGTTCCATTCCTCTACCATACCCCAACGCTGAGCTCGCAGCCTCTGCAAGCCCAATCTTGTAAAAAAGGTCGAAGCTCTGGTACAGCTCCCCGAAGTTTCAGCTCTCAGTCCCAAAGAAAATACGAGATCTCTGACTACGGAACGAATCGACCACGCCCAGAGCATGTCTACTACAAAGCCAACCCATCGCCCAATCGCCGCTTCAATCGGCCTTCAGATTGCGAGCTCCCATTCGAAGATGTTGATTGTCGAGACAAGGCCGAGTCTCTACAAAAGAACGAGCAATCCAGGAAATCAACCATAACGCCATCTGAGAATGCAGTCTGGGAATGCATAATACAAGACATCGAAAAGGACGAACGGAAGCAGCGCATCGACAAAGACGATGCTTTAGAGGACGAGCTGGATGATGGACATGATCCCCAAGAAGATTTAAATGCCATATTCGATGCAGCTATCAGGGAAATCCGGATGCAGGAAGAGAAGGCCACATTGGGTGCCGAGAAGAGCTCACAGAGAGTTGCAATTGTTGGTAGGGAAAGGGCAGTCGATGTGCTTGCTAGCCGTAAGGACGAACCGGCCGGGGCGGTGGTATTCAGACGACCACTGAAGTTGGCCAATGGCATTGTACTGGGAGACGAGATGCAGACCGAAGAAAGCCTGGAAAGGTTGAAGCAGGCTTGTGATGACCACAAGGGTCTGATATCAGGCATGCTCGAGCAGGCGACTACAGATCTGGAAATCTGGCAGGTCCTGAAAAAGGAGGTGTTTAAATTGGTCGATGACTTGAATGCGCAGATTGCGGCCAGGGAGAAAGCTCTCGAGGAACAGGATCGCAAAGCAGAAGCAGCCGAAACCGAAGACAAGCCCAAGAAAGAGAATAAGATCCGCCCAAAAAACCGACCCAAGGTCAAGAAATCCACACAAGAAACCATCGCCCTGCCAACCGATACCCTTTACTCCATCCTCTCCACCAACTACTCCGATTACCTCCTCTCCGCCCTCCGCCTCCTCCGCCGCCACCACCCAACCTCTTCCTACGCACTCTCCCTTCTCCCCACCATGAAGCGTCTCGGACCAATCTCCTACGTACTCGGCGCCTCAACAGGTCTCTACAACGAAATCCTCTTCCTACGCTGGACACAATACAGTGATCTGCATGGCATGGCGGACCTGTTGCTGGAAATGCTGGGTCAGGGGATTGAGGTGAACGGTGTTACGAATATGCTTTTGGGAAAATTAAGAATGAATAGGAGGGCGGGGTTGAAGGGGAGGATGGGGCCGGTGGTGACGAGGTGGTGGGATCTAAGAGGGACTGATGAGGGGTGGAAGCGGATTGTAGGTTTAGAGCAGGTCATTAAGAGGGAAGAGGTGGAGGCGATAGCGAGGAGGGCGGGGGAGAAGGAAGAGGAGAGGGAGGAGCAGAGGGAGGAGTATGAGAGGCTGAAGAAAACGCTGATGGTGGAGTAGTAGTAGGTATGAATCGGTGTTGTGAGGTATAGATTGAGGCAAAGGGATGGGAATTACCCCCTCACTCGCCCATTTGGCTGCGCGAAAAGCAGGAGATAGCAAGTCCGAAGCACGTGGAACACTAGCGGTCTCCTCAAAAGGTCAAGGCATGTACCGTCACATTCGGCGAAAATCAATTATTTCGGGAGCCTAATACCAGGCGTTTGTCACGGGTTTCGAGCAGTCCTGGTCGAAGGGAAATGCTGATTGAGCTTCGATTTAGAACGTGTCCGAGGACTTGTTACCAGACAAATGGTCCAAACTTAGTCTCATGCCCATCGTTACCGCACCAAAACTTCCCAAGCAGAGCCAAATTTGACTCGGTAGAAGGGCTTCCCACCTCTCCATGAGCTATATCGTAGTCGTCCAAGACAGGGTCGGAGTAATTGAGTTATCAAATCCAATATTGCCATTCCCTTCTGCGGGAGCGGGAGCGCGGGCTATCACTTTTTCGAGCAAATGACCGAGGGCCCCAGGGATGCCTTTGGGGATGCCTTTGATGACGACTCTTCGACAACGTTCCGTTCCTTTGTAAGCACTGTAAATACGTTCCTTTCAAATCCAGACTCCTTTACTCCTAAGCCCATCCAGAAGCCCGCCAGCCTGCATGCCTACCCAAGCCCCTACGCCACCCATCATCCCTCTGATGTTCTCCCCTTCTTCCAATCTTCTCGTGAAGAATTCTTCTGTTTCGACGAAGTTCTTGGACGTATCTGTAGTCATGAACAGCTCTGCGCTCGCGTATATAGCAGCGAGGGCAGCACGATTGGTGTACCAAGCTGAGCTGACGGTACTGCTGCTAGCCAGGAAAAGGAGTTCATCGGAGAGGCGAGCGAGTTCGCGGACTGATGTTGGCAGGTTTTTCGGCGTTGCCAGAAGGGCAAGCGCCTCCTGCCAGCGGCGAATGATGGGCTTATTTGCACGAAGTCTTCGTAGTGCTAGAGTCCTTATGTTGCTTGAAACGTCGTTGAGAGGTTCGACGGTGGATGAGGCATCCTTGGCGAGAGCAAGTCGTTGCGTCACGAGGTGATAATTGATGATTGAGAAGGGGCCAGAGGGGAACAAATTCGTCGAAATATCCAGGTAGCCTGCATCTCGAGCGCCTCGGGTAAGGGCAGTGGTGGTAAAGCCGTGAGCAGGGACGTGGGAGAGGGCTGCGGAGAGGATGCGGTCTTCGGTCAGGTTGAAAGGTGGGGGCTGATCATGCTCGTACGAGTGGTAAAACCGGTCACATGCTGGGATGGAGGTTTGACTGAAGAATGAGCCTCTTTTGCAGGTGGCCTGCAGCCGCCTCAATGTTCCCATGGTTGATGTAGAATTGTTCGTTCAAGTTGCCATGTAGAATAGAAGGGGTCACCGCTGAACCGTCCAAACCGCTGAACCGTCCACTGGTAGGGCTGAAGCCCGTAGCCCCCCAAAAGAGGGACCTAGAACCCGCCTTCGGGGTACCTAGCCGAAATCTTCTGGGGACCGGTCTTGGCGCATAAGCAACAGGTTCTAGGGTGCTCTTTCGGGGGGTCTCCGGGCTTCAGCCCTACCAGTGGACGGTTCAGGGGTGACCCCTTCTACCTGGCTGCGTGGCTGCATCCCGTCCCGCCAAGCCCAAGCCCTAATCCTGGAGCATCATTAACCACTTCTCATGCAATCCGCATCAAGCAATGCAATGCCGTATCAAGCACTATTATAGGCCTGTCCGTACCATTGCGCTTGATGCCCGAGATGCGTTGACCAGGGAAATTCTGGAGACAATCCAGAGAGTGCATCTGCTTCCAAGCTTGGACGGCTTCAAGCCCGATCCAGGCGGCAAGGTCTTTGGAGCAAAGGATTGGCTGGAGGCTCTTATTGGGGCTTAAGTAGGCCGATTAAGGCTTCCTGTACGATCGGGATCTATGACCTGCATCATCGTTCACCTTGGCTACGGATACTGACCGCCATTGTGCGTCAGCAGCGCCAGCAACTCGATCAGCCCTCAGCCTTCTAGGGCGGAATCCTTCGTTCTACGAGTAAGTTCGAGAGGACGACCGACCCAGGTGACTTTAGCTGACATCTCTGGTTGCTTAACCAGGCGGTGGGGGCCCCATGCAGTGGTCAAGCTAGATAAGATTGCTTGTCCTCGTAGTAGGCCAACCGCCAACCAAGCCCGTATACGTGCAGTAGGACGCACATATATGGCGTTCAACCATGGACAGTCAGGTTCCGTAAAGCAGGTGGAAGTCACTAGACGAGCTCACCGGGATATCGCCGGTATACCCCTGCTAGCCGTGAGCTAGAATTCCCATCTTTTGCCACAATGAGAGACTGGAACGAGTTTGGGCGACGCTGAGTCCGTGAGTTTGCAACGCCAGACAGGGACACGTGCAGATATGAACCCCAAAGTGTTATTGCAAGGTTCTGGTATGAAGCTTTCCCTTCTAAGTGATGATCCTCGAATTCTGAATGAATACCGTGACTCAAGGCCAGAGAACCCAAACTGAGTATTAAAGTGATTCGCAAATCAACTTTGATCCTCGACCAAGAGCCGGGCTTGGTTCGGGCTTGGCAAGGCTGTATTTTAGCGCCCTTTGCGAAATAATTGCTAGTACAACTCACCTCACAAGCTGCGTTTGCTCCTCCGTGACACCACACTACCAACCACCACACCTCAACTATTCCACTATCATCACTCGTGATGGCTTGCGTCGGTGATTGGTAGTCCATGAACGGTTGTATATCATCGACCCGTCCCAGCAGTTCCCCCCTGCATCCTTCATCTTCCCATCAACCTCTCAGATCGTCGAGGTGAGCTTTCTGAACAATTGACGCAACGGCTTCTTAATCTTACATCCGTATACTTTGCGCAAGAGCTTGTTGAGGCTGACCGTCCCGCAGGCACTTACAGGACCGCAATTGTTCGGGAACAGAGACGCCAGTGGCACCCGCACCTAAGACCCAGGCAAAACTAGGCGTCTTTTCCTGCAGTCCCACACTCTCCACACCTCCATCTTCCTTCTTCTTTGGAATATCCTGTCGATAGGAGCAAAAGGCGCTCTACAACTCTTGACTGGACGGCTTCTTATTGCTCCCCTTCCGAAGATTTCGGCTTGTCAGTAGCTGCAGATATCGACATCGGCTCCGTCCCATCCCTGTGCGCCATCCTTGATTCCAGCTGGCAACTCTTACGCCTTGTGTAAGAGTTCGATCACTGTCACAGCAGTTCGAAGAAGCTATCGCCTTCGGCAAGCTCTACCACAATGGGTCCGTCAAGTCCTTCCTCCCCTCCCATTGCACTAAGATTAGTCTGCCCTTGGCGATCAGTAGGACCGCGTGTATGTGGGGAGGCCCCGAATGATGCTGGCCCTGGCGCACCGCAATCTGCCCATCTGCCAATTGCATCGCTTACTCAAGCATACTTGTAAATTGCACGCTCACACTCTTACTCTAGATTCAGCAGACTCGTACCGTCCTCACGCAGTAAGTCCAAGTTTCTGATAATTCGATGGTCTCCTCCCAGGCGTGAAATTAGTAGCATGCTCGAATTTTCGAAATTGCTCGGCACTTTCGGACTTCGTGGAGATGTACACCGGGCCTTCCTTCACTCACTCCTCAGCCCATAGACCGTGCTTCTTCCAGCATTGCTTAAATATTCTGTACACATTGTATCTACGTTTCCAATGCTTTTCGCACGACTGTCTCCATTGGTGTCTGGAATTTTTGTCTGGAAAGCAGGCAATTCAAATCGACTAACGCCACACAGCGCGAGAGGTCTCGCTCACCTCGACGTCGGTCTCGGAGCCCACGTCGTCGTCGGTCCTACTCCCCGCGTAGTCGCTCTCGTAGCCGGGAGGATTACCGAAGAAGCGATCGTCGGTCCAGGTCGCCCATGACTGGTGGCGAGCGTGGAGGATACTCAGGGCCAAGCTACGGTCGTGATCGAGCGCCAGCTCCACCGAGGAGCTTCGAGGAGCGTGCGCAAGCCAAGGAGCAGATGATGGCTTCGGTCCGAGAATCGTCCCAGCAAGAACGTCGTGTCTATGTTGGAAACCTTTCATACGATGTGAAATGGCATCACCTAAAAGATTTTATGAGGCAAGGTCAGCCAAGCCCCTCCCTTCCCATCCATTCAGATCGTCCTCAACAGGAGCTGATGGTATCATTGCAGCGGGGGAGGTTCTCTTTGCCGATGTGTTGTTGCTTCCGAATGGAATGTCGAAGGTGGGCGCCTACGTGTAGAGATGGTGGTCTTTTTGGTTTTGTTCCGGTTAAATGGACGTTGGATTGACGGATTGGGCAATTGTCCGCGGGTTATGTAGGGATGCGGGTAAGTCGACCAGCGGTGTTCGCAAGACTGTGGTTACTAACCTTGCGTAGGATTGTGGAATACGCAACAAGAGATCAAGCCCAGCAAGCTGTCAGCACGCTCAGCAACCAGAACCTCATGGGTAGACTCGTCTACGTTCGAGAGGTAAGCTTGCGGATACTACCCAAGCACCAACGGCCTACCTTGTCCGGTCGCGAACCCGCCCGCACCCTGTCATGCTGACACCCTGTGTACCTTAGGACCGCGAGTCAGAGCCTCGATTTACCGGACCAGCTCCGGCCCGCGGAGGCTACGAAGGCGGACCGCCTCGAGGTGGCTTTGGCGGTGGCGGTGGCGGCTATGGCGGTGGTGGTTTCGGAGGACCTCCTGCTTCCAGTGGTGGACGTCAGATCTTCGTAAACAACGTCCGTCGTTCCTGGGTCCAGACCTACTAATCCTTACTATGAATTTATTAACTTCCTTCATCTAGTTGCCCTACACCGTTGGCTGGCAAGATCTGAAGGACTTGTTTCGTCAAGCTGGTACGCTCCTTCCCTGAAAACTAATTGTACATGTTGTTTTGTCTTACATAGGGAACGGAATTAACGCTCGATGAACACAGCCCAGCAAGGTGCCGTCATCCGTGCCGATGTTCACCTCGGTCCAGATGGTCGTCCCAAGGGTTCAGGCATTGTGGCCTTCGAGACCGCTGAAGACGCCCGCAATGCAATTACACAATTCAATGGATACGATTGGCAGGGGCGTATGCTGGAAGTTCGCGAGGACAGGTTCGCTGGTCCACCAGGCGGCGGCTTTGGAGGTCGCGGCGGATTCACTGGTGGTATACGTGGGGGATTCCGAGGTGGAGTTGGTGGTGGCCGTGGCGGATTTGGAGGCGGTTACGGCGGACGTGGAGGTTACGGAGGTGGAGGTGGCTACGGTGGTCCTCCCGCGGGTGGCTTCAATGATGCTGCTCCTGCTGCCGGCGCTGCACCACCCAACCCCTTTACAGATTTCGCTTCATCCGGAGGAGAGCCGAGTGAGCTCATCTATGTTCGCAATGTAAGTCTGCTCCTAGTTCGCGCTCAAAGCGACGTTACTCACACAAGCAGCTTCCGTGGTCTACAAGCAACGAAGATCTAGTAGAGCTGTTCACCACGATTGGGACAGTCGAGCGCGCTGAGATTCAGTACGAGCCCAACGGACGCTCGCGCGGCACTGGGGTGGTCAAATTTGATACGCGTGAAAATGCCGAGACAGCTATCAGTACGCAATTTGCAAGCAATGAATTGGGGATGAAAATGCTAATACGTTTGTAGCAAAATTCACCGGGTACCAATACGGTGGACGTCCCCTCGGCCTCACCTATGTCAAGTATCAAAACCCTGGCGAAGCGATGGAGGGTCAAGAGGAGACAGGAGGCATGACACAAGATCAGATTATGTGATGCTCTCTTTCTGGTCCATGCACTTTGGCGGCATTCATGGCTTGCGGAAATCGGCTGGCATCTAAAAGTATCACTGGGGATTTCAGGGCATCCTGCGAACTAGAAGCAAGGGGATGGTAATGGTGGAACAGATCGGCAGGCTTTCTTAAGATGTACTACCACAGTCTTTAACAACAATTGGGCGTGTAACATTTGCTTGCAAGGCTCCACTCAGATTAGCATGGAATTGATTAAATACGCTGTGCAAAAACCTATTTCCTCAGCGTCGTGCTCTTTTTTTATCGGGCACAAGCGCAAGCACTAACAATTGGTCATTGTGCGCTCCATCGTGAGCGATAAAAACCTCATTTGTCCCAGAGACCTGTAGCAGACGAGTTGTCAGAACAAGTGGCAGTTGCGAGGGCTACAGGAACCGAAAACCGCAGGTCACACCTGAAGAAGAGCAAAGAAGTGGTCTATCAGGGCTCAAGATGAGTCGATCTTAGGCATTCGGTGGGTCTGGGATGAGTGTGGCTGCCCAATTCGCTACTCAAGTCGAGAGGAGTTTGTGCGGAAGCCGTGGCGTTGGCGTCTGAAAATGCGACTTACTCTTGACACCAAGCCTGATAGCCTCCTCAAATGAGGTCGCTCCCAAGAGGCCCCGGTGACCAATATGCGGCTCGAAGCATGGAATGCAATTAAGTGCTTCAGAAATTTACAACTGAGTACAATGATTTTAGCTCGTTGCAGAGTGGCCGTCTCTTCATGAGGTGAAGGTTTCGTGGAAGGACGTCCATTCTGGATCACTAGCAACTCGGCCCTTAGGCGCTGTCAAGAATGCGAAGAACTTGAACGTATTTTGAATTGAAATACCACTCGAAGATAGAACAGAAAGCTTTCACAGACCTCACAAGTCTCCATGGCTAGAGGCAGACTAGCCGAAAGCAGACACAGAACGCTCCGTCACAGCTCAGCAGATGGGCAGCTAAAGCTCCTCGTGCTCTTCGTACACCTCCCCCCGAGCAGCCATATCATTGCGTAACTCCGACACCCCTCCGCAGCCCTGACAAGGGATACTCACACCATACGTGCACTTCTTGCACTTCCCACAATGCCACTCGCGCCAATCATTGCACTCCCCACAGTCCCGACAATGCCAAGTACAGTCGCCTTGCTCCCATTGACCTCGACAGAAAGAGTAGTACCGCATGCCCTCCTCATCTGCCAGGCCATCTCGAAGCAATGCCTGGATGTGCGGTTCGTCCACAGGCGCTGTGGTCATGTCGCCGCGGCGTACGCCCATGAGCTTGCTGCGCAAGTCCTCGATATCGATGCGACCCTTGTTCTTAATGAGGTAATGGGCGAAGCAGGGGTTTGCGCGCAGCTGCCCGTGTTCTTCTCCGAAGACGGTGCCAAGATTGTTCATGGGATTAGCGCAGGACGCGTTGCAGGCACATGAGGTGGAGCAGCTAGAGCCCCATTTGCGGCATTTGCATCTGGCGGTGGCGCAGCCGGTGTTGCAACCGCAGTTTAGGTCGGTTGGTGGTTCTAGATTGACCTGTAGACTGTCAGGATGATGGCACAGTAGAAGAGCTCTGCGTAGCTGACTTCGGTCACTTCCTTGTCCTTGCTTCGATCACGAGGGATATAAGGTCCGAAGTCGTCGATTGCGGACTCTGCGCGCATGCGATTCCACTCTTCCTCGGTCATGTCCATGTTGTGTAGAGCACTTGATTGTCGTGATCAACGGCGGCGACGTGAGTTAGAATTCGAACCGCAATTGCTTGCAAGTTTCTAATGAGTTCCAGGAGGACGGTAGGAGGAGCTGTTGCAAGCTGCCCCTGAGTGGGCGTCGCCCGGAGTGGCAGTCTCCTATCTTCATGTCCTATCCATCAAAATTTAAATGAAGAACTTTGGATTCAGAGACATCAAGATATTCCAATGGAAAACACATTTTACGATTGCACACCTGGTAGCATATTTACCGATAAATGGCTGAATTAGATTTTGTTGAGCAAGTTTACGATCGTAAGGCTCCTATTCGTAGATCTAGAGAGGCCCAAAGTCAAAGGGTTCTCCAAGTGCAAGCCCGGATTTTTGAAGTTGGATCCATCATTCCTCACATATCGTCCTGTTTGTAAGGAGAGACTAGCGCTAATTGATATAAGCGACGTCATGTGATAGCGCGATAAAGTGGCAATTGCGACGCGACATCTGGTATCGACCCCTATTGCACAGCGAATTCGTCTCGTAACATTCGACTACTGCTCTGCCGGCCTCCCAACCTTTGGATGCAAGGCGATCGATGGGCCTGCTTCTCGCGAGTGCGCAATGCATAGACCCACGCCCCTAGATCCCTCTGCAGACAATGAAAACACTCCGTCACAGAAGCCTGCACGACTCTATGGCAATACCCCTCAGTCAACAGACCGTCTCATCAAGCCTTTTCGGTGTCCCGGTAGTGCTACTCCGTCCAGAGCATCAGAGAAGCCAGCGAGGAAAAAACGGAAGATCAGCTATGCAGACGCAGATGGCAGCGTGGAGGAAGCAGATAAACCCTATACAAACGAGGACCGTCTTGCCTTGGCCAATCGCGATGTCAATAAATTCCCAATCTTCAAGGTGAAAGACAAAGATACGCTGTTTCGGCAACGATTCGCCGTACCCTTGATCAACAAGGATGTTGGAGGGTACAACCCATTTAGACCGGCACCTACGCTGGGCATGCGGAAAGGAGCAGTGTTCGTTGCAAAAGCTTTACATGATCCGAGTGGGGAGTTTGCTATTGTGCTATTTGATCCTACGATTGATGACAAGCCTACTACAACGGAAGAGGTGGTGAAGATGAGCCAGGAGGAAGACAAGCCAAAGCTCGATGTCCCTATCATGCATAGGAGCTTGGCGGATATACTGGGCTTGAAGAAGGAGGTGGAAGATCACCCGAAAGTGCCTGTCGTTATTGATCCAAGGCTAGCGAAGGTTCTAAGACCGCACCAAGTCGAGGGTGTCAAATTCCTTTACCGATGTGTGACGGGCCTGATTGACGAGAAAGCAAATGGCTGTATTATGGCAGACGAGATGGGACTGGGAAAGACGCTACAATGCATAGCCTTGATGTGGACGCTACTGAAGCAATCATCCGAGGCTGGTAAATCTACCATCCAGAAATGTGTCATAGCATGTCCGTCAAGTTTGGTACGAAATTGGGCCAACGAGCTGGTGAAGTGGCTAGGGAAAGATGCGGTCACACCTTTCGCAATCGACGGGAAGGCCACAAAGGAAGAGCTCACCACCCAGCTCAAGCAGTGGTCGATTGCCAGTGGCCGATCTGTTGTGCGACCTGTACTCATTGTTTCCTACGAAACTCTGAGGCTGAACGTGGAGACTCTCAGCAACACTCCCATCGGCTTGATGTTATGTGATGAAGGACATCGGTTGAAGAATGGTGAAAGCCAGACCTTTACTGCACTCAATGGACTGAACGTCGACCGCAGAGTCATCTTATCAGGAACCCCTATCCAGAACGATATGATGGAATACTTCTCCTTGTTGAACTTCGCCAACCCAAACCTCCTAGGCACCCGCAATGACTTTCGAAAGCAATTCGAACTGCCCATTCTCCGAGGTCGTGACGCTGCAAGTTCAGAGGCGGATCAAATGAAGGGGAATGAGCGGCTTGCCGAACTACTGGCACTGGTCAACAAGTTCATTATTCGAAGAACCAACGACATCCTCTCCAAGTATCTGCCCGTCAAATACGAGCACGTCGTTTTCTGCAATCTCGCACCTTTCCAGCTAGACCTTTACAACTACTTCATCCAGAGCCCGGACATCAAAAGCCTCCTAAGGGGCAAGGGCAGCCAGCCGTTGAAGGCTATCGGCATGCTCAAGAAGCTTTGCAATCACCCTGATCTCCTGAACTTACCTGACGACCTACCTGGCTGCGAGAAGTTCTTCCCAGACGACTACGTCCCTAAAGACGCAAGATGCCGAGACAGAGATGTAAAGCCTTGGTATTCCGGAAAGATGCAGGTCCTTGATCGCATGCTTGCGCGCATCAGGCAAGATACTAACGACAAGATTGTACTCATCAGCAATTTCACCCAGACTCTCGACATTTTCGATAAGCTCTGCAGGAGTCGCGGTTATGGCAGTCTTCGTCTGGACGGAACTATGAATGTCAGCAAGCGGCAAAAATTGGTCGACAAGTTTAATGACCCCGAAGGGGAAGAATTCATCTTCCTCCTCAGCAGTAAAGCTGGTGGCTGCGGTCTTAATCTTATTGGCGCCAATCGGCTTGTTCTCTTCGATCCTGACTGGAATCCAGCAGCTGACCAACAGGCACTTGCCCGCGTTTGGCGCGACGGGCAGAAGAAGGATTGTTTCGTCTACCGATTCATTTCCACCGGCTCGATCGAGGAGAAGATCTTCCAGCGCCAGTCACATAAGCAGTCGCTCTCCTCATGCGTTGTCGACTCTGCCGAGGATGTCGAGAGACATTTCACGCTAGACTCGCTCAAGGAATTGTTCCAGTACAAGCCAGGCACCACTAGTGATACTCATGATAGCTTCAAGTGCAAGAGGTGCAAGCCAGATGGAAAGCAAAATACCAAGGCTCCAGCTATGCTATATGGCGATACTAGCAGTTGGAATCACTTTGTGAACGATGGGGAAGCAGGAGCCTTAGGAAAGATTCAGGATCTGCTATTAAGGCAGGAAACGGCGGACAAGGCAGTCAGTGCGGTGTTCCAGTATATCAGTCATTGAGCAGGCGTTAGCAATTGTTTTCAAGCTTTGGAGCTACGGGATGATATGGATTAATGACTTTGCACCACCTGCGCAGGCTTTGCACGTATCTTGGTATTGCTCGGTACCAAAAGATCATGATTTGGGTTTCCGCTGCCGAATTGCATCGCAAGTGGTTGTCTAGCAATTGGAGTTAGCATAAGCCAAAACAAGAAATGGAACTCGATGATGTACCAGCGAGAAACACTGCAGTGAAAAGGGGCTCCCAATGGATCCGAATGCCATCCTTGCCGCGTTCGCTTACTCAACCCAGTCTATTCAATGGCCCACAAAACCACCAATCTCCCCGCGCATGGCCTCATGGACAATCGTCGCGCAACTTTGCGCCAATGGATTCATCCTCACCGCCATCTCCAACGCATCCCGATCCCCATACAACCTCCCCATCTCAAAATCCGCTCTCGCCATCTCCCCCAACTCCTCCCTACTCTTCCCCCTCAATCCGACCACCGGCATTCCCTCCTTCTTCAATTCCCTAAACCGCACCACCGGCATTCCCTCCTTCACCTCCCTAAATGGGACCACCAGCATTTCTTCCTCCTTCTTCAATTTCTTCCACTCCACAGCCTCCACGACCGGCGTTCCATCCTTCAGCTCGCCAGACTGCCACACCGGCGTCTCATCTTCCAACGCCCCACACCCCCACTCCGGCGTCCCCTCCTTCAACTGCCCCGTCCCCAATCGCCGCAACACTTCAATCAAGAAGCAAGCGCGCTGCGTGTACGCCCGCCCCAACACCTTTGCGTTGTGTGCACTGACTGCTCTATTCCCGTCCCTCTGGGGCTGAGAAGCGAGATTTATGGCCGTGTGGAGGTCTTGGTAAAATGTGCCTTTTCCCAAGGATTCGATATCACCGTGGCCATGATATAAAATTAAAGCCTGAGAGCGATTGGTGTAGGCGGCGGCGTAGTTGGGGTTGTCTTTGATGAATAGTCCCAATTCTCTCACTGCTTTTTTGAGGGTCTTGGAGGAGGGTTTGACAATGACGGGGGCGAGAATTGTGCTTTCTTCTTCGAGGAGCGAGGGGTCGGGGCCTGGGAGGTTCTTGTCTATTAGGGAGGTCGTTGGGGTGGAGTAGCCGGAGTCGTGGCGTGGGATGAGGAGGGAGAAGATGTGGGTGTCGCGTGGGGAGAGGGAGGTGTAGGTGGAGGTGGATTTGTCGCGGGGGGAGAGTGAGGTGGAGGTAGATTTGGAGGTGGACTTGGGCATTGTGGTAAGGGTGGGTTGATGAAGAAAGAGCTGTATCAATTGATGACGAACAAGAGCGTGAAGGTATACGAAAGAGTAGGTGGACACTAGTGATGTTTAGCCAGCAGAAGTGAATCGCTCCTGCCTCGGATGTTTCTGTAAGTGTTGCGCAGAAGGAGTAATGTGAAATGTATTGCCATTGCCTCAACCTTAGTAGATACAATCCAAAAACCGGTATCATCCTTGTGTAACACCATTTTTCAACGCCAGACCCTTTCCCTCAAACGAACCTCTTATATTACACTGCGGGTTTGTCGAATCGCTCAGCGTAACAACATTTGGTGGTAGTGGCTGCCAATACTTGTCCTCGCTCATGTGTGAAGCATGTTCACTTCCTAGCTGAAAGTCCATTGTCTTGATGATGTTGTGGTCGAACGAGTCCAGTCCAAGCCGGTCAGTGTCTACGCTCTTCAGCGACTTTTCTCGCGCGTGAGAGTCTCCTGTTCCTGGCATTCGTCCCAGATAAGGTCTACTCGAGCGTTTGCTGGATTGCCCACGAGTGGTATTGAGAAGCTTGTTGAACAGTGGCTTGAGCGCGGGTAAAGAGACAAGTGTCAAGCTGGACAAATGCTCAACTATCGTGCAGATAGCTGGCTTACTAATAGCCCATGTATAATCCTCTGCGAAGACGCCTTTCAGGGTGACTGCTTTAGCGATGGCACAGCCTGCTGTGAGAGACCCAACGCCCATGAGGCAGCACAGGGCTGTCTTAGTCCGTGGATTTATCTGAACGCGATGCAATATGAGGATCGGTATGCCAGCGCAGACGAAGTCTGTGAAAGCGTCCAGGCCGAAGCCGATATAGCCAGCCAGATAGGTGATGTGTGATGAGAAGCATTTTCCTGGAACTCGCGGATCCCATTTAGCTGCCATCGGCATAGATGGCTAGCGGAAACAAACGCAATGACCACCCAGAGGAAGATCCTGAAACCAGTCCGCGTTCGGTCAAGGATACGAAGGACGCATAGGCACACGGATATTTTGGCGAGCCCAATACCAATGATGTTCAATTTTTGTGCGATGATACTCCATTTGATTGCCTCCGGTACTTGTTCCGGGGGCAAGCAGTAAATGTGCTGCCCTAAACCCTCGAGTACGAACGTTGTCAGGCAGCCCACTCCTGCGGTTGCAGCGACCTGAAAGGGCATCAGTATAGCTTCCAAAAGTCAGTAGTGCTGTCCATTAACAAGACTTGCGACCATAGTGTAGTCATCCGAACTAATGCCATGGCGAAGCCTCAGTCTGAGATACAGTCGCAGGCCTATGACCACGATGGCAATTGAAAGAAGCACATAGCTGATAATGAGTATCATAGGTCCTCGGTTTTCGGTGCATGATGCCTGAAGTGGTCCGAGTTCTGCCATTGTTGTGTAGGTCTACTTGACATGGGTTAACGGAAATCGGGATTTTCGCTTTGTTGTTTTTTTTGGGCCCTGGTTTTCCAATTTGTACTGCAATATTGGTACACCTGGTACATAGGTGGGGCCTGGATGCGTTGGGAAACGCCAAACCCTTCTTCTTCTGTTCCTGCAGGTCCTCGATAGAGTCGGCCTGTGGTCGGGCGAGCGCAGGATGAATGCATGATACGGCAATACTCGGTCAGCAAGCCAGCCCTTGTCAAGCCCTTGCGCTGGTACTGGCAATTCTGTTCTCCATCTTTGGCGTTCTCGTAGGCAAAGAAGGTGTCGCATAGATGGCAAAAGCTCGGTTATCTGGTGGCATGGTGCTTTCTCTTGCTTCTAGAATCATGCAAGGAAAGATAGTGCCCGCACGATGGACGAAAACCCTAAATGTTCCATTGGCAGATTGGCAGATTGGCAGATTGGCAGATCCCGTCCACAACGCATTCAATAATGCATAATGACATCTATATTGTATTGGAACACTTTAAGCTTTCCGCCCAGCCGCTAGGGATGATTAGCTATGATGTGTCGCTAAGGATATTATTACGTAATCTTATTTCCTATATTAACTCCCTCCCGATCTTTACGTTCCTATATAGACTCCTTACCTATCTATATTAATTTACGTTCTTTTATATAGGATCTATTTTATTCCCCTATATACTTTTATTATATCTTAACGAATTTATATTAAATATATAAATACGCGCTCGCTTTCCTAGTTCTAAGGTCCTAATCCTACGCGTCTTTTATTCTTTTATATATATTATTATATTTAGGTATCTACTCTTATTAATCTTTATATTAAAATATATATATTAAAATTTAATAAAAGTAGAGTACTTCTACTTCTAGGCGTACCCTATAGGATATTAATTCTAATATTCTTATCTTTATTTTTACTAGGTAGTCTAAACGCGCCCGTATTATTATTTTATAATTTAATACGACCTCCGCCCGAAATCCTATATATTTATAAATATACTTTTCTCGGTTTATATCTACCGTAAATCGAATATACTTTATTTTTATTTTATCGTTTATCCGCTCTTTTACTCTTATATATTAACTTATTTTTATACGTCGGTCTTTTTTTATATATTAGTTTACTTCTTTTATATTATTTTAATCTCTACCTCTCTCGCCTTCTTTACCGCGTTATACCGGTTTACGCGGTCTAATATCGAATTATACCGCGGAGACCTATTATTTAAATATTATAACGGAGTAATATATTTATTATCGAGTTTTATATTAAATTATAGAAAGAAAATAAGGCCCGTACTACTTTATTATATATTATTCGAAAGGTAACGGTATTTTAAATATCTTTCTAAAGTCGTTATTATTTTTTAAAGATTTATTTAAAAGTAGTACCCCCGAATCTAAATATTTCCTAGTTAATATCCGTGGGTATAATATTATACTAGTATTTATCTCCTATATATATAGTGTAGATAACCGGTTTATTAATTAGGCCGGTATTTAATTATTTATTATTTATAACGAGCTCTATTATTTATAAAGTCTTTTATATATAATTACCGGCGGCCTTTCTTTCTTTATTTAATTATACTTCGTAGATCCTACCTAGGTTATTATTATATATTTAATATAAAACCCGGCTCTATAATAATACCTTTTAGAAAGACTCGCTTTAATATTACGAGATTACTCGAATCTCTTTATTATTATATACTAGTTTATAAAAGAGTAGATCGAGGCTATATAGTTAAAAATCGATATAATACGAGTTATCTTAAACTCTTATATATAATTAGTTATAAAATAAGGTTCCGACCGCCGTTATATTAATCTACTTATTATTAATAAGGTCGTAGTATTTATATCAAATAAATATAATACCCCTAGATACTACGATATTATAATAATTAAATATATTATTACGGGTAAAGAGCCGTGCTTTTATTATATTTATTATATAAATATTATATACTTTCCTCTTTACTACGTATTATTCTTTTTATATAGTAACCCGGGCTAGTATTAAGCCTTACGGCTTCGTAATAACTATAATATTTATATTATTACGCGGTACTCCTACTATATATAATTACGGTATTATTTATTTTAATATACCGGGTAGTATAATTCTTTACTAAAAAATATATATTTATTTTAATAATATATCGTCGATAGTTTTTCCATTATCGATTAAACTACTTTAGATTTTTATTATAATAATTAGAATATTATTCGTATTAATTTTTATAATAATATTACGGACGCGTTAGCCGGCGATTATAGAAATTTATAAAAAATAAATCAATATATTATCCTCCCGTCTAGTTTCTCGGGTAGTAATCGGAATATAAATTAACTATATTAAAACTTTATAGCCATCGTATAGTACTTTAAGATATTTATTATATTTATTATATTTATTATATTTATTATAAACCTTAACTGGCTTAAAATTACCGAGAGTATATTTCTTAAATAAACTATACTAGAGTATATAGAAATCGTTATACGGGTTTTTTATACGAAGATAAAGGCCCTTCTTTAAGACTTTAAAAATTAATACGGTCGATATAACGGAATCGTATATACGATTAAATATTAGAAACGGGGTCTTTTATATATATATATTTTTTTATTTCTATACCGAGACGATACCTTTTTAGAACGGTTCCGTATTAATAATTTAATTTATACAGAGTTACTTTATCCCGCGATAGATCTTAATAGTAACTTATATATTATTATTAAGATATAGATAATTTATAAACTTTACGGGGTTATTAATTTAACTATATTTTATATAAAGAATAAAGAGAGTCGTTATATTTATAAAAAGAAATTTCTTAAAGTATTCTAAAAAGATATCGTTATATAAGATAACGGTTATTTTATCTACCGCCGGTATTATAATCCGCGCGTCTAGATAAAGTACGTACGTGGATAAGATATTTAAATAAATAATAATTAGGTAGTTCTATATAATCCGTACCTAACTCGTAAATATAACGCGTATATTAATATTAAGATATACGCGTTTATTATAATTATTAAATATATTTATAAATACGTATATAAAGGTAATAATTAGATAACGTTATAACTCTAGAATAATAAAGACGAGGTTATATAATATTTTAATAGTCGTTATATCGGCCCTATATAGGCGGTGTAATAATTATTCGAGTTTCGTAACTATTATAAAAATTCTCTTATAACGCGCCTTATTATTTATAGACTAGGGTAGGCGCCGATCTATTTTTCTAATATAAATCGCGAGGATCCTATATAGATATAGATTTTATTTAATACTACCGATAATACCCTAATTTATTTCTTACGATATAATAGTAAATATATAGACGGTTATTACTTTTTATACTAGGACTTCCCGGAGTACTATATCTACTACGATTAACGGGGCGAGCGTCGATAAATATTACGTAAAAAAAATTATACTATTAGCCGTATATATTAGTATAATCCTATATAGGGCGAGAAATACTATATATATCTTTTATTTATATTTATCCGTAGGCCGCGTAGTTTCGATAACCTCCGTATAATTAATAATTAATTCTACTCTTCTTTCCGCGTTACCTATATCGAGTTATAATTATTAGAAGATAACGGCGAATAGGTTAATTACTTTTAAGAAATTATTCGGTTTTTTATTAATATATCGTTATATAGTCTTTTCGTGACTACGCTATTATATAGGGGTATTATAGATCCGTTTATATTATAAAAACGTTTCCGTATTAATATCTACGATAATTTACTTTATTATATCGCGTAATTTCCGTTTATACCTCCTAATTTTATCGATCCGTATCTAGATTATAGGCTTTTTTTAATTAATAACGCGTTATATATCTACGATTTATCTTTTATATTCTTTATTCTTTTTATACCGTCTTTATCCTAGGCCGATAATATTTAATCCGGCCTTTTTACGGCCGAGTTAAATTACGATTATAACTATAAAACTACGTTATAAGAGTAGAAGGTAGCGTAACTAAATACTAAATAATATTATATATTTAATATTATTACTATAGTTATATTTATATCCTCTACGGATTTTTATTTCTTTTTATACGATTTTACTAGAATAGGGAAGACCTTTTTATATAAATATTTATATTATTACTTTCGCGCGCGCGGTAAAATTATTCTATATATAATATCTACGGGTATTATAACTATATTATTATTAAACGGGAGGATTTCTTATTCCCGTTTTAAGATCTTAATTATATATATATAAACTTCGATTTATATAATTCCTTTATAGTCCGACTTTACTACGTTATTATATCGTATTATATTAATTATCTAAAATAAAGTTCCTATATAGTATAAAAATAATTTCTCGGCGGTTAATACAATATTATATAATATCTATAATAGCGAGTAACTCTTTAGCGAGATTCTAACGATTTTAGATAAGAATTTCGTATAAATTATATTAATCGTCTTTTAAAGAAATCGTACTACGTAGATTAATATTAATATTTATAACTCCTAGATCTAGCCCTCCCTAACTATATTATAATTATATCGGAATATACGAATTTATACCGGTTAAGATAACGTAGCTTTTACGGATTAAATTAATTATATATTATATAATCTGAGGTTATATAATTTAATATCGTTACCGCCGGTCGTTACGAATATTTTTAAAAATATACGGGGATTTATTAATTAGATCTTCTTTTTATATAAATTTACCTAGGCCTATATTAATTTAAATTTCTTTTAAAATCGGGCGATCTTATACCCTTAAAACGATATAATAAAGATATTTAATTAATAAATCCTTAAGGATATATACGGGTTTATACGAGTCTTTTCGTTTTATAATTCTACTTTATATAACGAGGGAGCCGAGATAAACGAGTTAAATATAGAGTTTTTATAAACCCTAGAGCCTTCCGGGTTCCCTTAATTTTAATTATTATTTAAGATCGGCGCTTTAATTATATTACTATAGAACTTATATCCGTAGGAAGGGATATATAACGGGACGCGGTTAATCGTTACTCGGTTATATAAAGATTATATCGAGGGCCGTATTCTCGGTAGGGCCTAAAATAATAGGATCTAGTTAATCCCTCGGGTTAAATTAACTAGTAAAAAGAATAATTATCCTTAGATATTTATATATAAATAGTTCCTTATTCGGCTCTATTTCGTAATAACTATTAATAAATCGTAAAGTTAGTTATTATCCGTTATAGGTATTAATTTAAAAATATCCTATTTTAATTATAAGTAGCTCTATATTATACTCTCTTATATAAAGAATATACGGAGGTTTATAGTTCTATTTCTCCCCCGTACCGGTATATATACCGATAATATAGTCTTTCCCGAGGTACTTTTATATAATAATATTCTATAAATTATATAAATATATAAACTCTTATTATTAAACTATATTTATTATAGATTTAAATCTTAATTCTAATTATTAATTCTTATTATATTATTATATATAAACTTAAATTATTAATTATATATTTTTTTAGATATAAATATTTTCTTAGAGTTTTTATTTATAAATCGTATCTATAAAATAAATAAATAACGTTTTAATTTTAATTAAAATAAGTTAGTTAATTATATACTTTAATTTTTTTATTAATAATTAGAATCTATATCTATACGTCTTTTCTTATATTTATATTAATAAATAATATTAATTATTAACGATAACCTTTATTAATAAAAAATAATAATAAATAAT
>JAABUS010002177.1_pt1 | contig 38288 bp, 36 predicted proteins | sample 5560161 | NCBI WGS metagenome assembly JAABUS01 (sample SAMN10711885, study PRJNA513376) | rock metagenome | isolation source: Antarctica rocks | place: Antarctica: Victoria Land, Trio Nunatak nord | collected 2016-01-04
TAGATGATCATCAAATCTGCAGAAGAAAGAGCCTTGGGGACTGTCGTGGGTGCAAGGAGATAGGCAGGACAGCCAGGCCTAGAAATCGACAAGTTCTCGGTGAAATTACACCAAATTTAGGTGATAGTGAGCGGGGAAAGCGTTCTATCTTTGGCTGTGATATCTGTGATATCCCCCTATGTAGAGACGGTCCTTGTTGGGCTGCATATCACAATAGCATCTGAATAGCATCAATAAAATCAGTTCTGGGTGATATTCTATGGTTTCTATTGGTCAATTAAGCGAATACGCTAAAAGTGGCCCTCCGACAGCGGTTAAAGGGATACAAAAAGTAGCTACGTAACAGAAATATATTTATGCAAAGAACAGCCAGAATGAATCTTGTTCGTTCTCAAGGCGTCAAAAGTATCGGAAATTCGTACCCAGCACTTCAGCGACCTAGTACATAGCTCACAATCAGATCTCGATCTAGCGGGCTTGTCTAGGATACAGACTCCCGCTCGTCAGCCGCTAGAAAAATGCAGAAGGCAAGCTCTATTGCGATTGTGGCGAGATGGTCACGTTTGGCCGGACTTGTGAATGGAAGTGAGTAATCCTCTTGGTCCTGAGCGTGAATTATCTCGCTAACGGTGATATTAGAAAGCATGTCCACAAGCACGAACGACCTTGTAGATGCATGGAATCGAAATGTGCAGAAGTTAAAGGTTCCACATACCTGGGCGGACTACACAGGCACGAGAGGGATGTGCACCAACAACACAACCTGGACAAGAACCTATTGTTCTGCCCTCATGTAACCGGCAAACGTAGCTTGTAATCACCTCTCTCGCGGCGAAAGAACCTCAAGGACCACATGCGCCGCCTCCATTCCGACGACAAGCCTTCAGCTGCCCTCCTCGCCTTGCCGGGTCACACACGGTACTGGGAGCAAACGAAAGAGAGAGACCACAGAAGTAGCCCAAAGATGCATCAGATTGCGCCGTACAAGTTGAGCTGAAAAGGCTACGAAAGAAGAATAAGCGGATGGCGTTAAAGAGTGAGAAAATTTATGGAGGAGATTGACACTCTCAGGCCATTTTCCAGATCCATTGACTGAAGTCTTTAGACCAAGAGTATCTTGGAAATTAGAGACTGGTAGTGTAGACAGCATGCTTTAGGCCGTAGACATCATTTGACAAGTCGACCAGTAATACCTTTCGCTGCGGCACCCTGATCAACAGGTGCGTCCATTTCTTATACCAGCCGCATGCTCTATTTCGTCTACACGGGACGATATCAGGCTCCCAGCAGTCAATCAACAAAAGAAATCTCCATTTATTTGAACAAGGTACATACTTCGAGACATTCTACAAATAGCTTAATCGAGAGGAGAGGAGTGAGGAGGTTAGAGCTCATTTGAGAGTGAATGCAACTTTGAAACAGTAGCGATGTCCTTGATCTTGCTCGAATGTAAAAAGCTTCATATAAATAAAACTAAAGGATTGTTCGCTAGACTCTGATAAGCAAAGCTTTAAAGCTTCATTGATTCTACTTCTGAAAAGCCACTGGCGGTTTGCGTGATTGTCACCCTCCCCTTTTCATCTAGACCTGCATGCTCGTTAGTGATTCCCACATTGCCGTAGCGTTGTTTGATGCGCGATATCTCATCATCACTGATTCCGAAACGATCGTCTGGAATTCATACCACAGGCCTTTGGATGCGAAGAGATTCATGTTGAAACGCCAGCGGAGCAAGACCATCACGTTCGTCCGGTGTAAAATCCTCCATCTCACTATGCATATTGAAGAAGATCTCATTGATAGGACTTGGTTCTCTCGTCCGATCAAGCCAATTGAAACATTTTCGTAGAAGACTCCGAAGATGATTACTTGTTCCCGTTCCGCGATACTTCGGTTCTTTCTCCTCCTTCCTCATTTCAGTCTGAGGCATGAATCGAAGAAGTGAAGCAACGGCGTCATTCAAGACCAATTGAAAGACAAGTGTCATCGCCGTAGCGATAATCATGATCACAGCTTGGCCGACGCAGGTTGCTCTATTATGATTGTCGCGCACTAAGAAGAACAGGCCTATCATGCAGAGCTTCATAACGTAGACACCCGTGAACAGCTGGTTCAGAGCCGTTGAATAGAGTAGACCTCTTGTATTAGGCCGGGAAACTGTGACGTAGAGCAGGTTGTAGCGGAACACCACCCAAAAAAGGCCAAAGGTGATGGAACTGAGCAAGAGAATTAACGAAGCGATGATCGAGTAGATAAGCCCTGACATGGTGTTGAGATTATACATGAGTGGTACAAGAGCGACTTACCGATGCAAGCTAGATTGGTATAGATTGGGAAAAGGGTGCCCCACTGCATCTGAGGCAAAGCTGTCTGCTTTTCCCATTTCTGTCTCGGCGTAGTATTTATGATTGGGGCGAGAGTATACCAATCGATTAGTCGTCCCACTTGAAGAATGGAACTTGCGCTTACCGAGAAGCATCGCAACATTAGATAAGAGAAGAAGTAGTTGCTCGCCTTGGGAAGATTTGTGGCTAGCACCACCGGTACAGAATCGAGGCCATGAAGTACTTCTTGAATAACGATCGTGATGCTCGAAGACAGGGAGACCGTCAGAAAGACTTGTACGAACAAAAAAGTAAAATAATACTTCTGTAGAGAAAGCTCGACGGCCACCTCCGTCAGCAGACCCCGACGTTCTGTGATGATGCGTAATACGTATGGCAGCAGCGTGATAAGTGCGATCAGAATTAGCTGCGGTAAAACACCTTGAATGCAGCCAAACAGCCATGCCGGGAGCGTATCGATTCAATGCAGCCAAGGCAACAAAGCCGTAAGATAAGCAATCTGAGATACGAGACCAGTGAAGGCGACAGGAATAGACCATGCTAGAATAAGTGCGATGATGGAGGTAACGACCAGGACAGTCCGTGTGTACCGGCTTCACCAGTTCTTAGACAAGTTTTTCCATTTGACATTCACTGACGAAGCTTCGAGATATTGAGATCTAAAACACAAGGGCGTACACCGAACGATAGATTGGCAAGCCATATACGTGGCCTCTTGGGTGTTGAATTGTATAAACGCTGAGGTTATTAGGGGGTACCTTTCTGGCTCTCGCTGATCCTGATCGATCTCGTTGTTCAAACGAGCCATCTCTTGCCAACAGTGATAGAGGGTATCAACTTTTTTTCCCACGAAAGGTATTGATGGCATCCAGGTGAGATTGAAAATTGGAAGACGCATGTAATCGCGGTCCTTTTCGCCTAGATATCGTTTCCAGAGAGGTTCTTCACTTCCAACATACGCGTGGCTTGAACCGCTCATCTCGGCTTTCGTAAGGTCATGATCTTTCCGACCACCAGTGGATTTCATCGCCAATCGCAAAAGCTTCGTCTCCGCGGCCTCCAGTGTGCAGACTATCTTTCTCCGCTCTAGAACCTTTTTGGATAGCTCGGAAAGATCTCTGTTGATTCATATGGCGCGTACTCCGCCAGGGAATACGTCGTAGAGACGGGTCAGAACGGGAATAGATAAGAATCTTCTGGGGATCTCCGTCACAAGGATAGTGTTTGCGAAGGCTTGAAGACGATGCCCTGATGATGCGAGGTACGCCTGTCGAATACGGATATACTCGATTAATTCCGCATATATTGTGTGGCATACGAAGATGACCACGGTCAAGGCCATTATCAGATGAGCCCAGTAGAAGCTGGTGTGTGCCAGTCCCACGTTTGCCCAACTGAGTCTATCCAGGCCTTGGACTCCATTTGGTGCATTTTTTCCATAAACAAGATTCAAAGGCACCAGGATGGGGATTATGATTAGGCTTAGAGGAACAAATATTTTCAGAAGTGTACGAAGGTAGCGAAGGAAGAAAAAAGCGTCAAGGCCGAACTTCTGAAGAATGATCCAATCTGGTGTTCGAAATACAACGAGAATCCAGGAAAATAATCCGGAAGGAAATACTTCAGCGCGCTGTTTTTCAGGTACAAGATATGTTCGAGGCTGACTGGCATCCGTTAGTCAATGGTCGTAGGCTCCAACATGGTGGAGACTCACTACAACTGCGTAAGTCTATCCTTTAATAAAATGAAAAGGATAATCTCAGCGCCAAATGCCGATGCTGAAACGGTAAGAGACGCTATAAATGAATGCAACGACGTTCCCTGGCTACCTTGAGCCGCTTCAGGAGGCGCATTGATTGCTGCGGTGACACTGGAGTTAGAATTAGGAATCATCGATGGCAGGCTTCTGGGATACGTGACCAAAAAAACAATGATATACCGAATCAACGAGGCTGACCAGGATTTTATAGACAGAAAGAAGCACAAATCGATCACGACCTTGCATGTTTTGGATGCTCGAAAATCCAGTTCTGGCCTCCATTGTCCTCAGGATTTTTACCTAGAAAGTGAAATAAAAAAGAGCGACAGCAATACGGCCGGCGCAAAGGTAAGGGCTGAGACAGAGATGGTGCACAATCGATGCAGTAATTTGTGAGCGCTATCTGAAAAACCGAATCAGGATTCTAGACCAATTCAATACAACAAAATATGAACGATAGTGGCAAGACAGTTCCATAAATGGTCGTCGAGCAGGATAGGATCCCTTCATGATTGACGGAAGAATCCGTAGCGGTCTAGTAGCCGGAAGAGCGATGCAAAATCGCCGCTTGAAAGCGTGAATCTTGCACAAGTCGTCCTTTCCGTCGTCCTTTGCGACGAGCTTGGCAGGGGTTGTTACAGGAGGGGAGATTAACAGTGGGAGGGTCGTGAGGAGGACAGCAGAGGGTGGAACGCAAAAATAGGGCTGCCTGGAGCATACGGCCGCGGTAGCAGGGTGAACACATTCAGAACAATACCAGCATTTTATTAATAGGCATATGCATAATTCCATTGGCTTTTGTCCTGTCGGTCAGCAATCCTTTCACATTCTCTTTTCAAGTGACTGCGCATTGAGGCGGAGTCAAGGCTGGGCCATGAACTTATTGTCCCCTGCTCAGCTCCTCCCAATGGAAATCCAAGCTTACCGACGATGAAGTGGACTTTCGCAGAAATCTTACAACTCTCAAAGTACATGCTTTGATATCTGATCTAGGGAATCTATACACCCACAGAGACAAATTCAGGGACAGGCAAGGGAGTTATGAACCCGTCGGCATAGATTCATCATTTGATGGCCAGATTCAAAGAAATTCTGTCTTGCACAGTACGGAACCTATATCACGTGACTGATAATGCGCGCGCGCATTATCAATCACGTGTTCCTGTACCCCCTTTCGTGAGATCAACCTTCGTTTGACGATGACACAAATGGGTCAGGTGTCGAAAGATTCATCTCTGGTACGCTATGCAGTCTGGGTCATCCTCAAGCTGACTCGTATATAGGCATTGAGCGAGATAGTGGAGCTTCTCTCCGCATACTCGAAGTCGAATTCAAGGGGAAACTATGTCATACTCCTTGACAGCCTGGAACATGTGACAATGAAACTCAAAGAGCAAGCCCGGCAGGAACAGCAGCGTCAAAAGAAGAAACACAAGCAGCTGCAGTTCAGCCATGGGACCACTAATGTCTCACTCCAAAATTCCCCAAACGTGACCACAAGGTCACGCGAGGCAGTATCAATGGACGACCTGTCGTCTTTAACACTGCGCTCACACTTGGAGTCAGGAGTGCTTATGTCAGAAATATCCCAGAAACCTTCCGTCTCTAACCAGGAAACCATTATCGTTGGTCGATCACCAGCACCTGATAGCCAGTCCGATGTGACTGCTGTTCCTTGTGAAAGCTCCACCACGACAATTGATGCCGAGACCACCAGGACGGATGTTGGAATTCCAACCCAGGACAAGCTGAAGCAAGAGATTCAACGCTGTGAATATCAATATCGTGGAAAAACCTTCGTTGTCAACGGCGATGAACGCTCGAAGACCGTCAACCCGGATGAAATCAGTTATTTCTTCTCCCGTTTTCAACAGGGAGAATGGCTTACTAATTTCAACCTGATGCCGTTATTATTCTCATTCAATTGGTCAAAAACGACTTTGGTATTACACAGCTCCTATGCATCATTTAAGAGCAGCAATCAGCAATTCAACCTGAAGGTGCGATGGCCATTGAGTCGCGACCACGATCGCATCATCCTTCCATGCTGCTTTCAAAGCCACTGGACGCTGTTTGATGTGGACCTCGAACGTGCCATCATCCGACAGTATGACTCTCTTGCTGGAGACATATCAAATTCAGAGGTGGTGTTGGCCATCAAAGAGCGATTGGTCCACGCCATGGCAGGATGGGAGAACCAAAATCGGGGTTTTACCGCAGTCAATGAGGTAAGTGAGGATTTCCATTTCTTCCGTGTTTTTCTTTATGGCCACTAAAGGTTTGCAGCCATCTCGACAGCAAGAAAACGATTCTGACTGTGGGATATACATGGTGTACAATGCAGATTGCCTCGCCTCAAACCGAGACACATTAGAGGAGCAGATAGACGGTGTTCTACTCCGATATCGTTACCTTGAGCGTCTAGTCGATTTAGAACGCCGAGGGAGGAGTGAACGGCAGATAGTAGATATGATCCTGCCACCAAACAAGAAGCTTAGAATTAAAAAGCGCCGTGTATCTGAAGACATTTCAGGTGATGAGTCTGGCCAAAACCAAGAAGAACCCAAGAAGAGTCGAAGGTTAAACTGGGAGCCTCCATCGCATTTAGGCCCTCAAGATGCTTGGCTTAAGGAGCGGGATCACCTCGCCGCTATCAGCTCGAAGTACGAACAACCTGGGCCGGAACACTTGGAACGAGCGGAAGAATTGCTTCGAATGATCGAAGCAGTCGGGTGTGAGGAAGTAATGACAGCTTGGGATGAAGCAATCGCCCGAGAGCAAAGCCACATCAAGCTCGGAACACCGAAAACCGATTCAACGGCTAGGGCCATTTGCCAACTTATCGAGGGGGCTCAGGTCAGGTCGTTCAAGGATAAGGTCCTTTTACGTATTGGCAAATGGATTTTTACAATGAAGATTTTGCAAGATGTTGAAATCGAAAGGGAACGTGCGTCGCCTGAGCAAAGTACATTCAAAATTGAAGCCGACGATAAAGGAAAAAAAGCATCGACAAAGGCATTCGCAAAATTCGTTAGAGAAGCCCATCCTGAGCTTCAAGAGCCAAGCCTAGCGAAGGAGCGAGAATTACAGTATTGCAAGTACCGAAGATGGTGGCGTGACGGTCAGATATGGGTCTATTTGTATAATGCATTTGGTGCTGCCATCCTATTACTCATCCCAGGAGGGCAGCGTACCAACGAAGGATGCGCGATCTACAATGAACAGTAAGAACTTATCAGTCCCTTTTACGAAGACTCACTATTGATATTGGTGCAGATTCGTGAAGATGAAATCTAGGGAACGTGAACTCTTCATCAAAGCCCTGCAGAAACTGCGACCAGATTTAAAGAAGACTGTTTCTGAGTTAGACGATCATCTTGAGATTCTAAAAGACGACATTGCAGACTTGCTAGGACGGCTTCAGCATCCGGGCATATCTCAGGAGTCGAAGGTTGGAGCAGCGTAATGGGTATCAACCCATCATTAAAGACCATGAAGCAAATTGCTCAGTTACCAGGCCGTAGCCTTTCACAATGCCAGCAGGACGCTAGACTGTATATGCGGCGCATTTGCGCAACTACATCATATGCACATAGAATAGGTACAAGTCCAACATCTTTATATTAGTTCTGCCTATGATAAAGAACCAAATCCGACAGCTCGTCATTTACTTTACGCAACGTTGCCGTCGCCATTTACTACGTCGTTCCACGCGAGCCGGGCACCACCGACCCAAAAGAATGAGGCGGTACAGGAAGGAGAACATTTTAGTGACAATTTCAACAGAAACGTGACATTGAATTGGAAGTACAACAGATTATCTGAAAGCGACTTCGAGAACCCTATGAGCCACATTCGACAGTGTATCTCGGAGGGGCATCGCCCACGACCTGTTCTGTAGCAAGGCAGTAAGCCATTCCAATCCAATAATGGCTCGCCGGTCTAATGTCTTTCAGAAAAGCAACGGCGTTAAGCTGGTGAAGGTGACTTTCATGGTTATACGTCATGAATGGAGAATCTGGCGGCACAGCATTGGCCAACCCGACAATACTTCTGATGATTTTGGCACGACAGCGTTCGCGGCGTGACATGATCTCAAACAGCGCGGCTAATCGAAGACAATCTTTGTCTGGACAAGGGTCCGAAAAGGAGGGGACTTTGGCGGAAGAAAATGTAAGCTCTGACATGAGTTCCGTCTGTCGTACTATGTATGCAGCGCGGCTGTCACACAACCAGGCGGAGTCAGAGGTTGTGAGAGAATAAAGAATGAAAACTTCTAGGACAGTCCGAATATAAGAGAAGAGAATCTCATCGTTTTCGGCAATACATATCTTCGTCGTGAGCAAGGTGATAACGGAGGAGAAGGTCTCACGTCCAGAAACAGATAGTTCCTGTAACATGTTTTGTAACTGTGCGACATTTTTATCTTCTTGGCGCAGCAGTTCTGCTGATGATGGGTCTGTCAAGATGGAATGCCACTTGGCTGTAGTCTGGTCTTTGCGCAGGAGAGAGTGAATTTGACGTCGAAATGCGAACATGGCGGGAATGTGTCTGTGTCGAACGGTCTTGAGAAGCATCTTCTAAAATTGGTCGAATATAATGCAAGTCTGTGATTAGGTCTCGAAGTTATGTTTGGTCCAACGAACGATAAGAAAACGTCATATCCAAAAATGTTTCTGCAACAGCCGAATTTGTTCATCTGCCAGGAACCATGCAAAGCCTTGCGCGCAAAAATGGACGCTCCCAGTTCAGAACTTGAACTGTCAGCCAAAAATTCAACAGTGGCTAAAACAGGAGGGAAGGGGAGCCAGAATTTGAGGTCTTCACAGGTCGACTGGCCGACGCAAGCTTAGTTGGAGGTTAGAATCTGAGGGGAGAGCCATATGTTGAGGTGCTCAAGGCGTAAGTCAGAGGCCGATATGGATTCAACAGCATTTAAAGAGTGCTGAATTCTCAAAGTCTAGCTATACAGATACTTGAGCCTCAGAGAAAAAAAGGTATTTTATCTCGTATGGACAGTGAAGCGACCGTGCTGACTGAAACTCAAAGTCCTTGTTCTACAGAAAAACCAGATCCTGTATTCCTGACCTAATACGTCTCACTGCAAAGTTTCACGATGATGTGCATCATCGTATTTCCGAAATTCTTCACACGTCCGCAGAACACGCTTCACGACGATTCCATCCCACAAAATCCTCGCCAAGCAGCAAAGGAGGTTCGGCGAGCAAGGTTTCGTGCTCTACTACACGAGCACGCTCCCTTCCTACTAGGATGGACTCCGAACGACTCTGAAACGTCTCGCAATGATGATAAGTCTAGCGGACCGAAGGCGACTCCTCCACCTTACAATCAAGACCCGAAGACGTTTGAGGTGTCAAGCTGATCGCAAACTTGGGATGGAGGCACCTCATGTGGTTATAGCTAGGCGTGATGTATAAGGAATAGATTGGCATGGAGCACGTTTCTCTCAGGTTCCTAGCGAAATTTGAATGAGAGCAATCATTGTAAACTACTCTTGTGATTTGGGCATAAATGAAATGACTTTCGTCGAGTACCCTCCCTCGTGGAAATTAGTGGATGAATTTTCCTCTGTATGCAAATTTGTTGGTCCGTCGCAAATCATTATTCATGCAGATACTGATTCCCCAAATCGCTCTGAAGCCACATTCCCCTCAAAGCACTCGAGACTGACTCTATGTGTTTGTGCCGAAGCGATAGAGACACTGTTTTGTGACAACACAGATTCGCGCATGACTTGGAATCGCATACTCACGCTAACAGAGAGTTGGTTGTGAAGGTAGAGTGATCACCTTCGAGAATCATGAAACAGCTCTATTAATAGACAAGAGAAGGAATTGCGCTCTCACGATGAACCTGTGAAGGTAGAGAAATTGTTCATGTATTTCAATGGCTCGGGGTTTAGCATGACGCGATTGCATAAAGAACGTAATGGTTGCAGATGCTATTTTTGTGTTGCGACGATAAACGCATTTACCGCTTTGCAGATGTGCTATATGTGCACTACGTTAACGCCACCAAGCTTTGAAGATGCTCGCTTCCTCCCAGCAACAAGATCGCCAGGACCCCTTAGGTTCACGAAAGAGATATCTTCCTAGAATGCAAAGTTGTGAAAAGACAGTTATCAATAATCATGCAGTGAAAAAGCACCCTAGACCAAACATGATCTGATTTCCCGCCCAGCCTTGCCACTGCCAAACTTGATCACATCAACTGTGTATTCCCACGCAGGCGCTGCATTCAGCCACGATCGAAGCTTTTGCCGTGTTGCATGTTGACCGGGGTGGTGGGCGTCTTGACCTCCCATTGGGGGTTGACGTGTTGTGTTAACACCTTCAAGGTCGCTCTCATCCCCTGGAAGAATGGATGAAGTGCAGCCAGGTGCTGGCGAAGGCCGTTAATCTGTCTTTCGCGAAGATCAACTTTCGTTTTTCTGTAGATTTTTGGACTCGATATACCTTGAATTTTCTTCTAGCCTGTCATATTGTAAGCAATTATCATCTAAAAGAGATACAGTGCCCATACAGTGCTTTAATTTCATCGAGTCTTAACGATATTTGGCCGGGATCAAGATTTATATCAGGTACATTATCTCTCGGTATCTCAAACGCCTGGTTGGCTGGATTCATGATTGTCCAATTCACATTTGGATCAACTGGTCCGCTTTTCACATTCTCTGCCGCTTGGCCGGTCACTTCGCCAAAGCTCGGGTTAGCTGTGTTGTTTGCGGACGACTCGTCTTGATCCAATGTGGTGTTCTCGTAGCTGGGAAAGTATGCGTCGGGTTCGTTTTCAAAGTTCTTGATGAATTGATCCCACTGCTCTTCAGACAAAGGTTCTTGCTTGATGAAAGCCATCTCGAGAAACGAAAAGAAAAATTATGGGGGACTGCTTCATTGAGGTCGGCTTTCTCATCAGCTTGTCCGAAGCAGCAATATTTGGATGATGAGAGGTAACGAATGGGAGGTTGCGGCTGAGCCTTGTTCGACTGGCTGCGAGCGCATGAAGGGTTCGTGCGGACCGCACTTTACAGACGCCTGACGTGCGTCAATCCTACATTGCACCACGTGTGTGATTATGTGCGTTAGCCCTAACACCCAGAATCCTTCCACCAGGAATGCTTACCCCACACGAATCGTATTTCTAGGTCTACGCCTCACCCATGCTTCGTATCCTTACCAGTCATCCAGCGCTATCCAAATCTCGATGCTCTTGAAAGTCCGACCTGAACCTCTGGTGCTTCTAAAAGCACCACAAACTAGAATTAGTCAACACACTATCACGATTGGGGTGACTAGTTCTGACTTCGCCCCTGTAGGCATTAGGCCCAGAACGTGCCGCAAAGGATTTGAAGCATTCATTACACGCTGCGTCTTTCGGGGTATATCTTGACGTGACTGCTTCCATTGAAAAGACCATAGAGCTCAGCAATCCGCCAATTCTTTACCTCTACTTCCTTGAACAAAGCCCAATCATCGCAGACATGGCATCGCAAGGCCATGCAGTGAGCTTCGAACATCAGGCGTTCCGGGTGGTAAAGGCTTCCCGCTCCTCTCAGAAGTCGTGAAGCTGACATTAGTGGCAGGTGGATCCATCAATCTGCACGACGTGTGGTATTGAATGGTTTTCAAACCAGCATCTTCATCGGAAGATCAATATCCTTCAGAATCAGCACGGCATCCTGAGCGATCAGTTGTTCCGGGCCGGCCACGTCAACCAGCTCAACGAGCTCCGTATTCGAACCCTAAACCATGAACGGGGAGGGTATGCCGAATTTGTAGAGTCGTCGAAACAAGCCGCAGCCGGTCTTCAGAGACAGCTTGACACCCAACAAGCGACTTTCGAAGTGGAAAGGAGGGAGCACGCTCTCACGGTTCAGTCGCTGCAACACGAATCGGCCCGCTGTGAAGCGACAGAGAGATGCCTTGAGCATGAACGGGCTACCGTCCAGACATTGGCTGGCATTCTCAACAAGCTTGAGCTTCCGAACGGAGAAGATTTGGGCATTGATCTTCCGGACAATATAGGTCTTGGTACCATTTTCCACGAATGGGAGAGTACAAAGTCAGAAGTGAAAAGTCTGCGGAACGAGCTACAGCGCACGACCAACGAGCTGCAGCACAAGCAACTCGTTCTTGATAACCTGTCGGGGAAATTTAAGATTCAATCACAGAGTATGTCAGAAACGTCTTTCTCTGACAGCGACGAGGAAACCAACACAGGGACAGCCAAGTTGCAGCCAGTACCCACGGCACAAGGAAAGGGGAGACGACTTGGATGAGGAGAAGGGCAAATGTTGTTTACAATGTCGCTGTTGCGCTCACGGAAAACCTTTGTTTGATTTTAGTTACCTGCTGCGAAGATTGACTTTTGACTCGTTTGTCTTTTTCATAGATGTGTTACTCGCTGAATACGATGCTGTACCTCCAAAATATATTGCTTTAAGAGGCATGGTTCAGGTCTCATGGATGAACGTAATTGGGGAGGTCGACAGCTCCTTTTCCTCACTATATCACGTAAGGTGAACATGATCACGTCGAAGACAAAGACTCGGCCACTTCCTGCCATTTGTATCTGGAACTCAGATCGAGTGCCCATGCCCAGTAACCGTCAAACTACCGGATGAGAGGTCGTCCTGCAGACTGCCAGAAAAGGATGCCTGAGAGGAGTCAACTTTTGGATAACCATAGGGGCATATAAGACCTGCCGTGATCTCTATTTCTCTATGTTGTATAATCGTCGTTTTGTAAGCATAATCAACATGACCATCTGCAAGCATCCAGAGTGGCTACACGTGGCGGGTGGAAAAGAGACCGCGTTGATCAATACAGGCCGCTTGGCTAGAATCGTGGGGGAGCTGACTAATCCGGCAACTCAGCAACCCTCTGTCCTACTGTTTATAGGTCGAAAAGCCAAAAACCTAGCTCTTCGAGAGCTTTTTCCAAATCACGTCAATAAAGGGCGTAATGAAGGCATTGCCACTCTGCGAGTCGATAATACAAGCCTCTACTTCGACCATCCAGTGCTCTTTGCCGAAAGTGATCCGTCTGCGACGGTTATATCAGCCTCGAACGCATCCTGCCACGAAACCGAGTCTTTCCCTGTCCGGTGGGCGAATGCCACGACCGTGCACGATGTCTATGACATTCTGCATGCGCGGATATTCTGTCCCTTCAGCGACGTACTGTGCATTTTCGCCGACGACTTCCCCAACTTCAAAAGTGTCGTGAATCGCCTGAAAATTTGGGCCATTGCCGGAGTAGGATCGAGTCCCTTCGAGCAAGTTCGGCCGAGTGTTGTGATCGTCAAACGCGGTGGCGAGGCGAGCGCTAGTCCTACACTTGACCTACTTGAAATGCAAGATGTGCAGTTCAGCCTGGATCAGAAGGTCCTAAAAAATTTCTACTCTTCCATCAAGGTCCTACATCTGGCAGACGAGCAAATATCCCCGTTGGCACGTTTTCGACGGTTGAAGGAGCTACTTTGGAGGCAGATGGATGAGATGCGAAACGTCCGATTGCGCTGTCGATGCCTCTACTCGGCCGTGCACCTGAACAAATTCTTTCAAATTGCCGTATCGCAGACAGCAGCCTCTGCTCTTCGACCTTTTAACTTCGTTACGGCAAGCCGACTAGGTAACGAAGTTGGTCCGGACCACTCCGATCATTTAACTTCGTTCTTACGGTTTGGAATGTACCGTGGTCTTTCGAACGACACCATGGCAAGTTTCATCGCTTCTAGTATTGTGCTGGACGCCTATCCTCCCAATATGCATCGTGAGTGCTGCACTGGCATTCTACAAATCACGAGCTGATTCAGGACTCAGACTTTGATCCGAAGACGGTATACGATGCCATCTACCATCCCTCGTGCCTTAGGTCACTCGTTGGCTCATTCAAAGAGCGATCATATGCGGAAAAAGAGGCCGTGAAGCGGGCCGAGGACCAGGAGCAAAGTATCAAAAGGCACCTGGCCGCGTACTTTGTGGATATGACGTTGGGCAAGCCCGCGGCACAAGTGCATCGGGAGAACGTGGGCGGCCTTGGCATACCATGGCTGCTACTCCAGAGCAACAGCACCTGCCTTTGGTGTCTTCGCCGGAAGCCAGAGAACACACTCTCCTGCGGACATGCCATATGTAATGTGTGTGTACGGATCTACGGGGATGAGATGCCCATTATGGATTGTCAATATCATATTGGGACTTGTCTTCTATGTCGTTCTGGGAACCGCACCGTGAGACTCAAACCTTTCTCCGCTGGCGAACGAATGTTGGCTATCGATGGGGGAGGCACGCATGGTGTTATTCCACTAGACATCATGGCAATCATTCAGGGTATGATAGGAAGTGAGTTACAAATTCAAGACTTTTTTGATATTGCGTTCGGCACTAGCGTTGGTAAGCTTCACGTTCAGATCTCACGAATTGTCAGGCTTAAACATGGAACAGGAGGTCTCATTGTCTGTATCTTGTTCCTACGTGGCATGCCAATTTCTCAATGTGTTCACGTTTTCGATGCATTGGCGCGGAAACTCTTTGAACGACCTCAAGGGCGAACGAATTTCATTAAACGCCTTCGTCTCTCCTTGAAGGGTTGGTATAGGGACGGCCATTATGATGCGAACGCTCTCGAAGACTGTTTGAAGGAGTACTTGGGGATTGACGATCGCATGTTTGGCTACCAACCGGGGATTCTTGCCACCAAAGTCGGTATCATTGCCGCTACGATTGGTAATGCCTCTCCGGTGATTTTCACCAATTACAACGGGCCTGGCGCAAGAAAAGAAGAATGCGGTAAGGTTGAGTGTTGTGCTCGAAGGCAAAAGACTGAACAAAAGATTAGGGTATACGCACGTTCGTCCGGAGAAAGTTGAGGATGAACCATGCATATGGGAAGCGTGAGTGTCTCGCCTTTGCAGGAGCTTAGAAACTGATTTTCCAGTGGTCGAGCTACTTCGGCTGCACCTGTGTGAGTACATTGACGTAGTTGTACGGCGAAACACGACTGACGTGGAACAGTTTGTATCGATCAGCACAAATCAAGACATCCGGACCGGTTCAGGATGGTGGAATGAGCGGACACAACAACCCTGTCAGAATTGCGTTGTCGGAACGTCTACGCAACGATCCTTCTCTTTCGGCCCCGGATGTCGTTGTGTCCCTTGGCACAGGTGCTCAGAAGATCTCGGCATCTCCCAGGACTACCGACTTTCGCCACGTGATTCTCGACGGCTATTTACCTCGACTTTGGCGATCTTACATGTCTTCCTTCAATGGGCAAAAAATTTGGGATGAACTCATGAACTCCGTGGATGAGAGAAAGCGAGAAGACTTCATTCGGCTGAATTCCGTCTTACCCAGCGACGAGCCGGCGATTGACAACATTGATCGCATGGATGAGCTGCGAGAAAGTGTCCACGTACCACAGATGTACCGAGATTGTGCAAAGACACTTTACGCGTTGCTCATCTCCGCATTCTATTTCGAGCTGGCAAGCGTCCCGGAACGTCTTCGAGAAGGCCAATATCACTGTCGTGGTACGATACGATGTCGCCTTCCGGGGAATTCGGTCGTCAAGCTACTAGCAAGATGTGGTATATCCAACTTAGATTTTATCACTGACGTCGAAACTTTGGGACATTATGGAGGTAACCTAGATTTGTGTCTGTTGTGTCATCGATATCAGAAGAAGGTTGACTTTTTGGTCCGCCATCCGACCGAACTTGTGACCATTTACGCCCAAAGCGTTACGCAAGGGCGACGGAAGATTAGTGCGTTTCCTCAGGCAATGCAGTGGTTTGAAAACCAGCAAAAGCTCGACGCCCCGTTTGGGACGGCTTTTCATAGGAACTTGCTGGACCGGTCTTGTAAATCATGTATCCCGAATATTAGTCTGAAGAGACCAACTCTTGATGGTCACCAGAGATCACAAATGTGCAAGAAGCCTCGACTTGGGCCGCAGTCTGTCGAGTCTCTATTGATGATCCCAGAAGAACCAATCTAGTTGGCATGATGAAACGGGGTATTACTGATGTTCCAAGATGGCATTTCGCTATATAATCTGTTTGAACGCCAAGATGAATAGCTGGCAAACCGGAAACAATAGATCTAATGTATAATAATTATGGGATTGCAAGATCATCAAGCACATCCTTTGCAGCTTCGTCCATTGTGTGTGATCGCCTAGCGAAAGAATCAAATATTAAGTGTCCGTGCAACTAAGTGTTTATACTAGATGCTATCAACGTATGTATGCTACCGCTAGCTCCTCGTGGGGTTTTTTAGTTCCCAGTCTTCCTCCCTAAGTTCTTCCTTATCGTTATTGGTGTTGGAGAGGCTCGACTGTTGAGTTGATATCGAGGTATCAACCCATGCTGATTCAATGGATTCATGTACAGATTCACTGTCGGTTTCGAGAACCTCTTGAGACCCCAAAGCAGTATTGGGCTGTGCATCAAACCCAACAGACTGCGTCCCATCGACAAAGGAGTGATCAGATGCTAGGAGGACGCTGTCATCCTCTGGTTCAGGCCGTACGTTATAGCTGGTCTGATAGGACTTGAAATCCAAGAGCTGAGGGTTGAAAGTTTTCTCGTAGGTGTCCACCGCAGTGTATAGATCTTTGAATAACACATCGCGCATCCGGTCCACAACATTTCTCATTGAAGCTCTTGTTTCCGAGACAGTAGTCACTCTCGGATCTTCGATTGCCCAACATCTAAGAATCTTTGAGTAATAGGTATCATATTCATGGTCACCCTTAGAAACCCAATGACACCGAAGTCTCCACATCTCGCCATTGGTATCAAGCGATAGTACCCAGGCCCTATCGTAGAAACCGTCCTCCTCACCTATCGCCTGATGCAATCTTAAAATGTTGTAGACCGCACTCGCTCCGTTGTGCAGGCTTTGTAGTTTTGCAACGTTCATCGCGCCCGATGCCCCTTTCAGCTCGGCGAAGAATACGGGGAACGAGAGCTTGTTCTTACTAGGGCTTGCGAGTCCTTGTAGTCTTCGGATGGCTTCACCGGGAAAGAGTTTGGTATGATATCCAATGGCATAATCCGGCTGTGTAGATGCAACTTTAGGACTGTGGTTTGCGTAAGGAGGTATCCAATGTGTCCATTGACGGTTCCAGTGCTCCTTCAGCGTGTTACAGATGTTCACTCTGCTCACGGGGAAAATCCTTGGAAACACACTGGAAGAAACGCTGTTCTCGTTGGAGCTGCGTCGCACAGTCACCCGGATACCCTTGATTTCATGATCCTCAGGCGGCGCAGATGCGCGTTCCCTTCCCACCAATAATTGAAGCTCCCTCCAGTTCTTCGGCTCTTCGTCATCTGCCTCTATAACGCGATGCGTCTCCAATATGTCTTCGGAATCAACATCGTAAGCGGTGACAGATTTGGGTTTTGAGGATAGAAGGCTGGCGCTTCCTTTTCGTTTGCTGTCGGAATAACTCGACACTGATCGTGCCCCATTTTTACAGCTCATGACATAGAACCACTGTTTTTAGTCAGCATTGCACCTAATGAGAAATCCCCTTCAACTTGCCTCGGAGCCTTTGCTATCATCGGGTTTCTTCTGTTCGTCTTGAATACTCTGAAGCGCTGCCGCAGTCAAGTGCGTTGGTTGTGCGACGACACGACGAGCTCGCTTTGCACCGCGTTGCTGGCTGACACAGGAGCTCTTTCTCTTCTGCCCCTGTTGCTCAGGTACCGTAGATGTGTACCTTCGTCCGTTCGTGTGTGATCGAGGTGTGAGATCTCCCGACTCAGGTCTGGCTTCGACATATAAGCGATCTATGCTATTCAATTGACGCCGTCCGCCCTTGAACTCGTCAAAACGACGTTTCAAGATTGATGTTTGAGGATTCATGGGCAAGGACCTTGATTGCGATAAACGGTTGTAACGTCTATCCCTATGTAGCGAGCCATCCCTCGTAGCGAGCCATATTTATGAATTAGACCATTCAAGTCTCTCTTCCGCAAGCCTATGAAGATGTTATCGATGTGTCACTATTCTCCACCCATTTCTCCTTCAGAATACTCGTTCACAACGGAGATTTACTACGTGTTGGTCAAGCTGTCGATCGCTTTATTGGCGCCATCGATTACTACTTCAACTGCTTCCCTATGTTCAATCACGAACAGAGAGGTCTTTTTAAGATTTGAGGTACTAGAGGAGGAACTTTAATAGCAAAGAGTACGGCTTTAAAGTTTTAGGGCCATTGTATGCATAAGGAAGACGTATCTGGGAATTTCGTTGGGCGAAGAAGGAGCGTTCTGACATAGCGTGATTTTAGCGCGCATTAACGTGTATTGATAAGCTAATGGGACCATGTAAAAAACGTTTTAATAATAGCACGCTATCCATATGTAATATTAGCGTCCACATTACTCGTGGCGCACAGCCACAGATTCTAGAAGTTTCTATGAGACACGTACGAGCGGCGGGGTAAGACGTAAGTTAAGTGCTACCTAACGTACGTGCCACCTACTGTAACTCATCAACCGATTGAAGATCACCAAATTCGTACTCTGAAGCTTGAACTGCGAGAGCGGTAGACAAGATGGCAAATAACAACGAAGTCGAGATGCTGCCGGAAATGGCCTGCTCGGCACATGAAAAGATGAATGACAGTCAGAATGTATTGCAGATCCCTGGTCCGGGAAGTACCAATCCCCAATCTCCAACGACAATACCTCCTCTCATCGTTGATCGATCCGTATTCTGGACACCTGGGGAGACTCTGCGAATCGGCTTTCGCGCAGGAACTGATTTCCAAAAATCAGAAGTCCAAACGCAAGCCGTAAAGTGGTGCGAATGGGCTAACCTAAATTTCACCTTTGTTACGCAAGCTCCTTATGATATCTATATCAGCTTCGACCCTAAGAAGGGATCCTGGTCGCAGCTGGGTACCGAGTCTCGAAATACTGCCGCTGGTATACCAGAACCGTCTATGAATTTGGGTTGGATTAACTCAAGTACTCCTGAGCGAACGCGTCACGGTTTAATCCTACACGAGTTTGGTCACGCGCTTGGTCTTACTCACGAACATCAGAACGGCCTACGCTACTGGGATTGGAACATTAACGTCATATACGAACACTACGCCCACCCTCCAAACCAGTGGGACCGTGCAAAAGTCGACCTCAATGTCTTAGCACCCATCGAAGGGGAACCACTAAGGAAGAACTTCCTAGACCAAGAATCTATCATGCTTTACAGCTTTCCTCCCCACCTTTTCCTAAAAGACGGTCCAAATAGGGAGAACTACCAGCTCTCAGACTTGGATAAGGCATGCATGATGTGGAAATATCCTGGGCGTAAGAAGCTCGCTGAAGTCACGTTCTTGGCGACAAAAGGGAAGGGGGACTTTTCTAACGAAGTCTACAAACCCAACAATCCAAATCTCTTTTACAAATTGTTTTATATCGAAGGAAGTGATAGTTACACGTGTGAAATTGATTGGTCATTGTATGAAGACAGCGAAAATGAAGAGGACGGTAGGATTGGTCGAGCCATGAAGGCGAATAAATCATCTGGCAAGAAGAACAATTAGCAAAAGCTCGAATTCTCAGGGGTGTTGGTTATTTCCATTATCGTGTCATTCGAGACTTGATGCCAGGAAAGCAGAGGACCGATTGGGTAGTTAGGCGTTTAATCAGTATCATTTGATGTGAAGTGTTTATGAGATTGTAGAGACAACCTGGCGCTTGAATGTAGCTTCACCCCACCTCAACTATGCATTACTACACCCATTGTCACAGGCATGGTTTAAGCAATCTAAATTCAGCCATCGAACACTTAGTATCCAGGTTCTCGACTAAATGCGACTGAACTCAGCGTTAATGAAAACAAAATGGTCGCGCACTGCGTGGAGAAGATTCTGCGGTATGGTGCGTTAGCGAAATGGTGATATCTACACCTTCGTAGGTCTCAGTCGTTTCTTTGCACGGAGAAGCTATATAGTCGTGGCAGAAGATTAGTTGGGCGGGGTGATCCAATCATATTCCAAGGCTCAAGTCTCGTTGAAAGTGGAGGGCTGAAATATAGTAATGATTCGACTGGTAACTCGTTGGTTTGCAATACGACAGACATCCTTGTAAGGAATGCTCGTTAGCGCGACTAACACTTCTGCCTACACTATACAGCCACAAGCTCATATCCATAGAAAATGCTAAGCTCGCTTACAAATATCGAGTTACCTCAAGATTACAACTATCTAGCGTTAGGCGCTAGCCAGGATCATTATTCACTTGGATCAGAATGTACCGATCGGTATGGCGCCATTGCATGAATTATCGTCACACTGCTGCTACGGGGCTGACAATATCTTGTTAATATGATAGTAAGGTTTTGAGGCTCGAATACTACCGTATTATATTTATTAAGAATAATAAGAGCTCAATAGTAAAGCTATAGCAGGGTTGCGTTGTAATATTATTAAATTAAAGTCTTCGCAAACCTTGCGGCAACGCGGTAATATTAACGAAATTTTTGGTTAAAAAATATTGCAAGGGTTTAAAGGTAGCTGAAATGTAGGATTTATACAGAATTAAGCAAATATGAACGTATATGCGAAGTCGAGATTGTCCTAAAGACAAAGTACCTATAGTTTGGCTCGCTATGGAGGATGGCTCGCGACATAGGGATGGACGTTAAAGAGAGTATTCTTAAATTTGGATACGAAAATCAAATCAATCAGCGCTAGTATTATGCCAAGGCTTGACGGACTTCAGTCGATTTCCACGTTGAAGTTCTAGACGAAACAGAGACGTATTACATAAGCGCCCTGTATGATTCCACATGTCACTATAGAAGATACAACAGTTGGTCACGAAAATATGTGTATGGAAGCTTTCCATCTCAATGATCTATTATTGTTCTTGTTCTAACTCTACTATAACTTGGTAAAGACTGACTGAAGGAAATCAAATTTCAAGGAACTCTCGCGCCTTCATCTTTGCTGCCGTCCGCCCATCTTTTTTCACAACATGCTATAATGCTCGGACGGTGGAATATTTGGAAATTCAAGACGCCTCCGGCGTGCGTGAAGCGGTCTTCGGCTTTGGACTGCGCTTCAGGCCTGTTCTCTGAGGGACTATATTCCCCACATCTTCATCCTCTTCCTCCTCCTCCTCCTCCTCCTTAGTCTCGAAAATCGCGTCCGGCGACAGCCACGGCATCTTTTCGATATCATCATCCGTCAGCTGCTCCCCGGTGTCCGGGTGCTCATTCTTCTCACGACACTGATCAAGTTCCGCGAGCAACTGCTCGTTTTGACGGTCCAATTGTGCATCGATACGTTTGAGTTTGGCAGGGCTGAGTCCTTTCATTCCAGAGAGCGCCGACCTGGTGCTTATGTAATCTGTATCCAGGACTTTGATTAAGTAGTATTGAATTTCACTTTGGGTACGTGCGGTTTTGTTAATTCGCTTACTACCTGTTTTCTTGACTTTGACTCGCCCATGGATTTGCATCTGATTGGCCTTTGCGTCCTTTGGCAAATCTTCGCTTTCGTACGTTCCATCTTCCAGCCACTCTTTGGCGACTCCTTTTCCAAAGTCGGCCCCAGGGTGTATCTCAAAATACGGATTCACATCTGTTCCACGGTTCACGATGACCCGCGACCCAAACCCAGCTTTCCGGACAATCACGACTTTTCCGAGAGACGTTAAGCCGTCTGATTCATCGGGTGTTTCAACGCTGACTTTGGTCTTCACACCACCTTTGGTGGAAGCCTGGCCAGCTTGATCGGCGGCTTTGGGCTCTGCTGTTCCGGATGACTCGGCCGCTCCGGATGACTCTGCTGCTCCGGATGACTCTGCTGCCCTGGATGACTCTGCTACTGCGGAGCCTGCTTCATCAGTGCCTGGTCGAGGTACAAGATGTATAAGCCAGGTTCTGGGGTACCCATGCCGCTCATTCAACTGGTCCAAAATGTTGTTGATGTTGTTTATTTTTTCTCTCGCTATATCGTCAGCTGGGTTCTTGGCTACAGATTCGCGGTAACCTTTCGCCAATTCGAAGTTGGCGGCGAATGTGGGGACCTGAATGAAAAAGTTCTCTAGATCTTTCTTTGGGAGCTTGTCTTTGAGGTTCTGCTCCTTTATCTGCTTGTTCAATTTGTTCAATTCTGATGTCGCTTCAGCGTCCTTGGGATTCTCCATGAGCTTTCCCAAATACGGTGTGGCTTTTTCATATATCTGCTGGCGGAGATCATCTGGCTTTGGAGCTTCGCTCTGCTCAATTTCCATGCGATCAGATCCGTCATTTTGATCTTCATCCCCGTAAGCGTTCTCGGCAAACTCTTCGGGTTTATCGGTGGAGGTATTGGATGACCCTGAAGGAGCTGTTTCCGAAGACTCTTCTGCCCGACCTTTTCCTTTGTCCGCTTTGGTATGAGCAGTGTCTTGATCCAATGTCTTCTCCGGGTTTACCTCGTCGGAGGGTGCTTTTGCCGCTTCTGCCTGTCGACGTGCTTTGTCAGCTTCAAGGCGAGCAGTGTCTGGGCCCGGCGTGCTCTCTGGTGTTGGAAGGCTCTGGGACGTCTTTGCTTGCTCTGCCTGTCGACGTGCCTTGTCATCTTCAAGGCGAGCAGTGTCTGGGCCCGGCGTGCTTTCTGGTGTTGGAAGGCTGTTGGACGTCTTTGCTTGCTCTGCCTGTTTACGTGCTTCGTCGGCCGCAACCCGCTTGGGATCCGGACTCAGCGTCTTCCCTTCGGCTTCTACGGCCGATGGAATTTTCGTTCCGAAACCGGCCATAATTCAATCGGAAGGATTTTCCCTTTTCCTCTTTTCCCTTTCCAAATCAGTTCTCGTACGAAAGAGCAGTATTGCTTGTCTTTTGAGGTGATAAAATCGCTCGAGTAGATGTATTCAAGGACCGGATCAACCGGTCTGTTTTTGGGGATTTTATTTGTGTAATGTTGTGTTTTTTTGAATCATTGATTTGTGCCCTTTTATAAATCACTGGTAAGGCTCTCATGGCCATCAGTTCTTGCATCGTCCTGTGAGCTTTTCTGGCTGCGAATAGAACCTTGCAAAAGGTGCACCCTGAACATTCACAAACCGAGGCCCTTCGAAATTCCGTTTTTGAGGGTTTCTATCTTTCCATTTGACAACAGTCAGAACTCTCTTTCTCAATGTTGCCAACTTTGACAACATCAATATCTTAACTTGCAAAAGAAGGCATGAACGGGCTGAAATCATTGACATTGTTGATCGCGTTGATCGCTGAAATGTAAGTGGATAGCATGCAGGTCGAGCCAGCTAATATTCTACTTAGCAGCCATGTCGATAGCGCGCCTGAGGTGTTATCGTTTGAGTTGGACGTGAGCTGGAACTCAACAAGTTTCAACGCCAGCATGCAAACAACACTAGAATATAGTCCAGAAGCTATGTCTTCGAATTCATCAATTCATCACATCGTCGTTGACACCGACGTGAAGACTGTGTTCACTCCGAACCAATTGAATGCTTCCGTCGACGATACCATCTTGTTCACCCCAGTGAACCTCAGGGACCATATAGCTCAGATCTCTTTAGACCGACCCTGTCAAGCAAACGACTTGTTAAGCGCTGTCAATTTCTCCAGATTGATGATCCCTTACTTGGTAACAACGGATAATCCAGCATGGTTCTACCGCCCATCACCACAGCAGGACTGTGCGCTTCGTGACAAAGACAGAGGAATCTTCAGCTTAAATCCTTCAAATCGTCACTCAGTCAATGACAGCGTCACAACGAGCGTTGCGCAGGCAATTTCTACGAGCGCTCCGCAAACATCCGACCTGTCGTGAACTGGAAATGAACCGGCCGCTTCAGTGCTTACCGCGGTCCCTTCTTTGGGTATATGGTCAACGAACAACAGTATCTGGGCAACCGGTGTTCCAAGTCCTGGGATACGACCGTCAGGGGCTTCATTTTCTGGTCGGGCTGCGATGAAGGAAGTATCTAGGGGCATGGTCTCTTTGCTTATTACCTACTACTATGTCATAGGGATTTTGTAATATAGATAGATCAAATCGAAGCAGAATAAGCTTCATTAATCTGCGACTGTGATTACTTTATGCATACGATGTGTTCGAACAACCGCGATCCCCCAGTATGCTATGTTATCCACTCTATGTCTATCAACCGCCTACCACATCACTGAAGCATCAGCAATCTTCATCGCGATTAAGAGGTCAAGCTTCAGTGCTCCTGCCTTGAGCCAGACCCTTACGTTCTCACCGAGGACTCGCGAAGCGTGAAGAATATCGGTGAATTTGGCAATGGCTGTTTGTCTGCTTCATATCGGGTTTCCTTTTCCACCTGCGCATTCCTTTCCATATTGAGAGCTGAACCAATAGAGTTGAATCGTCGGACCTGAGTATTCACGTCTCCTCGAGCCTGATTGTAGGCTGCGCACAAATGTTGATACTGGGTGTAAAGGTCTCGAAGTTGCTTCCTCAGGCTGTCAATCGCAATATAATACCAGCACCATCCTTGAAGATCCTGCCGCGAAGCCTCCCCATCCCAACCGTTCGAGAAAGCTTGTTCCTGGGCTGCTTCAAATGCACTCGGAGAAAACTAGGCATATTCTGTCCAGAAAGGACCTGATGGCTCACAAGAAGTTGCAGGTACTTCCTGAAATGATGCCGACGCGATGGTCAGAGAACTTCGAAGGAAGGTACTGACGGCAAAAGGGAGGATTGACTGAGATCGACATATGGCAGGGTTTGATGTCAAGTAGAAGAATGTAGTTTGACTTCCATTTATTGGAAGCAGGAATCTCAAAGACAATGAAAGTGAGGTTTAGTAAGGAACGAGTAGCGAAGCATCCAGAAATATTATTGTGCTACACTGTTGAGGAGGAGGGGGGCGCAGTCGAAGTCAAAACACGTATTTTTGGCAGCATCTAGAACATGTGGAGCAGAGCGCGTTCTGATGAAGAAGGCCGCGCGTTTCTATTTGAGGCACTGCAAATGCTGACAGTCATTCAATCAGACAGTCCGATCTCAACTTCGAGCCCCTGCCGCTGTCAATCATCCTCCCGCAACTAGGATTCTGTTTAAGGCACAGACGCAAGTTAACTAAGCATGTAAATGCACACCATACAAGGGTGCGCTAGTGAACACGAAAAAGCGACGTTGAAAGATCTGGGGTTGCTTCCCGATTGTGAAATCTAATCTAGGATCTCAACTTCAACCACTAATCATGCGTTTCAGAATGTGATGCCTCTGCTTCAACAACTTCTTGCCGGAGACTCCGCAGAGATCTGACCCCACTTTACGGCACTATCCCCTGAAGTGTGATCGAAGGATTTTGGGCATTGTCACACAGTGCGGCGCCAAATATACGAGTAGCACTAGTCTTTGGACAGCAATATGTGTTTCATATGGTACGAGGCACGAAGGAGGCAGTCCATATTTTGTTAATCGGGCATAGGCCAAATTGGATGAGAATCGAGATGGAGCTATTTCACAGGGAACTTTCGAAATTTAGGTGAGACGATTGCAATTTGAGTCTTTTTTATGGTAGACAGATGTTTGATCTGCATGTTATCTAAGATGGAAGTCGAGACGAGAAATACATTCGTCCAGCTGGTGGCCTCGGCAGAACCGGAGGCTTGGGAACAGAGAAAATGCGCCGCTGATAATCAATGGAACCACCGCCATCTCCAAGCTTGGGCTTCGTCAGGTGTCCGCCGTTGGTTCCTCCGCCATTTGCAGGCTCAAAGTCCGCGGGGCCTTTATACCTTGGGATGGGATAATGCTTCTCCTAGAATCATAGTGTTAAACAGTGCGCGGACCTTTGCAGTTGGGCGATTTACCATTTCTTGTTCCGACGGCGGCCACCCGGGTTGATCAGTCGATTTGTAGATTTGATATCTTTCGTTGCGGTCCATGACGAAGTAGATCTTTGCGTCCGCTATCTGTGCCAACTCGTTCATCTTTTTAAAGAGACTTTTTGTTCGCTTTCTGGCTTTCTCTCGGTCAATGTGTCGCTGGGTTCTAACTTTTGCCATGAAGATATAGAGAGATGCTTTGGCCGTTCTTTTTTGAAGCCACAATGGCAATATATACCCTTGGGAAATAAACGGATTCTCGAGAGCAGTGAATGGATGCCGCCTCTTTTCTGGATGCCTCTAATTGTAGAACAATGCCGCAATCCTTACCGAAAAGCTCAGCCACCAGGATCGCGGAACAAAAATGAATGCCATGCGGTTCACTTCCGGATGCTTAAAGGAAGCTGTGCCTGAGAAAGAACTCTTTTTATCACGTTTCAGCTAATGTTTCATCTACGGATAGCTATATAGTTCGCTTACTGCTAGACTATGATCAGTCCTGGCACTTTAGGGTTGAGGTGGGGTCTGGGTCTGGTAGTGAACAACGGAGACTAGCTCAATGAAACCGCTATGCCTGGACTCAACGCTCCTGGTCTACTATGTATCTCGCAACGAAGATCAGATACTCCAGCCAGACCGAGCCTCCCTTCAGCGCTGAACTCGCTCGTTTCTACGAAATGGGATAAAGATGAAAGCTATTAGAAAACGGTATCCTCGACATTTCCATCACCAAAATCAATACCCCAATAGCTTAGTAAAGTAGACTCTGCGTCTGCTCGCTTTTGGGATCTTTCCTTCAATGCATCGTCCAATTTCACATGCAAATCGGCCACTGTCTCGTGAAATTTCATATCAGCTGCTCGAGTATCTTTGTGATAAGCCAGCTCTTGCAGTAAATAGCCATTCGTTCTTGTAAGTTCTATCACGCGCTCCGCTGAAGAAGCAGGGCAATTTTGCTTCGATATCTGGAGCCGGTGAGGTAGCTGCTCGTAAGTGGATGTGGTCCCCCCATTCCTTGCGATCTGGTCGTCCAGAGCAGCAACATCACCCGCCTTGCCGGAAATTGGCCGTCGACGAAATGCAGGATGTATTGATGACAGTCGCCGCTTTACTCGAGGATCTTGGAAGGTGACATGCCGATTGTCTCTGGTTGTTCCCGTCCTCAGGGATGTAGTCTTTGGCATTGCGGCCTTTGGGACTTCGCCGTGGATTACTTCTCGCCGCTGTTCTCCTACCATCGGCGACGACCGACTTTGTGCCTCACTTTCGGTTCGTGTGTTGCCTGTTGTGACATCATAATCGAATATGTCTGGTCTAAACACAATGTCTGACGAGGAATCAGCAGCGGACTGGAAATGGTGACTTGGAAGCCCATCCATAGCTGCTTAAAGAAACACCTTTCCGCGAACCTTCCTGAATATAATAATCGGGCATCCTTCTGGACCCTGTAGGGGAGGAGCCTCTTTTTTGATGTCCCACAGGAAGTCTTTTCTGAATGTTCATGAAAATCCTACATAAGCTTCAAAACCGGATACAATAGAAGCGGGAATTGGATGTGGTCGAATATTGCCACGATAAAAACCCTCCTCGAGTCAAATTCTTTTAATCTATTGATTTTGCGAAGTGTCATACGTCCACATCCCACCTGATAAATCAACATGATATCTACTAGCGTCTTGAAGGCTTGTCTCGCCTCCCTATTCTGTTACTATCTAGCCAGTGCACCCGTCGATGCTGTACCGACACTCCAAAGTGCCCGTGAGCCTGCTGCTCTCCAGGTGAGAGACAACCAAGCACCTAATGCTGGTGTAAGTAAATATGAACTAGCGTTCAAACCCGCTTTTTCTGACCATAATGCAGGCAATCAATGAAGGCTCTTTGGCCTACACTCGTTCGACGCTTACCTTAAATGTTTTCACGGAACTCGACTGCAAAGGCGATCAGCTCGGTGAAACTCTTCTTTATTCGCAGGATGTGGGGTTCGGAAAAGATAGCAATTGGGACAATGTAGAGAATTTCAAATCCATTCAGATGTCTCGTCCATTAGAGGAACAAGAACAGCTGGATTTGAGCCACTTGGGCCAAGATGGCGGTCAAACCCAGGCTTGGAGCTGCGGAGGGTACATGATGAACTATCGGGTGGGAACAGCTGCTGGCTGTCATAACAATCCTAACGGAGAAGGAGCTGGCTGTATCCGCTTGTGGCATTATTAGGCGGATGCGAGGTATGAGCAGTAAGCCAGCAGGATACTAGTGTCGAGGAAGCTTCAGCTTTGTTTGTGTCTTGTGCTTCGAGCGGATAGCGCGCCTAGGGTCAAATGTCTCGCTAAAAGGCTGTCTTTTTGCAATAATATATGATAGCACGCTGAAATGAACATGCACTGGTTCTTGATTTGCGTTTTGTTTAGCTAGATAGAATTCTGTTCCTTCGATCACTACCAATCTGATCTAGCTTCTAGCAGGGCCCTATGTGAAGAACCCTATGAAAATGTCGAATTGATACTATAAAATTATGCTAAACACACTGCGTTTTCGTAAAGATTGTATATTGCCTTTGTGCAGAGTATATAGCCGTCATTACTTATTATAAGCCTAGGAATGAGAGCAATTTACCCAATAGACTTGGGCTAGTAGGCAGCGATACCTATACCTACAAGTAGATGCTAGAGTCAGAAGTGGATGCCAGAGTCAGAAGTGAATGCCAGAGTCAGAAGTGGATGCCAGAGTCAGAAGTGGATGCCGAGCAAGAGCAAGGATGGAAAGTCGAATCACCGGTGAAGATAAATAAGAAACGGATCGGTCCGGACTGCTGTATTGTCGGGGAGAGACGCAATTAGATTTAAAGCTGCATTGACCTACTCCGCGAGTTGCTTCTTCAAATTCGACATGGCGGGATTCACCAGCACGTCGCAACCACATCCATCATACCCAGGTCGCCCGTTGCGCCCGAACCTTGGGTCCAACGCAAGTGGAGGACCGAGACCCACGACAGAACACGGAAAGTCGGACCGACCCCGAAGAAAATGGCTGGCCACTCAAGATGAGGAAATTCAAAAGGGGAAGGAGCTCCGCAGCCAAAGTTGGGCGAAGCGCCGCGAACGGCTCAACGAATTATCCGCCTTGAACCCGGAACTCTCGAAAGCACTAGACATGAAAGAATGCATGCTGGAGGTGCAGGGAATGGTCTTGGGAAAGCTCGCTGCCGAAGAGAATCATCTGAAGAGACTAGGAGAGACCTCAAACCGGCCGATCGCAAACTTTGACGATCGAGTTAAAGAGGTAGAAGAGGTGATACGATCGATGCAGTATTGAGACGTCGATTGAGCTTCGAATTTGCGAATGAATGGTGAAAAATGAGGAGACTAGGAGTTTAGCTATGGCGGTAAACTTCCCGAATGGATGGGTGGTTCAAATCTTTGGACAAGACGTTGCGAGAACGTTGGAACTGCGTAGTCTCACCTCAGACGCTCCGTCCAAGTCTGATACTTAAAGCGATGAGTTCGAAGCAGTCGACGAGTTGTGGCACCCTAGACAGCAGCCATTTCTTGGGTTAATGTTATACTTAAGACATATTTTACTCGATCGCTTGCCGACGCACATACGGTTGATGAAACACAGATTGTGTTGATAGCAGTAGATTTGTTTAAAACATGAACTATAGCAAAAGATGTTAAGGCATGTAAATGAAATATTCGAGGTTAATACAATTTTCTTCTTTCGTATGTGATCTTCCTTGGCGATGTCATCATTGGCAGCTCTCTTTCTCCCGTTACTCTTCAATGATCTGGCATTATCGGCCTTGATCCTCTCACGTTTCTTCCGTGCTTGGTTGCTCTTGGAGTGCGTATCTTTGGTCTGTGTGGAATCTACCCCAGCTCTGTATGCCATCAATTCACCAACGGCCTTGTGCCTTTCAGAGTGATTCCCTTTCATATGAAGACTCTCCCGTGGTGTTTCTTTCGCACGTGATGCAGTTGAGATATATCATTGGTGGCAACTCTCTTCAGCATATGTTGTTGGTGAGATAAGGCGTCAATGCGGACGTCCATTGCAGAAATCTGTAGCTCGTCGTCGATGTAGATTTCTGACTCCCGAATTAAGAGTACAGTGTAAGTTCCGTCGATCATCACGGCTTGATAACACTCCTGTGGAGTTAACATGCGCAGCTCGGTATCGAAAAGCCTTATCTTTTCTCTTATTTTCTTCTTCGCTACTCTCTCGACCTCGGATGGATCGAATGGATCGATCATAAGAAATGACGCATCTTTCCAGAAGCCTTCTTCACGAAATTTAAAGTTGATGCGAATCTTTGTGTTATCTGATCTCTTCTCAAGTTGAGTCTCAGGCTTCCGTGCTTTTTTCGTCGAGGGCAGATTTGCTGGAGTCTCGCCTCGATTTACGTCTTGTTCTGTTTGCTGGTTTGTTTCCTCTTGATCAAGTTCTTCTTCCTCGAGTAATTCTTCTTGTTCGAGTCTTTGCTGATCCTGTAGTCTTTGTTGATCCTCTAGACTTTGATACTCTAGTCTTTCCCGCCCCTCTTGCTCCTGTCTTTCCCACTCTTCTTGCTCCTGTCTTTCCCGCCCCTCTTGCTCCTGTCTTTCTCGTTCCTCTTGCTCCTGTCTTCCTCGTTCCTCTTGCTCCTGTCTTCCTCGTTCCTCTTGCTCCTGTCTTTCTCGCTCCTCTTGCTCCTGTCTTTCTCGCTCCTCTTTCTCCTTTCTTTCTTGCTCTTCTTTCTTCAGTCTCTCTTTCTTTAATCTTTCCTGCTCTATCAATTTTTGCTTCTCTCGTAGTCTTTCTCGCTCTAACCTCTCCTTATCCAAGCTCTCTTGTTCTTGCCTCTCTTGCTCTTGCCTCTCTTGCTCTAGCCTTTTAAGTATCTCCTGTTTTTGTCTTTCCTGCTCCTGCTCCTGCTCCAGCCTCTCCAGCTCCAGCCTCTCCAGCTCCAGCCTCTCCAGCTCCAGCCTCTCCAGCTCCAGCCTCTGCTGCTCTTGCTTCTGCCTCTCCTGCTCTTGCTTCAGCCTCTTCTGCTCCAGCCTCTCCAGCTTCAACCTCTGCTGCTCTTGCTCCTGCCTCTCCAGCTCCAACCTCTGCTGCTCTTGCTTCTGCCTCTCCTGCTCTTGCTTCAGCCTCTCCTGCTCCAGCCTCTCCAGCTTCAACCTCTGCTGCTCTTGCTCCTGCCTCTCCAGCTCCAACCTCTGCTGCTCTTGCTCCTGCCTCTCTTGCTCCTGCCTCTGCTGCTCTTGCTCCTGCCTCTCCAGCTCCTGCCTCTGCTGCTCTTGCTCCAGCCTCTCCTGCTCCAGCCTCTCTTGCTCCAGCCTCTCCAGCTCCAACCTCTGCTGCTCTTGCTCCTGCCTCTCCAGCTCCTGCCTCTCCAGCTCCAGCCTCTGCTGCTCTTGCTTCTGCCTCTCCTGCTCTTGCTCCAGCCTCTCCTGCTCCAGCCTCTCTTGCTCCTGCCTCTCCAGCTCCTGCCTCTGCTGCTCTTGCTCCCGCCTTTCCTGCGGTATGTGTGCGTCTTGCGATCTGTTCATATCCTCGTCTGTGCGATCAGAAACTCGAGGGATCGAATCCAAGGTCAAGGGTAACGACCTCCCAAAGAATGCAAAGTAGACGGACTTCCGAACGAAAAAGGATGTAATCCCCTCGCCTTGTTCCTCCTCCTCGTTGTGTAGGTGATTTACGAACAGAAACTCGCCATCCTCTACATAATCCTCTACGCGTGGTAGCCCACACCTTCGTTTCTTTATCTCACCGGCACCATCCGTGACTAGCAGAGGCTTCGATCTTTCGGATCGCGCTCTCGCAACCGTCGACTTTGGACATTGCTTTAGAGCGGTAATCTCGGGGGACCCGAAACCTAACCGGTCAGCCAGGTCAGCAAAGTCGCGCAGCACCGTTTCATCTGTGTTGACCATCAGCCTCGCCAGGAGCTCTTTCCCTTTGGGCTCCCTAGGCATTTGGAGATAGTGGCGCATGGCATAGGCATGCAACTGTCGATAGCCCAGGTCCACTCGATCCGCCAAGCTTGCCGGGCTAGACGTAAAGCTGGATTCCGTGACCTGGATGACAGCCCGGTCTGCTCTTTGATTTGCGTCGCAAAACGCCTTTTCCAGCGCGGTGGACACGGTGTCCCGAGGAGATAGGCTTACCAATCGTTTCACGCAATTGGCGCACGCTTCCAGGTATTTGACGTCCTCGAAGAAAGTAAACAGAGAAGGAATCAAACCGTCGACGGCTTGTAGTCTGCCCCATATTGCCACACGCTCTTGCTCGCTAAAAGCGCCGAATATTTCCCCTCCTAGCACTTGGCCTCGCAAAACTTTGGCATCCAGCGTCGATAGCCGTGGTGCTTTCAGCTCCAGAGCTTTCACTGTGGCTTGATCCACCTTGTGCATCGCGTTCTTGTCTCGCTGGAGTAGCGTCTCCCAGACCTCCTTGATATGATTGAGGTAGCGCAGGCTTTCCTATCGAAGAATAAGCAAATCAGAGCACTCGTCGAGTATCTGCTCACCTCGTCACATTTAATGGCCATGATTGTGTGTAGTGTGCTATTCCTCCAACCCCCCCAAAGACCAGTGATGTCCAACAGAGCATCGCAAGCCGCGGTCAGCTCATCGTGTCGGAAAAGCTGCCTCAGACATCTCTTCCCGTGCGCAGTCAGGCGGTTCCACCACCGTCGTTCGAAGCTAAGGTTGCGTTGAAAGTGGTACTGACGTATCTTGCGGTAGATCTCGCCGTCGGCGGGCTTCCCTTCGTTGGAATACTCCTCGATCAGATATGTTTTCAGCCCGCGGTCGATGTCTGTAAAAGGTAGAGGTCAGAAGCGTTGATTTTGAGGAGAGTTCCATCGTACCTGCGAGGTAAAGATCCACTGTCCACCATTTATCCGCTGGAGGAAGAACTTCTTTTCCTGCCTGAATTCTGTGCCGTCCGTGCAGGCATTCCAGCTGGTAGCCGGCCGGAAAAACTAGCTCCGGATATCCGCTCTCCGGTTTAGCCAGCAATGCTCCCGCTGAGATTCCTGAAACCAGTATAGCAGCATCGAGGTGTTGCTGGTCAACAACAGCACAGATGTGATTACGTATGTCAAGCCGACGACATTCTTTTCGAAATATCGATTTCAATCTCTCTACGTTCGTGTCATCGAGCTCCCCTGGCTCGTTCCATCGAAAATGCAGCCACTTGAGCCTGACGCGAGCCGTTCCTTTGTACTTAAGCTCTTTTTCCGCCTCGAGTCTTGACTCTTCGTCGTGCGCTTGAGCCCGCCACATTTCAAGAAGGTTTACTTGGTGAAGGATGAAAAACAGACAGGTACATTAGAGTGTCTTGCGACCTGGCAATGCTTGTACTTTGTATTGCGCGCCGTTTCTGGCAGACTTCAAAAAGTGCTGCCACCCTTCTACCCGAAACTGTTTCTCTTCCTGTGCTTTAAATAATTTCCTGACCATTGCCGGTCTACTCATACGCCGCATTGTTTTCGGCGTTCCATCCTCTTCTCGACTGTATTTCCTACCCAACAATCACACCAAATCTTCAAACATTTCCTCATTCCCCACGAATACCCAGCATGAGTTCCCAACCCTCCAAGCGCGACACCCTGTTCAACATGAGGGATCTGAGAGGAGCCGAGCAGCCTACTTTGGCTACAGAGCCCCGTGGCAATGTCACAGAACCGGAACGACATTTCCAGGACCACTCGGTCTCTAAAAACAAAGGTCCAAAAAGAAAAAGATCCCTCTCTCCGCAGAGAATTGGGGTAGATACGAGGCTTGGGATTCGCGAATATAAGGGAATGAAAAACGAATCTCCGTGGAAAAGCTACAAGAAGGTCTTTCAGCTCAAGCTTGATCGTTTCATTACTGTTGCCGTTCGGAAAGAACCCCTCCGCAAACGTGTCGTCGTGAAAAGTTTTTCGGGGCCAGACTCTCACGAGAAGCTTCACATGTTACATCACATTCGGCACGACAACTTCGTTGCCGTTCTAGAATCTTTTAGTTTCGAGGGATCCTTCTATGTCATTCTCGAGCGTATGGACATCTCTCTTGTTCAGATCGTTGCTTCTCCTCCCTATCCCGGCGAGCAAGAATTGGCAGCCATACTCGGACAGGTAGACCTGGCAGACGGGATGTCACGGAGAATGTGCTAATCGCAATAGATACTTGAGGGTCTTGTCTATCTTACCTCCCAGGGAATGGAGCACGGGTCTCTCAGTTGCTCCAACATTCTTTTAAGCGCCGAAGGAGACGTCAAAATCAGTCGGTCTCAATCCCAGTTCACAGAAGGCTTCGTTAACATTACATGGCAGCGAACCAAGAATGCTGTCGTCAGGTCGCTCCGCCAGACGGGACCAGTATTAGGGATGTAAGGGCGCTCAGTAGGATCATGATGGAACTCATGCAGAAATGCACCAAAGACGACGAAGCTATCGGTGTCGAGGATTTGAATCGTTGGCCTTTCGACTCCGACGCCGTCGGATTTCTGTCGGCGACGACGTCTGCTTCTTCGGTAAACGAGCTAATGAAGGTGAGCCGTAACCTAGCCGCTTCAATCAGAATCTAACATTTCCAGCACCGGCTGCTTCAGTGTGGTTGGCGGAAGGATTGGCTCGAGTGGATGGTGGACTGGGCTGGAGTCTCCGCGTGGAGACTTCACAAGCCAGTATAGACGGTTCTTTTTAGGGATTCGCAAATACCTTGGCATGCCAACCTAAAATTATAAAACCTCTGTTTCTGAACTTTTTGCGCCGGTTTAGTGAGTTGAAATTCTTTTCGTTTCTCGAAACGGATTCTAAATATAGCGCATCATCGAAAATGGTGACAATTTAGCCCTGCTCTTATGGGCCACCATTTCCTGCTCCTTTCCTAATATCCTTGGTGTCCCCCCTCCTCAACTTTTTTTACGTTTGTTCTCACGACCAGTCCTATTCAATCCCAGTTTCACGTATTAAAAGGGTCTTGACGTCCCGATACATTTCTTTATTTCCTTCCCAGTCTTTCTTCTTATCACTTCTTTGATCCGCTTCGATTTTCCATCTCTCCTCTGTAATACTGCTTCGACTTCGTATCCCCATGGATGTCACCCAGATATACGCTACTGCCGCGGGCGGCTTCTTCTTTGTCTTCATTATTGTTAACCTTCTTCCCCGTACAGTGCGATTCCGGGAAAAGATCTCTCTTCTTACGTCCAAGCACCTTACTTACCCGTACTTTCTGAATCGCCATCGACTTTTGGGTCCGTGGAGTCGAACCGACGTCCTGGTTCAGCTGATCTACATCACGATCAATGTCTTCTGTCTTAGCTTTCGAGTTTCCACGATCTCTAAAGCTGGTCTTCAAGCCGGGAACCTATCGCTCGTCAACATGATTCCGCTCTTTGCAGGCGCTCATCTTAGTTTTCTGGCTGACCTCCTCGGGTTTCCTTTGGATTCTTACCGACGCGTTCACCGCTCGGCGGGATTGATGGCGTTCGCGCTCAACCTCTTTCACGTACTCGTCGTCGTGGCCAACCGAACCACTTTCTCGTTGAAAGTACCAGAGCATCTGTTTGGACTGATAGTTAGTCTTTGTTGCTACTTCCACCGCCGTCCCTAACTAATCATACTCAGGCCGGATCATCGCTGTGTGTTCTTCTACTACTCTCGCATCCTCTCTTGCGCCGGCCGTCCTACGAAATCTTTCTTCGTACGCATCAAGCGTTGGCCGCGCTTTCTGCCTGTTCCACCTGGCGTCATCTGCCCTCCAAGTCGCTTTTCCCTCGCATGTACATCTATATCTCTGCTGCGCTGTTCCTTTCCACATCTGTTGTCCAATGCGCCAGTGTACTGTGGCGGAGCGGGACGTTCCGCCACGGTCGCGCCCGAGCCCTCATTAGCCACGCCTATGGCACTGTCAAGATTAGCATCAATCTTTCTCGACCACTGAAGGTCAAAGCTGGGCAATACATCAACCTATGGATTCCTTCCGTCAGCTTCTGGTCCTCCGTGCAGAGCCATCCTTTCGTGGTGACCTCTTGGGCACACGAGAAGCAGGATAGACTGGATCTTTTCGTCGAACCTCGTAAAGGACTGACACGGGAACTTCTGTATCGCGCCGAGACCGACGAGAACGGGGGCGCGGCTGGTTCTCGTTTGGTACTATTCAGTGGGCCTTATGGAATCAGTGCCCCTGTGGGCGAGTATGAAAGCGTTCTTCTGATAGCCGCTGGGTTCGGGATGGCTGCACACTTGCCGTATCTGAAACAGCTGATCCATGATTATAAGGCTCGCAAGGCTAGTACTCTTCGAATCCGTGTGATTTGGCAAGTACAACACATCGGTAAGCATGAAGCGGGGTTGAGAATTCACTGATGAGAAACTTACAATGGCAGAGACTGCTCTCGCAGTAGAGCCGCTGCTTAATAATGCCTTGGAAGGCGACAATCTGGATAAGGTGACGTTCATCGATGCTTTCGTTTGATCCACTGACACGCAGAATAGATTCTCTTCATCTCAATCTTTTCGACCTATTTGAAAAAGGACAAAGTGTCTTTTGGTCAACGTGGGACTGTTTACCGAGGATCCGCAGATTTGCAGGAGGTTTTACAAACAGAGGTGAACATGAGGCATTCAGAGGATATCGAGGCCGCGCAAGGGGACGCTGGGGGTGCGCAAGAATTCAACGAAAAGATGCAGAGCGGGAAGGAAAAGATGCTGGTGATGGGTAAGTACAATTCGCTCTTTGCGTATCAAGACTGACCGTGATTTAGTATCCGGGACCGATAAGCAGCGAGATGATCTACGAAGCCTTGTACGTGGCTATTTGGACGACCGGATAAAACTGCTGGAATTGGAATATCAGCCCTCGGAGCGATAGGATGGTTGCATACTATTTATCAGGATGACAGAATTGAGTAACAAGGGCTTGGGTTTTTGTTACTGCTCATGATGTAATATTTATAATAGAATCAAAGGAAATCGATCACATGTATTCGAAGATGAAATACGTATTGATTCAAAAACCATTCCTGTACGACCTTCATTAAATGTACAAGAGGGAGAAAAGTAGAAGTGTCTAATACGTTGGTCTTAAGCCATGTAGTGTGTTTCTACGAGTGTCTTGATACATATGATGTCTCAAGACGTATAATGTCTTCCTACATGTGCCTTAATACATATAGTGTCTCGTGACATATGTCTCAAGACGTATAATGTCTTCCTACATGTGCCTCAATACATATAGTGTCTCGTGACATATGTCTCAAGACGTATGGTGTCTTACGACACGTGTCTCCAGGCATATAGTGGCTCAAGACACACAGCGGTCCAAGACATAGTGTCCCAAGACATATAGTGTCTTACGGCATGTTTGCTCCCTTCATCGGCTCACACCAGTTCTATGCTGAGTCCTAGGATAAAGCACGTGTGCACCACATCGCCGACTCAATCACGGGCCAAGTCAATGTGCCTCCTAGACTACCACATCTTGCGAAATCCGTTGGAGCGCGGGGAGAGCCGGAATCAGAGGACGGGGAGCGATAATTGGAGCGGGGGAAGCCAGAGTTGAAGTTTGGGGGGCGCCAGAACAGGAGCCGGGGGGAAGCCAGAAATGGGACCCAAACACCCGTCTCGCTTAGTTCAATATATGTCTGCACTTTATCCCGTTTCGAGTCTTCTGCGCCAGGAAAATATACAGGATGCCTTACACCGCAAAAGCAAAGACGCAACCGTTTGCAAGAATGGAAGGTAATATACTTACCGATCGTGAGATCACGAAACATGACCTCTCACCATAACAGAGATTGCATGTATGATCCTGATACATCGATCTAAAGCTGACTAGTCTAGAAAGAATCGTATCCTTTGCCTGTCAATTTACTATTCAGAGACTTTGAGCACGTCACGTGGAGGACTGGGTTCCGCTTACCCCTTCAAAAAGCGAATCACAATCTTATTTTTGAAGAATCTGCCCGTGGGGAGTGCTCCCCCAGCGACTACTTCCCCATATTCAGAAGTTGTTCACACTATCAATAACATTAGGTAGCCAATACAGACACACCACCTAGCACTGCTGACACACCACCCCCTCCCACTAAGCCTAATAGGGTAAGCCACAGGGTTCAATGACCCCGTAAACAAACAACATCAATAAGATCACGGGAAGGTTATGAGATATACATAGTTTTGCGCCTGTCTACCACCAAATTCAATGTATTTTCTCGCCGTTCTCTCACTGCAAATTCAAACATGAAACATATCTTTTGCATGCTCAGAATCGACCTTTATCTAGATTACATCTGAAAACTGCCCATATAGGAGGCCGGAATATCGCCAATTTGACCCTCTGCACCTCCTCGC
>JAABUS010002178.1_pt1 | contig 38272 bp, 11 predicted proteins | sample 5560161 | NCBI WGS metagenome assembly JAABUS01 (sample SAMN10711885, study PRJNA513376) | rock metagenome | isolation source: Antarctica rocks | place: Antarctica: Victoria Land, Trio Nunatak nord | collected 2016-01-04
TAATAATAAATAAATAATAAATAATTATTATTAATTAATAAGAAATAATATAAAATTATATAAAATAATATAAAATTATATAAAATAATATAAAATTATATAAAATAATTAATTAATAATATTTCTAAAATAATTAATAATTATTAATTATTAACGAGTAAAAAAGAGGAAAGATTTTTAATATTTTAATATTCTTATTTAAGAATAATTTTTGATAATTATAAATATAATTATTAATTAAATATTTAATAATGTAAGAATAATTTTTAATAAATATAAATATAATTAATTAATTAATTAATTTATATACTTACTCTAGTAAAACTACTTTACTAATAAGGGAGTTCCGCGAATACTTTCTTAATAGGGTTACTAGTAGTTCCTACTAATCGCTAAAGAAACCTCGTTGATTAAAAACTTTAATTTATCGATAATTTATCTCCTCTTTTTACTAGTTAGTAGCCGATAGTTATAATTATTCTAAAATATTATTTATCCCTTCCCTCCGTTTCTCTTTTATTTTAATTTTCTTAATTTTATTTATTTATCTCGTAGGCCTATAGGCCGCTTTATTATATATTTATTAAATAATTAATACCTACGGCCCTCCGGCCGGCGGCTTCTTTCTTTTTTTCCTCTTTTTTATAGGCCTAGGTATATCGCTAGTACGCCGCGGAATAGGGAAAGGAAGGGACAAAACTAACCCCTATTCCCTTCCCCGGAGTAGGGAAGGGAATGAATAAAGAAGGGAAGAGAATACTAAGAGAAAATAAGAAAGAGAAGGGATTACTTATTATTCCCTATCCCTACCCTCTTTATAGGGCTAGTTATATATACGTGTATATATACCCCATTACTACCCCTATATATAGTTATATATACGTGTATATATACCCCATTACTGCCTCTATATATGGTTATATATACGCGTATATATACCTTATTACTGCCCTTATATATAGTTATATATACGTGTATATATACCTTATTACTGCTCCCGTGTGGCCTATATATACGTATATATATACTCTATTAAGTGGTACAAAGATTAGGACAATTCGGAAAGTAGTCAAGAAATATTAAACTTTATATCTAATTTAGACTAGCCTCTTAACACTAACTATATATAACTTATAGAGGTAAGAATAGGCCATATATAAAAGTAGTAACGGGCCATATATAGGGGCAAGAATAGGCCATATATAAGAGTAATAACGGGCCATATATGGGGGTAGGAATGAGTTATATATATAAATAGTAACGAGTTATATATGGGGGTAGGAATGGGCCCTATATAAAAGTAATAATAAATTATATATGCGCGTATATATACCCTATTACTGCCCCTATATATAACTATATATGCGTGTATATATACCCTATTACTACTCCCGTGTGGCCTATATATACCCCTATATATGGCCTATTACTCCGCGTATTACTGCGCTAGTCCAAATTAGGTATAAGGCTTGGCGTTTCTTAACCGCTTTCCGAATTGTCCTAATCTTTGTACCACTTAATGGAGCATATATGCGCGCATATATGGGCCACACGGGAGCAGCAATGGGGCATGCATACGCGTATATATAGCCATATATGGGGGCAGCAATGGGGCATGCATGCGCGCATACATGGCCATATATGGGGGCAGCAATGGGGCATGCGTGCGCGCATACATAGGCCATGTATGGGGCAGCCCTATAGGGAGAGTAGGGAAGGGATTCCTTATTATTCTCTTCTCTTCCCTGCTCCGGGGAAGGGAATTACCGAGCCTTTATTCTCTTCCTTTCCCTTCCCCGGTTCCCTTCCCTGGCCGGGGAAGGGAAGAGATTCCCTACCCTATTCCGCAACGTAATCGCTAGGTCCTAGTAGTAATTTAAATTATATTAGTTATTCTTTAATAAAGGAGAATTAGTTAAGCTACCTCGTCTTTATTATCTACTACGTAGTTATATATATATTTTAAGCCTGGGTTAATATCTTCTTAAAGTCGTATATATTTATTTATTTTATAAACTCCGTTTTATCCCTAGCTAGTTCCGGGTAAAATAATAATATATACTTTATACTTTATCTCCTTTATTTATATTAGTAGCTAGCGCTACGGACTATAAATATCTTTATTCGGTATAAAAATTTATTTAATCCGATTTTATTATATTTTAATTATATCGTTATAGAGTTTTTAATCTTCTTTAATTAATTATAATAATTAAACCGGTCTTTAAATAAATCTTTCTTTTAAGCCGGGTTAATAACCTATATAAAAATCGTTATTTTATAACTCTTTTATTTATTTAATTATTATTAACGGGCCTAGTTTTTTACTCTTTAATCGATAACCTTAATATCCTAATATTCTTCGATATCTTCGATTAAGTTTATCTAGTCTTTTCTCTTTCTTATAGTTATAATTACCTTATATTATTCTTTAAATCCTAGGGCGCGAATTACCTAGGCTTCTTTTTTCGTTATTAATATCGGAGGTATTTATCGTTACCTCCCTCCCTTACGCTAGAGTTTATTCTAGATTCGCGTATTTCCTATAGTCGTAATTAAATAGGTCCCTCGATTTATTTAATATCGTATTACTAGGCGGTTTAATTAAAGGTTAATTAACACGATTACCGACTCGGTTTTAAATACTAGAATTAAAGTAACTTTAAATACTTTTAAAACTATCTTAAAGTAATTATTCTAGATAATTATTAATTTCTTTATATATCCCTTTATAACCTTTATCGTTCCCTTTAGTTAATATTATATCGGAGCCGTAAATATTAATATCGGTTTAACTATTATATTATATACTGTCTTATACTTCGCGAAGGTAGCGCCTTATATCGAATTAATTAAGTACTTTATAGCGCGGCTCTAATTAACCACTTTAGTCTTAATTTAAATTAAATATAATTCTTATTTTAGTTTTAAATCGACGTATAGCCTTAAGATTTTAATATTTACTTTAAGTTCGATAACTACGTTCCTAAAGTTTATTACTATTTTTATATTAAACTTCTTCGGTATTCGAGATATATAAACTAGCTCGTACTTCTAGGGGGTAAATAATACTTTATAAATAATTATTTATCTTAAATAAATATCGTAGGCCCGTTTTAATTTCGTATAATTCTTCTTTATACTCTCGTTATAAATAAGTAGGTAGACGTCGTCTACGAATCCTCCGACCTATATTAATAGGTTTATCTTAATATACTCCTCGATTAATAGCGCGTTAAAGGATAGAAAGAGTACCGGTAAAATAGGCGATCTTTATAGGATACCCGTTATTACTTCCTCTACTATACTCGTTCTTTTTTTAAATATTACGGATATAACTTTATCCGATAGAAAGTTTACTATCTAGTCGATAATTAAACTCGGTACGCCTTTTATTCGTAGGTCGTATAATAGCCTTTCGTATAAAACGTTATCGAACGCTCCCGTTATATCTAGTAATAATAGGTTTATTATCTTTCCCCTGCCGTTCCTACTATAATTCTATATAGTATATATTATATCTATAAGGGTCTCTAGCGCGGTTTCTATTAAATACTTTTATCTAGCCCCTATTTATTATAGTAGTAGTAATTCGTACTCCTCTACTATATTATTTAACTTTTTAGAGATAACTACTTCTAGCGCCTTATTAAATATATCGAGGAGTACGATAAATTTATACGACTTTAGTTTTAAATAATCGCCTTTCTTCGATTTCTTAAAGATTATTATATTAATTTCTTTAAAGTACCTCGGGTAGTATCCCTATCTAAAGTAGGCCTAGAATAAATAGATAATAACGTCTATTACTTCCGTTTTTATTATAATTTTTAGGAATTAATTTAGGATTCTAGTTATTCCTGGTACTTTATCGGTAGCTGGGTATTATATTACTTTACGTACTTTTATCCTAATTATCTCCTAGTTTATTCTAACGAGCTCCGGGTATCTTATTCCGTCGATATTACTTAGGTCTACTATCCGTAAGGGGGGAAATAGTACCCTTTATAGGGTTTCTACTTTACCCTCGAAGTCTCTAGCTTTTCCTCCTCTATCGTCTTTAATAGCTAGGAATTAAGGGAGTTCTCTTAGGCGGTTACTCTTCTCCCTTCTTTATTTTACGAGCTTCTATACTCCCGTATAAATATAATTATTAATTAAATATTTAATTATTTAATTATATTAAATTAATAATTATATTAAATGAATCATTAATAAATATAATTAAAGAATAATATGAAATTTATTAAATAAATAAATAAATTTAGATTAATATATAAATTTAATAAATTTATCTTAAATTCTTATTATAAATTTATTAATTAAATATATCGATTTAAATTAATTAAAATATTTAAATAATAAAAATATCGATTTAAATTAATTAAAATATTTAAATAATATTAATATTAATTAAAGTTAATTAAAATATTAATAAATATTAAAGTTTATTTCTCTTCTTTTAGTTTATATTTCTCGAATTATAATATATAAAAATTATCGAATAAATTTAATAATATTAAAATAAAAATAATTTATTTTATTCGTTTATAAAGATCTTAATTTATATTCTTTAAAATTATTATTTAATCCGAATATTTAAAGTCTTACCCTAGTTCGAGATCTTCGAAAGTTATAAATATATTAAAGAGCTCGAAACTCTTTAATTCAAGATTTTTGAAAATTCTAAATAAATAAATTAAATTTTTACCCTTTTTAATTATATAAAAATAAATTTATAAATTTCTTTATCGATAAACTCGAATCTTATTTAATTTTTTAGGTAATAAGAAATTTTAAAACCTTCGAGTATCGAAATTTTCGAATATCGAAATCTTCGTTTTTTTTACGCTACCGGTTTAGTAGTTATAAATTAAGAAAGATTACTAGATTATTAATTTTCGTGTTTTAAAGTACGTGATTTTTTATATTTTATTTTCCTCTCCTTTATCCTCCTATAAATTCTCGAAATATTCGAATTAATTTTATTATTATCTTAAATATCTATCTTATTATAAGAAATAATCGGTATATTATTAATTTATTCTTATTTATATATCTTAATATATTTCTAATAAATCCGTAATTGTAAATATCGTTATATTTCGAAAAAGTTAAACCGGCCGAAGGCGGTTATTTTAAAGAAATCGAAATAATTTTAGAAATTTATTTCTTTCTTTTTATTAATATTTACTTCTTTATTAATACCTACCTCTTTATTAATATTTATATCTTTATTAATATTTACGTTTTAAAAATAATAGGATAATTATTAAAAAAGTAAACTAGTATATATCTTTAATCTTTCCGAAAAGAAATTAATATTTATTTAATAATAAAGAGACGAAGAATATTCGATAAATACTCGATCGATAAATTAAGAAAATTGTCTTTAAAATATTCGAACTTAATTTATCTTTTCAATAAACGTTCTAGCGTTCCGGGGTATATAGATATTAAATATATTAAAATAATTATTATATTTATATTTCTAAGTCTTTTTATCTTTTTATTTTATAATTAACTCGGTATAATTATTATAGAAACTACGACCTAACGGGGAAAAGCCTAAAAATATAATATTTTATAATTATATTTTCGAGGTATAATATTATTAAACCTCGATTTAATCGAAGTTTATTAAATTTTAATTAAGATGTAATAATTAAAAAGTAATTTTATAAATATAATTTCTTTATAACCCCTTATTTAAGGCGAAATAAAAAAATACGAAAATATCGAAATTCGATAAATTCGAAGTATTTATTAATATTAATCTAGCCTTTATTTTATTTAGATTTATATATTTATTTTATTTTTTATTTATATTTCTCGAAGGGTATTCTTAATAATTATATTAATTAAAATAATTATTCTCTCAAAGAAGATAATAAGCGGTAATATTAATTTAAAAAAGATATATATTCTTCGAGCTCGTTTTTCCTTCGAGTTTTATAAATTAATTAGTATAAATTATAATTTATAACCCCGAAGAGTTATTTTAATTAATATTCTAAACTTAATTTATAAAATTTAATTCGTATTTTTAAAAGTTAAATAAATCTATAATTAATTTATTAAAGTAAGGAAATAGATAATAATAGGATTTAAAAGAATATAAATATCGATATTTTCGTTAAAAAGTAAAAATCTTTCGAAGTTTTCGAGTTAAAAAAAATTCGAAGGAGATTAAATTATATTTATTTAATTTAATATTTATATATATAAATAACTCCTTAGCTAGTAACGAGATCTAGGTATATATCCTACTAGTTACGAACTTTTAGTTACTACTTATAGTAGTCTAGAGAACTAAGAGATTTTATATCGCGACGCGTTAAATTTATCTCGTAACGGTATCTATATTCTTAACGCGACCGTGGTATCGATAAAGAGAAATTCTTTTTTTTTTTTTCCTCCTCCTTTTCCCCCCCTCTCCTTTAACGAATTAAAATAATAAAGAACGAATCCTCTACGATATAATCGATTAAAAAAGTAACCGTAGTCGCGGCCCGATATATTAGAAAAAGGGAAGTACGAAAAGAATACGTTTATTATACCTACGTATAAGAAAGAGTATAGAATAAATATATATATATAAAGCCGAAATCTTAGGCCTAAATAAGGGCTCCCGTTTAATTATTTATTAAATACTAATAATATTCGAACTATAAGGGGCTTCCTTTATTTTAAGAGTTATAAAATAACCGCTATATAAAGTTTTATAGGACTAAATATTTTCCTCCGCCGTTAACGAGTAGGTAAAGTATAAATACGTAAAGCGAAATTTATATAAATAAAAGAACCTTTATTTATACTCTTAGATATTAATATTTATATAGGAGTCGTAACCCTAGTAGCCGGGTAATTATATTAAAGTACCGGCGGGACGTAAAATCCGTTATAACGAAAAAATAACTACGTATATACGGTTAAGAATAAAGGCGAAAGAGTATAAAATAATAAAAAAAAGGGATAATAAGGCTAGCGTACCGGTATAATAAAATATATAATATTTAATTATAGTTATATTTACGTATACTATAAGGGCTTAGGCCCGTAACGGAGATAAACGATAAATTTTAGAAGGACGGGTAAATATAAGGGATAAAATAACGAGGTTATTTAAAATTAATATAAAATCGTTAGTTTTAAAAATTTACGCGAAGAAGAAACTTAAAAGAAGAATTATTAGTATATAAAAAGGCCTATTAGTTAATAGGCTAAAATATTTAAAACTAAGATTAAAGATAAACTAAAGTTTTTATCCTCTTAAAAGATTTCTTTAACGGCTATTTAATAACGCTATCGGGCATTATATATATTCTATAGAACTCTCTTATAAGCGAAGTAGTTTTACTCAAATAAATATATAAATTAATTAATTAATCAATTAATCAAATAACTCCTTTTATAAATATAATATTTTTTTATAATAAATTATTTAGGTTTTATAAAATCTTCCTTTAATTTAATCGGATTATTATTTTAATAATATAAATATTAAATAATATAAAGTAAAATATAATTAATACTCTAATTATTTTAATTATAAAATCTTTAAAAAATTAATTATTTATAATTAAAAAATTATTGAATCCTCCCCCTTTAAAGAGAATAAATATTATATATTTTAGAATTTTCGTTAATATCGAGTAAATTATTCCGAAATTATATTAAGAAATATTAAGTTTTTTATAATAAAATTATTTAATTATTTCGAGCCTTCGAAAATAATAAACTTTATTAATAATATTTTTTATAAAATATTATAATCGTTAAATCTTTAAAAAATGAGACCGTTATAAAAAGAATATATTTTAAATTATTCGAGGTATAATAATAATATATTTAATTAAAAGTTTCGATAATTAAAATAAAAAATAAAAGACTTTACTTTTATTAATAAATTGAACTCGAAAAAATCACGAGTCGAAAGAATCGAGATTTAAAAATCTTTAATTTACTACCGAATTAATAAATCTTCCGAGATTAAAATATAATTATAATTTTTTTATTTTCTAAATCTTAAAATTTAATATAATAATATTTTAATAAAAGAATTTTATTAAATCTTAATAAATATTAGAAAAAGATAATATAAATTAAAGATATTATTATATATTCTTTCGCCCCTCTCTATATTTAATAATTCGAATAATTTAAAATAAATAAAGATTAATAATTTATATAAAACTCGATTCCTCCGTTAAATTAAAAAAATCTTTCGAGTTTATCGATATTTATAATTTATATATTTATATATATCTCTTTAATTATTACTTAAAAGTTTAAGAATTTAGTTTTAAATTATTTAAGATATTTTAATAAAAAAAAAATTTTTTATATATTATATCGTCTTTATATACTTTAAAATTAAAATCGATAATAAAAAATTCTTTTATTAATAATTATTCGAATCTTTCGAATATTATTAACTTCCTAGGTCTTTTTTAATATTATAATATTAGAATATAACAATTTATATTTTTAAAGTATAGTTATATATTAATAATTTTAATCTCTAATTTAAATAATTCGAGTATTTATAAATATTATAAATTTATAAATTAATTAACTTTAATATATATTTACCTAAACTCTTAATCTAGTCTTCGAAATCTTCGAATATTATATAAATATATTTCCGGAAAAGTTTAATTTAATTTTTATATATATTAATAATTTCCTTTTTTATTAAACCTTCCGTTATTTATTTAATTTATTCGAAGGGATTTATTATTAATAGAATTTAACCCTCGATATTATTAGAACCGAATTTATTTTTTATCTTAAATCGGAAAATATTAATATATTTAATATTATCGAGTTTTTTTATTTATTTATTAATCTTTTATTCTTTATAAAGAAAATAGACTTTTATTAATTAATTAATTTTTTTTTTAAATTCTTAAAGAGATTAAGATTTTCTAAAGTCTAATAAATTATTTTATATAAAATTCGAAAAATTAATATATAAATTAATTAAAGGATAAAATTCGGATTAAAATTAAAATTAATTAATTAAATTTATATTTTAATTAATTTTAAATTTCGGTTAAAAATAAACTCCCCGCTTTAATTAATTCGAAAATTAATTCTTTAAATTCTCTTTCCTTTTAAATTTTATAAATTTTATTATTTTCGAATAAATTATATTAAAAAGTAGAGGTTAAAGGGGTTAAAAAAAATCTTTATCATCGGAAGAAAATTATAATAATATCTACTCTAAGTTTATAAAATAAAGTTTAAGATTTTCGAATACTTTAATAAATTAATAATCTTTATAAATATTGTAATATTTATATTAATACGGGGCGACGAACCTTCGATAAAATTATAAAATATAAAATCTCGTAAATTTCGAATTTTAAAAATTATAAATAAAATACTTAATTAAACTTAATAATACTAGTAGTACCGAATATTATTAACTTTTAAATATTCGAGATTTTTAAAATAACTTTCTCGCTTTAATAATATCGAGGTTAAATCTTTATTTCGAAAAACTTAAGAAAATAATAAAGATATTAAATCCTTAATATAATTATTTTAATAATATATCTTTAATTTTAAAATCTTTAATATTAAATAGTATACGTATTTTAAGAATTATTATTTAATATATTAATTTATTATATTAATTAAAATTTTTAAATCTTTCGAACTTTACGGTTCCTTCGGAAATTCGAATTATTTATTAATTATCCTTATTACTTTCGTTAGGACTTCGAATTCTTCGAGGGATTTGAAAATTATAATAATACCTTATATTATAATTAAATTCCTAGTTTATAAACTCCTTAACACCTCTTTATTAAATTAATTATTAAAGAATATTCTTTATTTATTTTATAAATAAGAAGATTTAAATTTAAATCTTATAGTTATTATTCAAGATATAATTAATAATTAAGATATTCGAGTACCTTATAAATTTTTTAATAAATTCTATCGAATTTATCGAAATTTATAAATAAGAATAAAAAAATTATATAATAATACGAATGTACGAATATATTAAATTTAAATTAAAAATTTAAAACTAATTATTTATAATTTATAATTATATATAAAAAAAAGATTAATAATAATTATAAAGGAGTTAAGACTTTTTTATTTTTAAATATTTTAAAGGAAACGAGTAAAATCTTATTATTAATTTAAACTAATTTAATTAAAAAACCTCGAAGAGTTTAAAATAAATATAATAAATATAAAACTAGGATTATATATAGGATATTTATATTAAAGAATTTTATTTCGAAATTTTTATATCGAAAAGATAAAAGAAAAAGAAAAAGAATTTATATTTATATTATTATTAAAAAATATTATAAAATTTATAAAATATAATCTCTTTAAAATAATATTAATAATAAAAATAAAAATAATAAAGAAAAGATTTTACAAATTTTATATAAAAAATTCGAATCTTCGATAATATCGAAGTTTTAATTTTATAAAATTAGATACGAATTTCTAATTCTCTTTTATTATAATTATAATAAATATTCGGCTCGAAAATTTCGGATTTTTTTTTAATTTTCGAGGCTCGGTTTAAGACTATTATTATTAATTTAAAAATTAAATTCTTTTTTTAAAATTATAATTTATTATTAAAAATAAAACTCTTTTATTATAAAATAATAATAATATATTTAATAAAAACTATAATTTATTTAGGCTCGAAAATTTCGAGGTTAAAAATATCGAATAATTATATAAAATCTTATTTATTAATATTTAAAATATTTACGCGGGTAATTTCTAAAAACGCGAAAATTTCGAAGTATTTATATATTTTTTAAGGTTCGCGAAAATTTCGAATAAACTTTATATTAAATAAATATAAAAGATATTTTAAGACTAAAGCTTTATTCTAAAGATAGATAAAATTTTCGAAATATTTTAATAAATCTTATTTTACTTTACCTTATTACGGGTTTATAAATAAAACTACTAATATAACCTAAACGCTAGGAATATCGCGACGGCCGGGGTCGCAGGCATCGGCGCCTGCCTAGCCGGATCCGGTAAAACGCGAAGGCGCCATTCTCGATGTCATGGAAACCTTCGTCGATTGACTCGTGGATTTGTGGACAAGCTGTCAAGAGGCAGGAATTACGACGCGGAGCAGTGGTATGTGGTGTTGAGCTCTTTCGATACAGGGTGGAACTTCCAGAAGGAGATGACCTATTAGTACTGGGTTCACCGAGTTGGGGTGCGGATCTCGCCCAGCTTCTAAGCCCGCCACAGAAGCTGGTGGCAGTCCTCAGTGAACCCCGCTCTCTGCCTTGCTCCCTATCCCGCTCCTCAGAAGTCGACCCGTCGCTTATATGAATGCTACTGCCGCTCCAGCCTCTCGCTCAGCAGCTGGATGTCGGCATGTTCTCGTTCAGTATTCTGGGTGTCGCCGCTCTGTCGCTCAGCGTTCTGGTTGTCGTACATCTCCAAACGTAAGAGGATCTTTGAGCTGAGGCTCCCCTTGACCCGTCGGCTGTGCTGTGACTCCACGCTCCTCAGCGCAAAGCGAATCGATGTCTCGAAGCCTCCTTATGAACACTATACGCAGCTATCGCGAAACTCAGCTATGACGATCTCCTTCTCCAAGCTCTTTCGTCGTCCATTCGGCACTCCCACAGGCTCCACAGGAAGATAGGCTCTCTTGGGGTCATGTCTCAGCTTCGACCAGATTACCTTCCCCAGCAGTCTCATCCGTCAAGTTGCAGCCTTCAGCAATTGGCTAATGCATGAAACCCAGTAGAGCTGATAGATTCATGCAGGAGACGTCAGTACACACAATTTCCAGAGCTCCGTCCCCAGATGTAAGTGATTTTCAGTAGTCGAAGAGGGCGATCGGTATTGGGGGCGTATAATTACTGAGGGGGAGTCGATTTCCGATGGGTAAGGTACCTATGTATAGAATGACGAAAACGTGATAGCGCTACAGCGACGGGGGGACGTCTCGAACCATCTGAAAAGGACGCACAGTAAGACGTTAGTGAAGTTGAAAAAATGCCCTTGTTGGCTAGTAGCAGTGGCTGGAGGCCTTGAAACACGGGACTGTTGGTTGGAATTGTTGGTGGCGTGAATGCTAGTACTATCGACCCGACGCTAAAGGGTCTGTAGACTGAATGCCTTCTTCATTCGCCCGTTAGCCCTCTACGACCTCCTCTTTCCAATGGCTACCTTCCTCTCCAACCATGACGTCGACTTCGGCAGCCTCGTCGCCCAGCACCCTCGACTTCCTCTCGACCCACACATCCCCAAAGTCGCACACGTTCGTGTCCCCTAAGCACTGTGTTCTCACACCATCCACATCGCGAACTAACACAATTCCACTACAGATCATCCACAGCCAGCTACACGAACTCCAATGGGTCCACTACGCCGCGGTCCAATCAGCCCTCCAAAACCTCGCCGTCAACAAAGTCAAGATATGGGTCCCGGAGAACGAACAGCTGCCCGGCGAAATGTGGCAGCGCATCGCCAGGCTACCGAACGTAATCATACAGCGGGTCCCCATGCCAAATTCCGTCTGGGGCATCAGCGCAACACACCCGGCGCACCAATCAGATCTGGCAAGAATCAGGATTCTGTGGCAAGAGGGGGGGATTTACATGGACACAGACATTGTCGCCCTGAAGTCCTCTGACGACATCATCTTCCACTCCAGAACAAAATCCACAGTCATGCCCCTACAATCCGCCCATTTCGGACGCAAGTCCATCAACGCGCTGATCATGTCAAAATCGCACTCCCCCTTCCTCGCGCGCTGGATGGAGAAGTACCAAAAGTTCGAAATGGGCGAATGGGATCACATATCCTGCTGGGCCGTGACGGAAATGTACGATGCAGGCGAGCCTGATCTGCAACTCTTGGATGACAAGGCGTGGATGTATCCGATGCCGATCCGTTTGGACGACCTAGACGCGCGGACGGATCCGAATTTGGCGACAGCGTGGCTGGGGAAGAGTTGGTTCGATATTGATGAGAGCTATGGGCTGCATTTCTGGAAATGGAAGAGGGGCTTTAGTGGAAAGCCGTTTCCGCTGGAAATTACGCCGGAGGCGGTGAGGACTATTGATACGCCGCTGTTCTGCCGCATGAGAAAGCTCTTTGATAATATTGACGGGGATGAATATTTCTCTGTTCCCTGGGAAGAGGATTCTAACTGCGCCGTTTCCTGGACCATGGATCTGAGAGAGGACGATTACAGACTTTTTGCGGATTGGAATATGCGGCAGGATGACCTCGGCATCAAATGGGTCGATAAGTCCGGCCACCGAAACCATGGCTGGGCTTTTGGTACCGCCCTCACCCCCTCCAAAAGCGATACCAACGGTAGAGAGGCGACCCGCTACTTCAACTCCCTTAGCCACGCCTGGCTCCCCGTGCCTGCCGACTGGGACACTCGGGTCGGCACAGCGCGAATGAAGTTCCAGCTTGATTCCAGCACCTTCGATTCCGACCAACGCCGCGACGAAATCGGCCTCTTGAAGATTCGCATGGACTACGCAGGCGAGATCCTGTTCGGCCTCAAAATCTTGCCCAGCGGGCTCCCCCACCTCACGTTCTCCTGGCTCGGCACATACCTAACGGCGCCACCCTACGACACGCTCGACAACGTCAACTGGACCTCACCCCACCCTCTCCCCTTATCCGTTCTCCCCTCCTCCCCAGGACTAACCGAAGCCCCGCCAACCGACCTCGCCATTACCTTCGACCGCCTCACCACCGGCACTATCGCCGTATACCTCAACGGAAAACTGGTCGCGAACACCTCCCTCCCCCTTCTCGCTAGCCCGAAGCTCGGCAACGAAATCTGGGTCAACGCCCGCGAATGGGATAACCTTGACACCGGCTTCCGCGGCTCCTTGCACCGCCTCTCTTTCTTCGCGGACGTGGTCCCTGCGGACGCTATTGCGCGGCCCATTCCTCCCCCAATCCCGGGCGTCAGGAACACGAGTCGCACTCCCGCGCCTTCCGCTGTTACCAGGAGCCCAGACCTGTACCCGGTATATATCTCTATACTGGTGCTGGGGCTGCTGGTGGCATGTTTCCGACGACGGGCGCGCATCGTCCGGCTGCTCAAGGGCGTCCACAATCCCTTACTACCGGCGTGTAGGGAGAAGGAACGCAGCTTAGGAGGCGGTTGTGGATTGGGTCTAGTTGGGTGAGGCTTTCTAGTCGAGGTGAAGTCACTCTTTCACACAAGGCCGTGGTATAACGATGGTAGGCAATATTGGCTGGGCACAAAGCGCGCACGCCTGATATTCTTCCATTTTTGTAGCACTGGCTAGCTCGGACGACTTTCGGTATGGGTCTACCTCTGCGCTTATTCCAACGAAGATAGAGCGTTCTCGGCGTATTTTACCTCGTCGGCCCTAGTACGTAATCTCTTGACTGATGGAATGAGCGTCAAAGTAGCGTTGTACTATAATATCTACTTGTCATAATAGCTTATAGACGACATATTTCTATTTTCGACGATCGTCGCCATCGAGGGCAGCGACGTGCGACGACGACCCTCAACTATCAAGGGTCAATGGGGTCCGGAATAGTGATTTTGAGCAAAAGTTGTCGTAAGGGCGACGCCGTTAGCAACCATGGGGTGTGCGTGTAGTTTATGTATAGTATGTACATTGCCTATGCTGTGCGCATTCAAAGCTTCCGTTTGATGTTCTTTTGGGGCTGCTGAACCTGCTGTCAGGAATTATGAGTTGCCGATCCTGCTGAAAGCACCCCTGACTTGCTGATTGCGCCTTCTCCTTCGTATCCAGTTAGGCCGCTCCCGCCGCTTTACTCAGGCGCTACTCACTCTCGGCTTACCCTCTACTTCTACCCTCCCCTACTACTCAGGCGATATTTATCCTGCTCAGGCACTAGATAATTATACCCTATCGTATAGTTATTTTTAATACTACTAAAGGATTATGAACAGCCTTACTATATTAACAAATCCCTCAAATTCCTCATAAACCACGAACAACCCTCCCTTATGCAAGAATTCTTTTTTTGGCCAATAACAGCCCCCCGCTAACTTGGCGGCCTCTTCGAACTCCGCTCCTACACCCTCCACCCGGGAAACCTCATCGAATAGGAGACTTATTGGCGCAAAGGGCTGAAAGCGCGGAGGGAAGTAATGGAGGGAGTAGGGGCGTGTTTCTGTCAGATCGGGGACCTGAATACCGTACATCATCTTTAGCAGGTTGCGGATTTGGAGGAGCCGAAGGCGAGGCGGGAGATGAATTTGGGGGTGGAGGGTTGGGGGGATACGGTTCATAAGATTTTGCCGCTGATTCAGACTATGAAGAGTAGGATTTTGATCCCGATGCCTTGGAGTCCGGTTGCTTGAGGTAGATGGGAGAGGGGAGGGGGAGGGCATGTGGTAAGGGAGGAGGTAGAGGCTTTTTTTTCTTAGCACATGTGCTACACGTGTTTCGTGAAACACTTGAGCAGCAAGAGTGGGTCATACAGGCGAGCACTCAGATTTTGTATTGAATAAAACAAAGAGCATCTTGAGGGGAAAGGAGGAGGCTTTGCACATACGATAAGAGAGGCTGCGAGTTCTGGCCCAAGAGCTCAGATTTCCCCTTGAGTAAGGTACTCTGTCCATACGGAATCATTGAGACACCTGGGTGCAATTTAGCTTGATGTGAGAGTGCATGATTTGGAAGCACGAGGCCATGTGAATGCGTTGTTCTGCAAGAGTCATTCACTACCGAAGTGGGTCTTTTCAGGTAAATTTGCCAAATCATTACAACTCCACCTCTCAAAACAGTAACTTTTTAGTAGTATCGAGCGAACGAGTTACCAAATCTCTCCAAGAAAAGGGAAGGACCGATTGATAAAGACCCATCTCGTAGTCGTCGTGCAAATGTCCGCTTATTCGTCCCCAGCAGCCCGGAACAATGTCGGGCCGAGACCTCCCAATAGAAGGATTCACCCCTCAACCGGCCACACCCCTCAGTCGGCCACTCTACTATAACTCCTCAAACAGCCGTTTTGATATCAGGACCCCGAGTACAAAGTTGTAGCAATAACTAATTGCTATGATTTTCGTACCAAAATATTTGTTCATACTTATGTGGTTCGTAAAATATAGTGACTAATCGCCTACCCCCTAAGAGATCCCTAGAGCTAGAGCCCGGAGAAAGAAAACCAAGGATTCCCGGGTACCTAGCCCTACAGGGTGGCCGACCGAGGGGTGTGGCCGGTTGAGGGGTGAATCCTTCTACAATTGCTTCGAAACCTCAATTCCTCCGACCAAATTTTCAGGAATCATCATATCAAATGATGAAAATCAAAAATGGAGCATCTAGTGTTATGTGTACCGACCTTAGTCGATGGCGTCTGAAGAGTACTGGGGGTAACCATTGCTGGATGTACCTGTCCAAGGTAGACGCGGATCGGCATCCCCAGTCTTTTGCGGAGCGGTATTTCCTTGGATTGTCAACGGTAAGGCTCGTATCTAGAGGCTGGCAAATACCTAACCTCTGTATCCTCTTCTAGGAAGCTCCAGGCCTGCCACAGCCCAAGACTTCCCGCGATAGCGCCGTCAATGGTCTCTTGTTCTACCAAAAATTGCAGCTTGAGGAAGGCCACTGGGGCTGCAGCTATGGCGGACCTAGTTTCTTGCTGCCTGGCTTAGTGTTTGCCATGTTCATCTCCGAGACTACTATCCCTCCCGAGTGGAAAATCGAGATGGTGCGATTTCTTTCCCATCATGTGAATGAGGATGGCGGCTGGGGACTTCACTTGGGGGGTACCACGACCGTCTTTGCTACAACGCTGTACTATATAGTGTTGAGGATCTTGGGAATGGAGCCTTCCCACCCTTTGGCGGTTCGAGCTCGAGATAGGTTGTTGGCTCTTGGTAAGCCCGTTTCTATGTTTCAGCTAGAGGTTTTGATCTTAACGTGGCACTGACTTATAACACTGCAGGTGGTGCAATCGGTGTTCCCCAGTGGGGAAAACACTGGCTTTCCTGTTTGAATCTCTATGAATGGAATGGAGTGAACCCTGTTCCCCCCGAATTCTGGTACGCAGCTCTCACGCTGATCTACTGACGCTTCTATTGACATGTTACAATCTTTGAAGGCTTCTTCCTGACTGGTTCCCATTTCATCCATGGAGATGGTGGGTCCACTGCCGCATGGTCTATCTTCCAACCTCGTACCTCTACGCCAACAAATGTCAAATGCCGCTTAGCCCTTTCGTCAAGGACTTGCGGGGAGAGATTTATGTTCAACGATTCTCATTAATTAATTTTGCTGAGCATCGAAGCAGGGTAGCCCCCACAGACATGCAACGACCTAACTCCCTGATTGTGAGTATCATGAATTCTGTAATGCGGGCTTGGGAGGCCTATATAAGACCATCATGGCTTCATCGTCAAGCCAACAATATTGTGCGGGACTTAATGCGACGAGAAGACGAAAATACATCATACACTGACCTGGCCCCTGTCAGCAAGGCATTGCAAATGGCAGCAATTTACTTTTCGGATGGAGTAGACAGCGCCAGTCTTGCAAAACACCGGGAGACATTGTCCACGTATCTTTGGCAGAGCCATGAGGGAATGACGAGCTGCGGCACGAATGGTGTGCAAGTCTGGGACACAGCGTTCACCGTGCTGGCCGTTGCTGAAGCCGGACTGGCACAAGATCACCGCTTTAGAGTAACAATGACCAAGGCACTTAACTTCCTTGACGTCTCCCAACTCGGAGATGATCTCTCTGATCCTTACAGACAGCAGCGGAAAGGGGGGTGGACCTTCAGCACGAAAGAAAATGGCTATATCGTGTCCGATTGCGCTGCAGAATCCATGAAAGCAGTCATTTTACTCCAGCAAGAGTGGTAAGTCTCCTAAAACCCCACTAACCTTCACCTCTTGAAATTGAACAGTGGTTTCACAAAAGTCATCTCTGACTCCCGTCTCCGCGACTGCGTTGATACCCTTTTGCTCATGCAGAACAAAGATGGCGGGTTCGGCAGCTACGAACAAGCCAGAGGAGGCGCGTGGCTAGAGCTTCTCAACCCTGCTGAAGTATTTGATCGCATTATGGTGGAATATAGCTATCCCGAGTGCACCACCGCGGTTCTCACATCGCTCTCGCTTTTTCGCCGCCATTTCCCGAATCACAGAGCCGCAGAGATTGAGTCGGCCATCTCCCGTGCGATCGAATATCTCATTGCGAGCCAGCAGTTGGACGGCGGCTGGTATGGCTCATGGGCGATTTGCTTCACATACGCTACATTCTTTGCACTGGAGAGCCTGGAAACAGTTGAACAGACGTACCAGACGAGCTCCAACGTCCGCCGAGCCTGCTTTTGGCTTGTTTCCAAGCAGAAAGCTGATGGAGGCTGGGGCGAACACTCCTCTTCCTGCGAACTTCAACAATACGTACAGCATACGGAGAGCCAAGTGGTAATGACAGCATGGGCGACATTGGCGTTGATGTCGGCACGGTATCCGCACAGGGCGAACGTTGAGCGTGGGCTCGAGGTGAGTCGGGCTCCTAAAGTTGTCTGATTTCTTTCTTCATCATTAACGAGGAGACTTCCGCTAGTTGATTCGGAGCCGCCAGCAGCGCAACGGGGAATGGCTTCAGGAGGACGTGGAGGGAGTTTTCAATCGAACATGGTAAGCTAGCAATCCTTGATGTATCCAAAGCTACTAAACGGCACTGCTGCGGCCCTGTTGCTGATGATGTTTCACCATATAAGCATGATCGGATACCCAAATTACAAGTTCTATTTCCCCATTCGGGCCTTGGGCAAATACGAGCAGACTTACCTTCCTTGGATAAAAGAGTCTAACGGGTTGGCGAGCGCCACGTATTGATCTGCTCGAAATGGGTGCGTTGCTACAGGTACATTTTGCAGTCACAAAGGTGTGCAATAGAGCAACATCAAAAGTTGTGGATTATTATGTGACTGTGCGGCTTTTTGTACCACTAGACCAGTTGATGACAGCTATTCGCTCCGATACCCTATCGCCCCTAGATTCTGTTAGATCAGACAGGTCGAGGTCTGAATTGAATCAATAGACCGTCTCTTGCAACGACAAGAGCATCATCGACCTGCCACTGTGATTTGTTCCTCCTCCCCCACATAAGCATAGGCCCGCCTACACCCCTCACATCGCCAGCAACGGCCTGGAATTCCATGCGAAACACAAGTCTCGCCATCGCCGTAGACATCTCCTGGTACGCCAACCTCTTCCCTGGACAGCCGCGACTGCCAACGGAAAAGGGGAAGAAGGCCGACTCGACCTCAGCAACGCTTTCTGCTGATACGCTTTCGCTCACGATCCAGCGTTCGGGGCGGAATACAAGGGGATCACCAAAGATATCCTGATGATGGTGCAGCGCATAAAGTGCGCTACCAACATTGAGGCCTCCGTCGATGAAATGACCTTGGACAGTGACACCGCCAGGCAGGATTTCCCGGATGCCCTCGGCGACTCCCGGCGGGCTCATGCGCATAGTTTCGTCGATGACGGCACGTAAGTAAATGCAGCTGGAGAGTCGCGTACCAGTGACTATATCATCCACGCTAGCGAAAGTCTGCCTTATCTCTTGAGTGAGCTTCGCATAAACTGATGTGTTTCGCGTAAGGTAGAAAAACATAGCCGCCATCACCGCGGACGTGGTGTCAAAGCCGGCTGAAAGCAGCAGTTCGGTCTCGCCGCGCAGTTCCAAAGGAGTGAATCCTGGCCCACCTTCTGAATCGTCGGCTTGAAGTAGGTAGTGAAGCAAATCTTTGGAGCCATGTTTGGTAACGGGTTGCTTGTTTTGGCGGCGGATCTGCTCTTCTTTGATTCGATGGGACAAACACGAATCAACGATTGCCATCATCTGTTGGTTGCCTTCGGGTAAATTGCTCTCGACCAGTCGATCGAGTCCCCTTGGTTTCAACCAGAGCCAGATATCGAGGAAGGGAGACCAAATGATCTACACAGAATGTTTCATTAGCAATCCGCTTACGGCAACGCATATATGCTTGGACTTACGGGATACATGAGCTTCAAGTATCGAACAATGCTATGAGGTATCGTCTTCTTCGGATTTTCCCCCGGCTCCTTGGTTTCAAACGACTCCCCGAAAGACAACTCGGTTAGAATATCAAGGATAAGGTAGTCAGACCACTCCGTCATATTCTTTGGCTCAGTCCATTGAGGTCCCTGTGTGCTTTTAGGGTGGTCCGCCAGAAGGTCGCACCAACGATTGATGTGTCGTATGGAAACATCTTCGGCAGATCGCAACGCCTTGTCCGAGAATGCAGCATTCAGCACACGTCTCTTCCTGGTATGCACTGTTTTGTCTATAGCGGTGAATGTGGTCTGAGCTGTGACGTGCCTCGCCCATGCTTGATATTGCTTTGCTTTTTTGACATTGGCTTTCGAATCGTAGATCGTACGAAAGGCCTCCGGTGTCTGAAAAAGGACGGCATCCGGCCGGTATCGAATGATGGGACCTGAAGACTGTAAGCTACGTTTTTAATAGATTGCATCGATACCTTTGCATCGTGTTTTCTGAACAGAGAGCATTCTCGGAGAGAAACAGAGGCAATATAAATGTATAGTGCAGCGCCTAGAAACAGAATTCCTGTCCTACCGTAGATCTCTTGGAGTTGCCAAAGCCATTTGTGACGGTTGCTGTTCAGGGTGTGGTAAAAGGATGGCCACACAGAGAATCTTGCAAGAAAAGGACCCGGGTATTGTGCCAAGGGATGGAAGTAGAGGCAGCAAACAGCGCTCACGACATACTTCGATCAGCTTGTCAGTAAAGCTTCTAAGCAATGGATTATGAGACTCACATAAATGAAGTAGCTGGAGATGGCATAGGCTATGGCCTGGGACAATGAAATATCTTGCAAGGTACCTTGTGGAGTCATTGTTCTTCCCTTGACTTGAAGTTCTGTAAATAAGAAGGGAAGCTTCGAGGCGGAGAGTTACAAGGCGATATCGGTGTGGAAGTGGTGCCTTATCAGCTTCTCCATTTTGATTGCAGATATAGGCAACTTGGCCGTCAGCCGCATTCCGGCAGCGTCCTGAGGGGTTTTGCAAGGTATTGTTTGGCCGAGCAGGGCTTTCACATTAGATCTCTCAACCATAATGCAACGCGTACAACAGTAATTCAGCAGTGTCATCGCGAGGCAACCCATACACTTAAAACATAGAAAAGGGCTAGCCATATCTAAAGGATTTCAAATGCAGCTCCATGGTCCAAGGCTCCTACATATAAAGCAACAGTGAGCAAAAATACAGGACAAGCTAAAGCAGTGTCACGCTCCAATGAATTTGTTCTTCGATGCTGTGGTTACATCGCTTGGTTGAAACTCCCCTGAGCCAACGAGGCTGAAGCTGACTTGCATAGCATACTCCGAACATCTCTGCCCGGCCTAGTACATATTTTATCAATCTCAGATAAGGATGGGATACGCTTCAGAGATTTAGCGTATGCAGAAAGCTGTAGAATCCTTGGCTTTTTTTTTTTTTTTTTTTTGCGCTCCCTCATATGTACAAACTCAAGTCTACGGCTAACGTTTTTAATATATCAGCCTTATACATATAGATAGCTTGATTTAAGGCGATTCTAACGCCGTAAGAATAAACCTAATCGATTTATCAGTACGGGATTTATCAGAGGTTAAAGTTTACAGCCAAAATCCTAGAGATCAGGCGAAGAATTTAGGCTTTCTACGCTAATTCCTTAGCTTTTATCCTGTCTGAAGCCCCACCTACCCCACCAAATCCACTACTACAGTAGTATTTAAAGCTTTATAATATAAAGACTATCTATCTAGATCATTTTATTCCGACGGTATTAGAATCGCCTTAAATTACTAATACAAGGCTGATATCTTTATTCGTGGACTTGGTTGAGCGTGTAGTGCGCAAAAGATAAATAAAAAAAATGCCAAGGATTCTACAGCTTTCTGCATACGCTAAATCCCGTGTTTGGACCAATATCATGCATCTGCCCATAAAGACAGAACACTGACTACGTCTTGAGGGTAGAAGAGGATGATGGATTGAATCTATGAGGGCTGCCGACTATATGCTAGTAGAATGACTGAGCTATTGGCTAAGTAACGCTGATAGGCTAAGGGACGTTAGGTAGGAAGGACCACTCTACTACTCTATAGTAAAGAAAACAAGAAGCCCCCGCGACCCTAAAACAAGAAGCCAGCGTAGTAAATAAATATACTTTTATAATCTCTTCCCTATTATAGTAACGTGGTATAAGCCCGCTTCTATAGTACGTTAATAATTAAATAGTCTTCTTTTAATATTTTCGGCGAGGTTATTAAAGTATTTATTAAAAAAAAGTAAATAAATTTATTAAAGTTAATAAAGTAACTAGTCCGAGGTATAAAATACTTAAAGTAGTTCCTATAGAATATACCCTTAATACGACGATTATTTAGTTATTTTAAAATATATAAGAGTTATCGGGAGCTACCGAAGGCCTTAATAATAAATAAACTTCTCTAGCGCGGCTAAAACTTTCCGGTATTCTTCTAGTAAAGTATTATTAACTCGTTAAAATTATAAATAATTAAACTTTTTATACCTCTATTATATCGTAGAGTTTTTTCCTCTTTACGGGCTATTAATAACTAATAGATTTAATTATAAATTTCTACTCTATAAATAAAGTATTAATATATTATATTAATATATTATTAAATATTTAGTAACGAGGTAACTATATATCGAATAAAATTAAAAATCGCCGTAAATTTAAATAAACTACTTATATTAAACTCGAGAAATATATTTATAAAGATCTCGTATAGTATTATAACGAGATACTAGATAATCCTAGAGTTAATACTCCTAGTAGACTATACTAGGTTATTTTTAAAGTTATTTTTTTTCCGGATTACTTCCTCGAGTAATTTATTTATATAAATATCGGAATAATTCTATATATAATCGCGATATCATTCCGCTATCGCTATATAGTCGGATATAAATATATCGGAATAATTTCATTTATATCGTAATATAGCTCCGCTACTATCGTATAATTAAACTAGATAATTTAAAGTATATATAGGTTTAATTAATAATATATCAGTAATTTAAAAAACCTCGATTTCTATATATTTTATACCGAAAATACGTAAAATACTAGAAATACGTATCTACTTATATCCCGTATTCTAAGTGTATTATATACCGAAAATACACCGAGAATATAGTAATTCTATAACTTTTTAACAAGGTTATATTTCATGAAATAGTAATAGTTAATTAATTAACTAGGATTCGTCTACGACGAACTAGAATAATAAATAAACTTTCGCTACTAAGGGACTAACCTAGTATAATAAAACTAGTATAACTATATTAATTACTATTAAACAGAATAAAGTCATCGCCCCGATAATTACTATAATATACTATAGTAGAATACTTTTATTAGAACGAAATAAATACGCGTAAAATATTTAGTTAGTACGAAGTATAATAAGGGTATTTCTATTAAATAGAAAACTCTATAACCTAGTATATATCTACGAACTATTTATAAATAACTTTATATTCGTTTACTATAATTCGAGCGTATTATAAATTCTTTATTAATATTTATTTATTATCTTCCGGCCTATAGTTCTTCTACCGAATTAAGTATTATATAGTTATATTCTTTACTCTCCCGATTCGACGTTATTATTTCTAAACTAGTTTCTCTATTTCTTATTCCTCTTCGTTATTAACGATAATTAACGGCGGCGCTATAGTATATCTATTATAAGGATCCGTATTAAGAGTCGTAGTAAATTCGAGGTATACGACTAAAATAATATTATAAATAATTATTATAAATAATAACTTTAGGCGGTATATTAGTCTTTTTATATATTTAGTAATTTAGAAAGGGCCGACGAATTATTAATTAGTTTTCCTAAACTAAATACCGGTTATCTAGTAACCGAGGTATAAATATAAATAAACTATATCTTTAATACTAAAGAATATCGGTTTATAACGAGAGTCGTATTATTCTTTTATTCTAATAGATATAAAGGTAATAATATTTTAAATATTAATATATTTAAGGCGGTAGACCGCGGGAAAAACTTTTATTTCGTTATTAATAAAATACTTATTATAGAAGGTTTCTAGTACTCTAGTATTAAAGAGATTAATATAATAAAATATTTCGGTATTCGCTACTTCTTTAATATCCTTGAAGTTTATAGTATTATTAAAGTCTACTAGCCGAAGATTATCGACCCCTAGTAAATTTAATAATTCTTTAACTTTAAAACTATATAATATTTAAATCGGTACTAAATATATATTATTATACTTCGTCGAATTATTTAATACCGCTGAAAGTTATAGTAAAATAATAGGTTACCTATTAATATTTAAAGTAATCTCGATAATTTTATTTAACTTTTCCGACTACCCGTTCGTCTATAGATAATATATAGTTAAATAAAGTATATCGATTTTAAGTTTAATTATAATATATTATCGGTAAATTTTAAAAGTAAATATTAATATACTTTAAATATTATTAGCTCTATTAGAAAGCCGTCTACGGGTTTATATTAAAACTCTATATTAATTACCGACCCGAGGTTTAGTAGGATTAGTAAGTCGGGGGTCTAGATAGGGTCCTATTAATAAATAATACTCGTTATTAATAAATTTAGTAACTCTAGTTTATTATATATATATATTAATAACTTTTATAATATAGGTTTATTATTCTTTTTAAACTCTATTAATTATTTAAATTATTAGTTATTAAGTCCTTAAATATTTTACGAGTATTTAATATTATCTAGGTTTTATAACTTCTTTAGGCCTTTCTTAACTCTCAATTTATCTAATTCGGACGGCTTTAATAATTTACCTATATACGTAGTATCGTCCGAATCGGATAATTTTAGAATATAAGAGGATTCTTATAACCCGGCGGATTCTTAATAAATATATATACTCGCGCTTATATAAATAAGTAACTTAGATCTCTTCTTTAAATACTATTATATAATAGATATAGATCTATTTATTATTATTCGTATTAATTATCTAGTCGTTACCTAGGATCCTCTCTATATATAGTACTAACGGATAAATATATTATTTACTCGTTTTTTAACTACTTTTATTTTATCTTCTTATACTTCGCTTTATCGTTTATAATTTAATTATTTTTATTTTATAAATATTTCTTATTTTATAGCCCCGCGATAAGGTAGATCCGGTTTAGGAGGGTATAAAGATACTATAATTATTATATCTTAATCTCGAAATCGTCTTTATCGCCGTTAATACTAGTAATTTTCGCGTTAAATATATCCTCTTCCTCTTCCCCCGATTAGTATTCCTTAACGACCGGGCTATTAAATATATCTTCGGCCTATTTATTTAAATTAGCCGGTAATATTTATAAACTATTTTCTTTATATATACCGAAGTTATATCGCCCGCTATTTACTTTTATTCTTCGGTTATATTATTATCCTCGTTAATTAAGTTAATAGTATCCCCGTTATATAACGAGTTAGTATTATTATCGTCGAGTAACGAGTTAATAGTATCTTTTATTTATATTTCCGTAATTATCTTTACGAAGTCCGGTTTACCCTTTAAATCCTTTAGGGATTCTTTAAATAAATTAATTACTAATTATCGATAATCTTTACTATATATATTTCTATTATAAATATATATTATACGACCGTATAATATCTTTCTAATAACGCGTATTTTTATTTTTCTTTACTCGAGCTACGCTTTTATAACCTATTCGAATATAACTCGAAGATCTATTAGTATAAATATAGATATTTATATTTTAAGAAGTTATTTTATCTTTAATTTTATTATCGTTTTATCTTTTAATAATATAGTATCCTATTTTATATTCTTTAAATTTATAATAAAGCGCCGTTACTATAAGAATAACGGTATTAGTAGGTAATAAGTTTTATATATTTTCGTAATACCGCCCGAGCCTAATACCGTTTACTTTATTATAAAAGAATATACGATATATCGTTACTATAATAAACGGTGTTAGGAAACGACCTTTACGTTAAACCTATAAATAATAGACCTCTATTCGGATATAGGAGGAAATAGTATTTATATTATTTTATAGATCCGGAAGGGTAAACCGTAGGTCGAATATATAGTCCGAGGTATTATTTTTAATCTACTCTATTATTAGGCCTGGGTATTCTATTATTATTTAAACCTAGCTTCGTATTTTCTTTATTATTTAATTTCTAAAGTCGGTTAAATTATCTAGGAGTTATATTATTATTAATTATTACTTAATATATAACGAGTAATATATAAAAGTAGAGATTATAATCTTCTATATTTCTTTAAGAGTAGGGATATCGCCTGAGTTATATAACCGGCCTAGAATCTATAGTTTATATATATATCGAAGTAAAGTTTTCTATTCCTTTTATATCCTAGTTATGAAGTTATTTACTCCTATATAATAGTATTCCGGCCACGATATTAAGTTATTAGTATCGTTATTATTTATAATCTTTAAAAGAAATATAGGTATAGTAGTATTTATAATATACTAGTAAATCTTAGAACTTTCGTATTCTATTTTATAACGGCGGTATTTTTTACTCTAAAGGGTCGAAATTAAAACCTATATAATACTTTTATCGCTCTTATGTCTATATTTAATATCGGATATAGTTATAAGTATAGAATATAAAGAGGGCGGATATCTAGGCGTAATATATTTAAACTTTAAAATATAATAACTAGGAGAGGATAATAGTATTTATTTTATTTTACCCTATTATTACCGTTTATATTATAAACCTAGTTTATTATTTCTTTACTATCGTTACTCGCCTTATATAAATTATAAAGATTAATTACTATTAAATTAACCGTTTAGGAGAAATTTATTAATAATATATCCCCTTTTTTAAGGTTTAGCCCCTTCGTTAATTTTTATTTATATTCGGTTATAGGCCTAATCCTAGTAGCCGCTTTTTATTCGGATATTTATACCGGTCGCCTTTTAGGTTAAAAAGAGTAATTTTTATATAACGATACCTAGTTACTTCGTTACTATATTATTAGGTATATTAATTATATTTGAATATAATACGTCCCTATCGTACCGTTTATTAAATTTAAAGGATATTTCTTCGTATCGAAGCCCTTTTAGGGGGCTCCTCTTATAGTTAGAACCTATTCTTTATATATTAATATACCCGATATACGTTCGATAAAGGTCGACGATTTACGCTTTTTTTCCGAGGTTACGACTAGCTATTAAGGCCGTAAATATCTAATAGTAATAACCGAGATTATTTTTACTAAATATAATATTAACTCCTATTTATAAAAGGGAGTTAGTATAATTTATAGTTATAGTATAGTTTTTGTTTCGAAAGCCTATTTATTTCGTTTCTTATATAAGAGTTATTAACCGTATATATTTCGTATAATTAAGAAAATATATTTTAGTAATAATTATAAATAGACGGTTCTTTTTAAAACTAAGATTATCGGGAGAAGAACGTTTATCGATATTAATATTAATTATTATCTTAGAAAGGACTACTTAGTCGTCGGCGGATATATCGATAATATCCTCGAAATTATAGTTACTCTTCTTTACGTATTTCTTTTACCCTTTTATACTACCTTCTTCGTCGTTATTATTTTATATATTATTATTATTATCTCCTTAAAGGGATTTAGTATATTATTATATTAATAATCATTCTATCTAATTATATATTTAGATATATTTTTTATTTCTTCGCCTCCTTCGTAGCTTACCCCTTTATAGTAATAATTTTCGTAGTAATTTTCATAGTAACTTTCGATTTTTAATTTTTAGTTATTATTAAAATTTATCTATTATTTATTTATTATATTAAATCGATTTTATTAGAAATCTATAGCGTAAAGCTATTATTTAGTAATAATATATGAAAATTAATAGGGGGATTACTCGGAATCCGGGATAAAAAAGGGGCGAAGATATTAAAAAGAGGTAGATTTTCTTTAACGCGTCGTTATTATATTATTTTAATTATCTTTATTAATTTAATTTAGAGATTCTTAACCGAGTTAGATAAAAGTTTACCGAGTCGGCTAAGGTCTCGCCGGTACTAGACTCGAAATTTTATCCAAATCGAATTATTATACCTTTAACTCCTCCTACCTCTTTTTTATACTATAAAATAATTTACCTACGATATAATATCTTTAAATTATCCTCGTTTACGTCTCCCTAGCTATTAAAGTCCTTTATTTTTTTATTACCTCGACGAATATACGCTAAGCCTATTAAGGGGATCGATTTAGATTATATTTTAAATATTACCTACTAAAGCGAACGTCGACGATTATATCCGGCAGCGGATTTATTATATACGGTATAGTACGTTAATATTATATACTATACCGCGGGCTTTCGAGTTATATCAATAAAATATAGAGCTACGCTATTAAATCCGGCGATTAAATTATATTTTCATATTATTCGATAATAGTTAGTATTCTTATTCTATCTACGATTATTTATATAAAGAGAATCTTTACTAGTAAATATATTACGAATTAGCGAAATCCTACCTTATACGGCGCCGGGAGCGATTTAATAATTTAAAGGAAAGAAATCTAGGTTAGAGTAAATAACACGAGATACTAACTAGATCCGATCCTCGTAATTTATTAATATAAATATAATAATAAGTAGAGGTAGTATGGGGGTAATTATTATAATAAATCTAGAAACTAGAATATAATAATATTAGATATATATAAGAGTAAATAGTCTAAGGAAATCTTTTTTCGATTATACCCGTTATTTCTTTTTTATCTCTTCTAATTTAAGATATAATTATATTATTAGAAAAGTAGGCTAATATATATAAAAGAGTTCATAAAGAATTTATATTTAAATAATAAAGTATTTAATATCTTATATCTTTAATAAAATATAATATAATATAAATAGGGTAGAAGTTAAAGAGAATAAAATAATTATAATATAATATTAACCGAATAGTACGTTTCTTTTTCGGGATTAACTCGGATAATTTTTTTACCTAATAGTTTATCCGAGTCGGATACTCTACGTACTATAAAATATATAAATAAATTATATTCGTTATATTACGACGCCTTCTACCGAGAGCTATTTACTAGCGAGGACGAGGTTATAAAGAATATAATTATTTACTCCTCTACCGATATCTACGTCGTTAATAGTTATAATATTATATATTATTTATATTTAGAAGAAATAACGTCTAGTAAGCCCGGCTAGTAAACTATAAATAATTACTAAATATAATAGTTAAATATACGATAAAAGAATATAAGTATTCTCGAAATAATTATTAATAATAAGTATTAAATTATAGAAGTTATACTACCTAAATTAATATTTAAACCGAATTTAATCTTTACGTTAACCTAGTACTATACGTAGTATATATTCTTAAGGGTAATTATTATATATTAATATTAAGGTACCTTATATATTGAATAAATATAGAAGTAAATACGATTTAAAAACCTTTTATTTATATCGTTTATTTTAATCTATTATTTTATCTAGTTATCGGTAATCGTTATCGGCCTATAATATTATATTTATATTAAATATAAAGAGCGGAGTTATAAGCCTTATAAAGAAAATAAATATTAAATTTATAAATTATAAATTACTCGGCTTATAATTTAAGGTTTATTAGAAGAAGATATTAATTTTAGGAAGGAGATGTTTCGCCTATAATTTTTAATTCAAATAACTCTTATTATCTAGAATAAAGTAGTAGTTATATATTTTTTTATTCTTTTAAGATAAGCGCGTAACTCGCTCGTCGTCCTAGATATCGAAGGATTATATCTAGTTTATATCGAGATTAATATTATAGAAGATATAAGTTAAAGTTACCCTAGTCCTAAGAATATATTTAGTAGATAAAAGAAAATGATTTTATTCTCTTTTATAAATAACTAGATATAATCTTCGTCCCTTTTAATTTAATATACGGATAAATTATATTATAAAAACTCGCTAGGGTAATACTTCTCTAACCCCTATATAAATATTATTACGAGTTTTAATTAAAGCCGAAGGGGATATATAATTAAAGTATTAACCTACGTATTTAAAGCCCTAGCGTGGCGGCGACGTAACGAATCGATTACTAAAGGTAAGATCTCGAGTAAATTAAGACCGGTATTTATTTATGGACTATAACTTTATATATACCTACGGTTTTACGATTTATAACTCGGCGATAATAAACTCGTCGAGATAATAAATATAAATATTATTCTTTAAGTATTTATTCTACTTTATTTCTTTCCCTTTAATTCGGGGGATACTATATAATCTTTATTATTATTATACCGAGAATTTACGGAGAGCTCGTTATCTATTACTACTAGGCCGTAGATTCGAGTATATACTAAAAGATTTAATATAATACTAGTTATACGAAGTTTATAAACTTTATTAAAGTAGTTATTAACGGTCGATATAAGCGGTAGTCTACTAGTCTTTCTAGTAATTAATATAATTTTATAATACTCCTTTTATACTTCTTTATAGATTCGTAACTACTCTTAATAACGTTCTTTTCATCGAGTATCTATAATAGAGTAACGGACCTATTTTATTTAATAGGGAGGAAGTTTAATAAACTCGACTATACCCTCGAAATTCTTAATATAAGGTATTAATTTAATTTCGATAGAATTAAGAATTACTTTTATATTATTTATAACCGCCTTTTTTATATCCTTATCTAGATATATATAAACGAGTAGGTTCGTTATCTTTTAACCGGTATTATCGACTTTATAAAGTATTATATATTTAGTAGACGGATTTTAATACTACTACGGTTATTTAATTAACCCGATTATAATTATATATTTCTTTAAAGTACGAGTCTATAGAGTTATAAAGAAACTATATAAAGAAAGTAAATCTTAATAATATATTGATTTACGCCTTTAATATAGTTCGGATTTCTTAAAATTACTTTTTAATAATATTTTTAAAACCTACTCTTCGATCTTTTATTTAATCTTTTAGATAAATTCGGTAGTTTTACTCTCCCTAGTTTTAATTTTATAAAACTCGTTTATAAAGATTTATTCTATACGGAAGTTATATTTAAAGTTAGTACCCTCGTTATATAATTATTTTAATTTATATCTTATATAAGTAAAAGTTATAAATAATTATTATACTCTTTTAGCCGAGCTTTATACCTCTATTAAAACTATAATATAATAACTCTATATTCTTATAAATAAGTCGCTTAATAATAATATAATAATATATTTTATTAAAATAAATATAAAAGTATCTAAGTTTTAGAGTCTTATTATTCGTATCGATTTATTTAGTTTATTATTTTAGTTAATTACTTATAATCTTTATTTATATAATAATAAGGGTAATACCTATCTTAGGAAAGAGAAAAGTATCCTTATCTTTATATATATTAAGGTAATCGACGGTTAATAAATTTATAAAAGAACGGATCTTTTAGTCTATTTACGACTTTATTTTATATAGAGGGTATTTACCGTAATAAAGGGAGTCTTTAAAGTTCTCGAGAGTCTTAAATTCTTTAATAAAAAGAGAATTATACCTATATACCGCGCTCTAATATTCGAGAATACGGGAGTAGGAAATTATAAGCGTCTAGGTTAACTCGGACGTTAATACCGTCCGAATTAATAATAATATTAGAAAAGACCTAAAGCTGAGTACGAACCTTATTAAAACCTATATTATTATTATTAATAACTCCTCCGTAATAGGAAGCCCGCCGCCTTCTTTAAGAAATATCGTATAATTAATAAATATTTAATTTAGAGGCTAGTATCTTACTATTTATTATTTTTTACGACTTTAATAATTATATAATATATATATTTATCTATAAACTTATTATCGCTTTTTAGTTAGAATAATTTATTTATAAATATTTATATTATATCCTTTTATTAAGGCCGGTCCTCTTCGTTAATTATAATAAGGTTATAAAGTAAATAAATTATAATCGAATCGAAAGATAAAGGGTAAAGAACTTACCGAGTTTCCCGCTCGTTTTAATTTATCGACGTTATATTTATATCTACGACCCTCGCCGTAGTTATTTTCCCTATATTAATATTATATAAAAACGGGTCTTTAGTCTAATATAATTTATTAATAATTAAGTTTTATATTACTTTTTCCTCCTCCTTATTATTTAATTTATAGTTTAAAAAGTATCTCGATAAAGGTTTAAAATTACTTAATTAGAGAAAATAAAAACGGATCCGGTTAATAATATTCTTAGACGGTAGGAGGTAATATAGGAGGCTTTTTAACTTTTTAATAAAGAGGTATAAACGCTCTTAATCTAAATATTTTCTCTTCGCGCGAGAAGAGTATAGATTTTTATAATATACTAGCCGATCGTTATCCCGGTATCTTTTATTAATATTAGTAATTTAATTAATTAATACTTTAATCGTTAAATAAGGTAGCTTAATTAACGGAGAGGTTTATATATAATATAAAGACGGTATTAAAGATTACTATTTTAATATATACTAGCTAGTATATCCTATAGGCCCTCGTTATATTAGATATCTATATATTCGCGATAAATAGAATACTGGAGTTTATTATAACGTAGATTATTTTACTCGTCCTAGAAGCGCTTCGATATTAAAATATTAATTAATTAATTATAACTAACCCGGAATTATACCGGTCTATTATAGTTTATTATATTATTTTTTACGATATAATTAAATCGAATAAATCGGATCTAATTATCGCGGTTATACGAGATTTTAAGGAGAATCGATTTAGGATTTATAAATATTCGAGGGGGCGAGGGGCGACTTCTTATATAAAGTATATCTTTTAAATAATTATCTTCGGTCCTTTAAATTTTAGAACGCGAGGATTTAAGGAAAATAATATCTTAATAAGAGAAATAATATATAAGATTTTATAATAAAAAGATATATTTTAAAACGAAATGTTAAATATAAAAGTAACTCCTCGGATTCTCGTTTAAGGTTTTAACGGGTTATAAATTTTAATAATTATTTTATTAAATCTTTATATAGGTTACTATATTACCTTATTTCTAAATAAAGGAGTATAATTAAATAAATTAAAATTAGTAATAATATCGTCGATAATTTAACGAAGAGTAAAGTTAATTTTAATATTATATAGATTTCTACCCTAGATACCTACTTTTTATATTCTTTTCTCTAGTTCTAATTTAACTACGGGGAAGAGTTTCGGTATATAATATAAACCGAGCTCGACGTTTCTAAGATTTTATCGGAGGTTATTTATACCGATTCTAGTATAAAAATAAGAATCCGCTAATATTATAATAAATAATCTATTTATAATAAAGAGCGAGGTAGAAGTAGATATAATTAATTAAAATAAAATTAAGGAGGGTTAAGAAATAAAGAGTATAAAATATAATTCGTAAATAAAGAAAATAAGATATAATTAATAAACTATAAGAGTATAGGTTAATTTAAGTACCTAGAAAAAGTATCGATAATTTTATAAATTAAGATTCGTTATAATTCGGGCTAAAGTCTCGGCCGAAGTATAATTAAATAAAACTAGATACGCTACTTAATCTATAGCTATTAAATAGGGCGGTAGTATAATTAGTATCTCGTTATTAATAGAAAGAACCCCCTTCCTATCTTTCTAAAATAATAACGAGCGCGGATTATAACTTATATTAACTATATAATAACTAGTTAAACCGAGTTAGATATATAACTAAAGTACGATTTACTAGTAAAGATAATAACGCGACTAACGGTTTAATTTAGAAGAGTAAATAGGGAGTTATAACCGACTAATATATACTAAATAGGATAGATATTAACTTTAAATATATAATATATTTAATACTTAATATTTTATATAAATACGCCGATTTACTACGTTACGATTAACCTAGGCGGGTTTAATATCTAAAATAAAATATTATATACTTTATATACGCGCCTTAACGGTAAATAAAATAGGATTTTCGCTTCTTTTATATATTTATAATATAGCCGCTTTAGATTTACGAGCGTAATTAACCTCGATATTATTATCGCCGATATAATATATAATTTTATCGGTCGAGTTATTATAAATTTTATCTTCGCGGAGGACCTCTTTAGATATCCTAAATTCGATTTTATTTAATATAATATTTATTAGAGGCTTCTTCTCCTTTAAGAGTTTAGATACGAAAAAAAGTGTATTAACCGTTATTTAAGTCGATTATATATAGAAGCCCGTTTTATTAAAGATAAAAAAACGCGCTATATAAAAAAAGTTATTAATAAAAAGAGATAATATAATATACCGTCTACGGTTACGATAATAATTATATATATTATTAATTTTTCTAGTTATTCCTAACTTATAGTTTTTAAGCTAGAGTTAAAGTATTTTAAATATAAAAACGGAGGGAAAGATTCTATCTAGTTATTTTAATATTTTATTAAATTTAGCCTAATTCTCGAGGCTCTTTAAAGACGTATTTATAATATACCTTTATTCTATCTTTTTCTTTAATACCGTCCGTATTTCCTTATAGTATAATTACTTAATTATAAGGCTACGCGAAATAATCGAGACTATCTAATTCCTAGGGTTAACGTTAGTATAGAATTTAATAAAAGGTAGAGAGGGTAGGGAGGAGGTAATAATAACGGGGTCGCGAAGGTCTTCTATAATATAAATAAAAATATAAATTATTAAGTATTAATAGGTATATTAATAACGATAAAAAAAATACTATAAATAAAAACGTCGACGTTAATATATAAAAAATAATAATAATATCTAGGTAGATATTACTTTAAATAATTTACTAAACCTATTAAATAATATTAATATAAATATAGTTAACGAAGATCTAGTCGGATGTTAAATTATATCCGACTCGGACAACTAAATAGTATTAATATATTATCGATTTATCCGAATCGGATAGGTATTTTTAATTTATAGAAAGTATAAAAAGATACTAGTAAATATTTATTATATATACTAGTTATTTAGTAAGGACTATTAATAAGAGCTCTTTACCGACGATAAATACAAATATAATATAACTTTATATTTTATCGATTTAGACCTCGTCGTTAAGAGAGTATTAAGATATTAATTATACTAGAACGGTCTACTATTTAGTATACTAGGGTAGTACACGATATAAATACTTTATCTAAAGATTTAGTATTATATTAAATAACGGAGGTATTATAAAGATAATATCTCTACCGGATATTAATCGGTATAGGCTAGAGTATCTAGTTAAAATAATATAAATAAAAAGATAATATTATTAATTATATCGTTTATTTTAATTTAAACCTAAGTAAAGCTCGTTAAGCCTATAATTATAAAAGAGCGATAAAGAACTTTTATTTATAGTTTAGAGAAGAGTTATATAAAGTCTTTAACTCGCCGATAATAAAAAAAAGCCCCCGTAGTAACGCCTCTTTATTCGATTATTAATATTAATCGGATTTTCTTATCGCTTTTCCCGTTATTAAATATATTTATTTCCTCGTTTTATTATCCTTTATTTATTTTTTTAATATTATTTAGTCTAAATAATTCTTATCCTCTAGAATAAAGTAGTAATTATATATCTTTTTATTCTTTTAAGATAAGCGCGTAATCCGCCCGTTATATTAAATATCGAAGAATTATATCTAATCCATATCGAGATTAATATTATAGAAGGTATAAGTTAGAGTTACTTTAGTCCCGAGGATATATTTAATAGATAAGAGAAAGCGAATTTTATCCCCTTCTATAAATAACTAGATATATTCTTTATCCCGTTTAGTTTAATCTACGAATAAATTATATTATAGAGATTTATGGGGGTAGTACTTCTCTAGTTATTATATAAATATTAATACGAGTTTTATATTAGATATTATCCGATAGGTCTAAACTTATATATAATATAATATAGGTAACGACGGGTAAATTAATAAAGATAATTAATTTCTCTAATCTATTATAAATATCCTAGCCGAGTAAATTAATTAGTTTTTTTAATATTAATAACTTAGGCGTATCCTTAATAAGGTAGTCGAGATAATAAACGTAGATATTATTTTATAAATATTTATTCTAGTCCTTTTATTTTCCCTCTAACTCTAGGAACTCTATATAGGGTCTATTATTATTATATTTAAAATCTATAGAGAGCTCTCTATCCGTTAATATTAAGTTTTTGGTTCGAGTAAATACTAGAAGGTTTAATATAACTCCCGCGGCGCGAAGTTTATAAACCTTTCTAAAATAATTATTAATAATTATTATAAATACTTCTTTACCCGCCGCTATAGCGCCCGCCGTAAATCTTTAGTATTCTTTTTATATTTTTTTATTAATTCGTAACTTCTTTTTATAGAGTTCTTCTCGTTAAACTTTTATAATAAAGTAATAGATTTATTTTATTTTATAAGAGGGAAGTTTAATAAACTCGGTCGTACCCTCGAAATTTTTAATAAAAAATATTCGTTTAATTTCGATAGAATTAAGAATTACCTTTATTTTATTTATAATTATCTTTTTTATATCTTTATTTAGGTATATATAAACGAGTAGGTTCGTTATTTTTTAACCGATATCCTCGACTTTATAAAGTACTATATATTTAATAGACGAATTTTAAGGCTACTACGATTATTTAATTAATTTAATTATAATCGCGTAGTTCTTTAAAATACGAGTTTATAAAGTTATTAAAAAGCCCTATATAAAAGGTGAACTCTACTAGTATTTATATTTACGTATCTTATTTAATTCGGCTTTTTTAAGATTATCTTTAAGGAATTTCGTTAAAACCCGCTCTTTAATATCTTATTTAATCTTTTAGATAAATCTAATAACGGTACCCGTTTTAGTCTTTACTTTATGAAATTCGTTTATAAAGATTTATCTTATACGGAAATTATATTTAAGGTTAGTATCTAGTCGATTTAAAATCTTCTTAACCTATATATCGTATAAGGCGGGGTTATATATAAATAGGATTCTTTCTTAACTAGACTTTACGGCTCCGTTTAATTTATAATATAATAACTTAATATTTTCGGGGGTAAATCGTTAAATATTAATATTAAGATACTTCTTTTTAACTTAAATATAAAAGTATTAAAATTTTAAATTCTTATCGTCTATATTAATTTATTTAGTTTATTCTCTTAGTTAATTCTTTATTACCTTCGTTAGGATAATAGCTAGAATAATACTTTATATAGAATAAATAATAATATCTTTATATTTATATATATAAGGGTAACGGATATCTAGTCGACCCGTAGAGGGATAAATATCGCCGTCGGTTTACAATTATAATTTATATAAAGAGAGATATTTACTATAATAAACGGATTCTTTAAATTCTTCGAGATCCCGAAATTTCTTTTAAATATTAAAGTAATAGTAATATATATTAAATTAACGTTCGGTAATAAAGTTAAGGAAAATATTAAATATCTAAATCGAGTTGGATATTAGTATAATCCGATTCGATAATATTATTAAAAGAGATTTAGAGTTAAGAACGAATTTTACTAAATTTTAAATTATTATTATTAATAACCCCTCCGTAATAACTAGCCCGCCGCCTTCTCTAAATAATATCGTAGAATTAATAAATATATAGTTTAGGAGGTACTATCTTATTATTTATTATTTTCTACGACTTTAACCCTCGTATAGTATATATATTATAAATAGACTTATTACCGGGTTTTAGTTAGAATAGTTATTTTATAAACGTCTATATTCTACTATTTTATTAGGGTCGGTCCTTTTTATTAATTATAATAAAACTACGGAGTAGATAAATTACGGGCGAATTAAAAGATAGAGAGTAAAGAACTTATAAAGTTTCCTACTCGTTTATATTTATAGATATTATATTTACCTCCATCTACAAAAGTGCAAGCGACTCTGAGAATCTTAATTTGCTCGGAGCGCTCAGGCCCGCTCGCGAGCGCTAAAATAGCTTAGAGCTAACTAAGAATTCTCAGGCTCGCTTAGGCTCGCTTAGGATTATTTAGGATTCTTAGGGCCGCTCAAGGCCGCTCAGGGTCGCTCAGGATTATTTATTTACATGGCCATTACTGCTGCCATAGATACGCGCATACATGGCCTATAGATATGCGCATTCATGGCCCATAGAT
>JAABUS010002179.1_pt1 | contig 38266 bp, 1 predicted proteins | sample 5560161 | NCBI WGS metagenome assembly JAABUS01 (sample SAMN10711885, study PRJNA513376) | rock metagenome | isolation source: Antarctica rocks | place: Antarctica: Victoria Land, Trio Nunatak nord | collected 2016-01-04
TCGTATATTCTAGTTTATATATAGGAAGATATAAATACTATAAAATAATAACTAGGTACTAGTATATATATAAATTAAATAAAAAACTAAAGGAGTATTTACGATATTATTTATAATATTAATTATTCGGTACTCCTAGGTATAAACTTTATAAAGTATTATAATTTATTCTTATACCGCCTTCTTTTTTTTATATGATTTTTATCGATTTTATCCTAGCCTTACCCCTTTCGCAGGAAGGATTCGATAATATTATAACTATTATATATAAATTTTCCCGAAAAGTAACCGCGATTCTAGGAAAATTAATATAGAAGGTAAAATAATAAATAGATATACTTTTACGTCGTTTATACTTAATAGACTAAAGTATTCCGAAGATTATTCTTTCCGACCGCGACCGTAAATTTATAAATACCTTATAGAAGGCTTTATTTAATAAGTTTAGGGTAAGTTTAATATTTTCTATTATTTATTATTTATAAACGGATAAATTAAGCGAGCGTATAAATTAAATTATTAAAATTATATTACGATTCTAGATCGTTACCTTATAAAACCCTAAAGCCTAGGAAGAGGTACTATCTTTTATAATTATATAATATAATAATATATTTTCCTAGTTTATTAATTATACTCTAAATAAGGTAGCTTTCGGTTTTATTATTAATAACGCGTTAAACCTAAGAAATTAAAAGAATAATATTTTATTAAGAGAGTTAATATATATTTAAACTTCGGATATAATTACCTTCGTTTAAATATACGATAAAGAGTATTATAATCGTATTTATTATTTTTAATACTTCCGTGAAGGGGACTAGGCCTTATTATATTTATATAAAAATTATAATATTCCGGTAAATAAGTTTACGGGTCGTAAATACGGTTAATAAATAACTAGTTTATTTAAAGTTTTTAATTGTATCGGTAGACTCGTATACCGCCTTAATATCCCGGAAAATTAGAAGATTTATAACGTATTTTTAATAATATAGTTAGAGTAGTACCCTTTATCGGATTAGGACTCTTTTAAACGTCTACGACCTACTAACCTTAAAGTAGTAGAAACCGAGCGAGACGACTTAAAGTTAGAATAAAAACTAGAGTATATCCTCGATAACCGCGTTATTAAAAAGGGGAAGGGTTACGCCACCGAATACCTCCTATCCTAGAAAGATTAAGGATCTATATAGGACCGTTAGATAAACGCTAAGAATATTTTCGCGGACGAATTTATTAAGGAATACGAATAGTAGGTTAAATACTAAACTAAATTTTTCTTCTAGGGTCGATAACTTTAAAAGTATAATTATACTTCTCTTTTATATTATCGCTCTTTATTTATCTTTATTAAGAAATAATTATTATATTAAATCTACCTATCGAGCTTTATTAAGAGTACGGGTACTACGATAATATTAAAGGGGTATTATACCGAGAACCGGTAAAATTACTCTTTAATAATTTTAAATTATTCGCTTAATCGCACGTAGAGCTATATAGCCCGAATATTTTAGTATAATATTATTTATATACTCTTTTATATAGACTTAAGTATATACCCCTCGTTATCGCTACTTCTTAATTAAATAGTATACTTATATAGGAAAGAGTTTCGGATAATATAAAAATTATATAATTATTTAATTAAATCGGGACTAGCTCCGCGCTAAAATAGTTTTAATTTTAAAAGTACCGCGAAACGACTTTTACCTAGATCTAGCCTAGATTTATATTAAAACCTTATTTTATTAATATATATTTAAGACCCTAGTCCTTTAGTATTAATACTTTTATAATATTATATATATACGCCTTTATTTTATTAATACTATAACTCCTATTATTAATTACCTACGTTATCTCTATACCTCCTTATCGCCTTACCTCGCTGTCGCGATTTTAATACTAAACTTTACGGCTCTACGCTAAACTTTAAGGCTCTACGGGCCTACCCGTAATCGGTCGATAATTTAGAATATATATTACTTATTTATTTACTTCTATATATAGACACTATTTACGTTATTACTAGCGATACCCTATATAAGTATATTAACGAGGGCGTTAACTTCTTTCTTTTAAATTAAACGATCTATTACGGGGTAGACTTTAGTAGGAATATTACTATAAATATCTATTAAAACGGCGGGCTAAGCCCTACCGCTAGCTTTATCGGGACTAGGGTAACTTTAGGATTCTAATATATTAGGGCCAAATCCTCTATAGAATAATTAATATCTTTTATATTATATACTATTATATTAACCCCGTGTTAGGTAGGTATTAATAAAGAGGTAAATATTAATAAAGACGGAGAAGTAGGTTTTTAGAGTTATTTCGATTTCTTCGAAATAACCGCCTTCGGCCGATTCGGCTTTTTCGAAATATAAAGATACTTATAACTACGGATTTATTAAAAATATATTAGGATATATAAATAAGGATAAATTAATAATATACCGATTAATTCTTATAATAAAATAGATATTTAAAATAATAATAAAATTAATTCGAATATTTCGAGAGTTTATAGGAGGATAAAGGAGAGGAAAATAAAATTCGAAGGATTATATACTTTAAAATACGAAAATTAATAATCTAGTAATCTTTCCCGATTTATAATTATTAAACCGGTAATATAAAAAAGGAACGAAGATTTCGATATTCGAAAACTTCGATACTCGAAGGTTTTAAAATTTTTTATTATTTAAGAAATTAAATAAGATTCGAATTTATCGATAAAGAAATTTATAAATTTATTTTTATTTATTTATTTAAAATCTTTATAAATTTCGAATTAAGGGGCTTCGAGCTTTTTAATATATTTATAATCTTCGAAGATCTCGAATTAAGGCTAGGCTCTAAATATTCGGATTAAATAATAATTTCGAAGAATATAAATTAAGACCTTTATAAATAAATAAAATAAATAATTTTTATTTTATATTATAGTATAGTCTTACTAACCTAGCCTAGTTTAATTTACTTTAGATTTAATTTAAATTTAAATTAGTTTCCCTATTTCTATCCTAATATAGCTGGGATAGGAAATAAATAAATACTCTATATACTAACTTTTATTTAAATAGTAGCTGGCCCTATTTTAATTTTCGTCCTTTATCTTTTATCTTAACCTATTCCTATATTATAACTAGGTTATAATTTAATGAACCTAGCCGTTAATTTAATAAATATCTAGATACTAATCCCGTCTTTTAATATTATAAAAAATTAATTACCTAGTTAATACTCCCTAGTATTAAGATAATTATTATAAAGAATTAACCCTTTAACCCCGAAGACCGCGTATAATAATTCCTCGCCGAAGTTTAAAATAACCCTACTAGTTTCCTAAATACCTTCGACTACTTATATATTTAAGTCGAGAGTAATTCTTTATTCGATATTTTATTTTTATTTACGCCTCCTCCTCCTCTTATACTAGATACGTAATTTTTAATTTATATTATCGTTTAAGTAATAGCCTAGGCCGTATTTATTATAGTTTAAACTATACCTTAGCCCCCGCCCTAGGTATTCGATAAGAATATTTTTAATAATATTATTATTATAGGCCTACGCTCGTCTTCCTCTTTAAATACCTAATAATTTATTCTCTCCCGATCTCGAACGCCTCCTAGATCCGAAAAACTCTTAGATATCTCGGAATATAAAGAGGACTAAAATAAATTAAATATTTAAAAATAAATATTAATATAGCGGATATATATTAATTATAACTATTACTTTATTAATAGCGATAAGATCGTTTATATAGAGTTTAAACTAGTTATCGGTAAAAAGACCTTTAATTTAATAAATTATTATTAAAAAGAGAGTCTTTATACCCTAACTAACTTTATTAATTAACGAAAGAAATTATAAAAAGTATATAGTAACCCGTTTAAATAGGAGGATACTCGGAATTATATCCGGGAATTTAAATAAGGCTTTATACCTTTTAACGAGTACTTTAACCTTATTATTTAAAAAAAGAAATATTCTCGAATAAAGGACGAATCCTTAATTAATACTATGAAATATAATATTAATTATATTACTTAATAGGCCTTTATCTCCTAAAGGAAAATTAATAACTAACGGTTATATACCTTCGATGAGTATATTTATATATACTCCGAAATCGACTAAGAACTTTAGTAGATTAAGTATTATCTACCTCGTTAGAGTATTACTCCTACTAAATTAAAATAAATCTTAAAGAGGTTTATTATATTTTTACTAATTTCTACCCCTATAGCCCGCTTTATTATAATGAGTACTTTTATCTTTATTACCGTAACTTTAACTCTTTTATTTAAGGAGTTAATAAACTTTAATTCTACCTAAATTATTATTAAAGGTAAATTAACGAGAACCCCGGTTATTAAAATTATCTACGAGAAGTAGAGGTTTTATTTTTATTATAAATCGTTTAAATATAGTATAAGAGCCTACTTAATTAAACTAGTTAGTCTCCGATCTAATATAATAATTATCGGCGACGACGATAAAAGCGTTATAAAAGAAGTTATTTTAAACGCGGGAAAAGAATAGTCTCGGTATAAAGTCGTATATTAGGACTATAGATACCTAGAACCCTATATATACTTTTTTATTTATCGGTTATATCGTTTAATTTACCTTCGTTATTAATTAAACTTTCGTTTAAATTTATTATATAATTTTTTAAAACCGACCCTACTTTTCGTAATAAATATATAGTTATTTCTTATTAACTACGGAATAGCTAGTCCCGAATTTAAATTAAAACTTTAATTAATATTAATATATCCGGCTATCTTTTTATCGATTATAATTTTACGTATATTTAACGTCTACCCCTTCGTTTTCTTCGTTATCCTCGTATCGTCCGACTCTTTAATAGCGTACCTACCGTTATAGGACGTATTATTTATATTATAGAAACGATTTTAAATATCTATAATTATTAAAAACGAATAATTTTTTTTATTACTAAATTTAATTAATACCCCGTCGTAATCGGCCTACTATACCTCTATTATTATAAAGCTACTACCGATTTCTTAAATAATTCTTTAACTTTCGCTTTACGTTTTTATTTAAGAAACTATACCCTAAATTTTATAAAAGTCTTCGCGGAAAATAAACTCTTTTTTATACTTTAAGAAAGTTTCTAGACTTAAGAATCTTAATCTCTAGCTTTATTCGATACCCGCGTAGAGTAAACCCCGATTTAAAAGAAGTCGCTAGTATATAGAGAGCCGTTATTATTTATAAACGATAACGTTATTATTAAATAATTAATTCCGACTCGAGAGAAATTACTTTAACTTTAGATTTATTAGTAGTATACCTAGTCCTAAATTTATAAAAAGTAAACCTCGATTTAAAAAGAGTTAATTTAGTCCTAGGTTTATTAATAGTATACCTAGTCCTAGGTTTATAAGAAGTAAACCTCGATTTAAGAAAAATTAACTTAATCCTAGATTTATTAGAAGTAAATTTAATTCTTAACCTAGTTTAATACTCGTATAAAGTAATTTAAAACTTAAGAGGAGTTACCTTAATTTTAGATTTATTAGTAGTAAATTTAGATTTAAGAGGAGTCTTCCCCGCCCTAGTTCTAGTTATTTATTCCTAAAGGAACTAACTATAATAACGAGTATAATCGTATCGTTATTACCGTTAAATAAGGAAAGACGTTTAAGATTAAATATTATAACCTAGCCTCGCTTCGTTTTAAGTTTTAATATTAAAAATAACGAACCTAGTACCTAGTTACTCTTAATATATACGAGATAAAATCTCGATTATTTACCCGGCTCGTTAGGCCTAACGAGTAAACCGCGTTTAATTTATTACTTATAGAAATCGATTAATTTTTAAATATTCTAGAAGAAATCTCGACCTTAAATACCTAATTTTATTAAAAATCTAGATACTATAAACTTAAGCCCCGCCTTAGTTAAAACTTTAAACTAAATATTTACGATTAAGCCTAGAACCGAGTTATATTTAAAATAAATAAGGAGTTTTATTTTACCTCCGCCGTTATTTAAAAAGAGCTTTAAGTTTATTAAAATAATAAGAATATTAACCTAGCTACGATTTTACCTACGCGGTATTATAAATTCTTAAACGTTTTTTTAAAAAAAGACGCTAATACTTTATTTTTATATTAATTATATAATTATACTATTAAACTTAAAGAAGGGCTATAACCTCCGTTATTTAATTTATATAATATAAACTATAATAAGATCCTAGAGCTCCGCCGTTACTTAGATAAAAACTTTAATAAAGATTTTATTTAAATTAATTGGTTTTATACCGCGTCTTTTATTTTATTTATAAAGAAATTTAACGGAGGCCTATATTTCTACGTTAATTACCGAGGGCTGAATATTATTATTATAAAGAATAAATACTCTTTACTCTTAATATTAAAAATCTTAAATCGATTAAATCGTATTAAGGTATTTTTTAAATTAGATATTATATCTACTTTTAATCGCCTCCGCGTTAAGGAGGGCGACGAAGAATTTACCGCGTTTTATACCCGATTCGGTTTATTCGAATATCTTATTATATTATTTAGATTATATAATGACCCTGCCTCGTTTTAGTACTATATTAACGATATTCTTCGTAAATTTCTCGATAAGACCTATACCGTATATCTCGACGATATTCTAATTTATAGCGATATCGAGGAAGAGTATAAAATCTATATTAAGTATATTCTTTAGAAGCTCCGTAAGGCGGGGCTCTAAATAAATATTACTAAATATAATTTCTATATTAAAGAAGTTATATACCTAGGATTAATTATTACTACTTAAAAGATTAAAATAAATTTAAAGAAAATCGATATAATCCTAAATTAATTATAACTAGTTAATATTAAGGATATTTAAAGTTTCTTAAGGTTCGCTAACTTTTATCGGCGCTTTATCTATAAATTTAATAAACTCGTTATACTATTTATAACTTTAATTAAGAAAAGTATTATCTTCGAGTAGAGTATTTAATATTAAATAACTTTTAATACCTTAAAGAAGGCTTTTATCTTTAATATTATCCTAGTTTATTTCGACCCCGACCGTGAAATTATAGTAGAAATAGATACGTTTAATTACGTATCTAAGGGGGTCTTATTTTAGTATAATAATTAAAATATCCTTCGTTCTATTATTTATTTTTTAAAGAAGTATAATCTTACCGAGTATAATTATAAGATTTATAATAAAGAGTTTATAATAATCGTCCGTGTATTCGAGGAATAACGTTTTAAACTAGAGGGATCTACTCTCTTTATCGAGGTAATATTTAATTATAAGACTCTTGAATATTTTATCTTATTTAAGGTATTATCTCGCCGTTAAACGAGGTAGAGTAAGTTTTTATCCCGTTTTAATTATAAGATTACCTACCGGCCCGGTAAAGAAGGTAGTAAATTTAATATATTAATACGTCGGTTAAAAGACTTCCTTAAAGAGGGGGATAAATTAGACCCTAGATATTAATATTAATATTAGATTATATTAAAAAGAAAAAACCTAGCCCTAGAAGTCCTCGAGGATTATATTTATAATATATCGTTAAATATAGCGACCTTAGCTTTAGTCCTAATTACTTTAATTATATTAATAATAAATTTAGAGATTCTCGTCTAGCTCTTTTAATTATACCTCGTATTAATTTATACGACCCCGATAAACCTCGATATGGATATTAATTTAGAATTTTAAATCTTATTTATATTCTACGAGTTTAAATTAAATAAAGACTAGCCTATTAATTTAAATAAAGATTTATACGATACCCCGACTTATTAATTATAGGATATAATTAATTAAGCCGATTAATTCGTCTTTAAAGTCCTAGAAATACTATATTTTAGAACGCGTTATTATAGCGGAATTCCCCTCGCTAAATACGAAGATAAGGATAAAGTTCTCTATTTCCGAGGAAAGAGATATATTCCGAATTCTAGTAAACTACGCCTTCGTCTAATCTAGTTAATTTATAATAGTATCGCGGGTAGTTACCTAGGTCGTATTAAATATTACGAATTAATTAGTCGGGCCTATTAGTGGCCTAACGTCTATACTATTATCTAGCGATTCATTAGGAATTATTATATATACCGAAGAATTAAACCTTCCCGCTAGTATATTTAAAAATAACTACGTTTATTACCGCCCCCGTAACGACGTTAAAGAGATATCTCGATAGATTATATAAATCCCCTACCGCCTTATACCTTTATAGGAATTATTTATCGGTATATTTTAATTTTCGTAGACCGCTTAACTAAGATACGGTACTTAATATTAATTACGTCGATAAAAGTAGACGAAGCCTGCGACGCTTTTTATTAGAATATATAAAAACTTTATAAACTACTAGATATTTTTATTTCGGATCGAGGATTTTAATTTATATCGGAGTTCTAAAAGGCCTTATATAAATATTTTAAAATCGATTAATATATATCTACTAGGTATTATTCTTAGACGGATAATTAAACTAAATAATTTAATACTATAATAAAATACTACCTCTGTATATACATTAATTATATATAGGATAATTGGGTAAAATAGCTCCTTAGAGCGGAGTTTTCTAATAATAATACTAATTTTTCTAGTACTCTAGCCTCGCCTTTCTTAGCTAATTATAATTAATATCTACGCGTCGGTTTCGAGCCTACCGAATTTTTACTTTAAGATTTTATTATTTAAGCCCGTACCTATTTAATTATTACCGATAAATTCGTAATATAAATAGAAGTCTTAAACGATTACCTCCGCGATAAGATATTTATCGTTTAAGTTATTTTTAAATCCTCGGCTAACTAACGAAGGCGCTTATATCCGATATATTTAATAGACGATTAAATATAACTAAATATTAAGAATCTAAATATTATACGTTTTTTAATTAAACTCGACGATTATAATATCGGCCCCTTCCGAGTCTTTAAGGTTTTCGATAATTCTTTTATAATTTAATTAGATTTTCCGTATTTTATAAAAGTTTACCCCGTCTTCTAGGCTAGCCTATTATAATTAATAATTAATAACCCTTTATTTAGATAAGTCTAGTTTATCCGAGAACCTATAACTACCGAAGATAATTAATATAAGTAGTACGTTAACGGTATCTTAAATTTTAAATACGATCGCTATTATAGTCTACTTTTATTAAAGTATTATATTAATTAAGAAGATTACGTCGTTATATAAGAACCCTTTTAGTACTTTACCCGTTATTAATAATTTATTAATAAGTATTATATCTCGAATCCTAGCGCCGCTGGCCCCTACGAATTATTATATACCATTTAGAGGTATTAATATAAAGAACCTCTATTATCTTCGTCCTAGTCCGATTTTTAAGAAGTTAATTTTAATTTATACTTTAGTTTATTCCTTATCCGTTATTATTCCCTCGGTTATCGTTCCGTATCGGCTTCGACCGATACTTCGTACTACTATATAAATAAATAGTACTTTATAATTTAGCCCCGCCGTTATCGTTTATAAATAATAACGTTAATGTTTAACTTTATTCGTATACCGCCGCCTATTCCCCGTCCTATCTCTTATCCGTTACTATCGATTATTTATCTCGTAGGAGCTCGACCTTAAAGAGGGGGCTATTATTATAATATAACTTTATTAACCTAACCTAGTTTAATTTACTTTAGATTTAATTTAGATTTAAACTAGTTTCCCTATTTTTATCCTAATATAACCGGGATAGGAAATAAATAAATACTCTATACGTTAGTTTTTATTGAGATAGTAACTAGCCCTACCTTAACTTTCGTCCTTTATTTTTTATTTTAACTTATTCCTATATTATAGTTAGGTTATAGTTCAATGAACCTAACCGTTAGTTTAATAAATATCTAGATACTAATCCCGTCCCTTGATATTTTAATATTATTAAATATATTCGATGATTTTTATATATTATAATTCGAAAGATATAAATAAAGAGAAATAAAATAAATTTTAATATTTATTAATATTTTAATTAATTTTATTAATAATTTTATTATTAAAATATTCTTATTATATCGGTAAATCCGGAAAAATAGTTTTGTAAAATCGCTATTTAATCGGTGTAAAATACGTATTTTACGTATTTCGTAGGTTATTAATAAGCGAAATATAGTATAATAGAATATAATTAAATTTATTAACTTATCTTAGCTATATCTAAATTAGATAAATAATAACGTATTACTATATAAATAATAGTAGAGATAATCGAAGTATTAAGAGCGCGCTTCTTTAAATCTAGGCTAGATCTAGGCCTAAATTTAAATAATATCTCTAACTTCTTTATAAATATTATAAATATACTCGGTAATATATTCGTAGATCTTTTCCGTTATTATTTTAAAGGTCTTTATTAATAGCCCTTAATTCCCGGGGCCCTATATCGATAGTAAATTTAAAAGAAGATTAAAGAATATATAGTTAAATACCGCGTTAAATAGCGGTAGATATAATTAAAATATTAAGAGCGTAGGCCCTTAATAGCGAGTTTAAGGATTAGGTAGAATCTAGGTTAAATTTAAAAAATATCTAGACTAGATCTAGGCCTAGATCTAGGCTAGATATAATACTCGGTTTTTTATTATTATTCCTAAATATAATAAAGTAGAGGATTAGAATCGTAAGCGATAATAATATATTATAGTAAATATTATTATATAGAAAAGTATATAGGGGGGTAATAGATTTCCTAGTTTCTACTCGAGCCTAAATATTTAACGGCTTAGAAATATAAGAATACTTTATTAAAATAACTAAATACTATATCCGTAACTACTCTAACCGCGCTTTTATTTAATATATATATTATTTTTTTAAATCGCCTTTATACTTTCTCTAGTATTATTACTAGCCGTAGTATTATTAATATTCTAAATACTATTACTATATCTAGGATTATTACCTCCGTTAATATCTTTTATACCCTCCGCGTTCGCCGTATTTATAGTTTTAAATATATCTACTTTAAAATCCGCCTTTGATTTCTACTTCCCCTCTACGTACTCCTTAATTCGGGTATTAATATATAATATATACTAAAATATTTCCTTTAACTAGGTTATTTAATACGCTTTCTTCGGTATTTATTTATATAACCCGATAAAGTAGAGGGGTTTATAGAATAATTATAATTATATATATAAAATTTAAGCCTACGCCTATCTACCGCGTAAATTTAATTAAGAAATTAGATATATTATTCTTTACTAGTTTACGATTATAAATAATCTTTCGTATTAATATATATATAGTTACGACCCTCGCCTTATCGGTCCCGAAGAATATTCGTATTTTAGGTTTAAACTCCTCTCGGATATATTATAATAAAGAAAAATTAATATTAAATACTATATTTAGAAAAGAGAATATTATATTTAATATATTAAAAGAAGCGAGTTTAGGCTTTTTTATATTAAAGATTTTAAAGAAAGAAAGAATTTACCCGTTTTATTATTAAAATTATCTCGGTGAATAAGAATATAATTAATATATTTACCCCTTTATATTTCTTAAAAATAAAGGCGATAATTTTAAATTTAGAGGATATTTTTTTAAATATTATATAGTCCCTACCTAGAATATAATTTTCTTATATTTAATTATTATTTTTATTTATATTAGAGGTCGCGGCCGTATCGTTAATCTACTTTTTATTAAGAGTTTTAGAGGAGATAACGAGGGTAGATAAAAATCTATATAATCGGAGAACCCGTAGTATAATAAATATTATATTAAAATAAATTAAAATTAAATATTAAGGACGTTAATATAGGAAAGAGGTATTATAATCTTAATATTCCTTTAGTAGTTTTACCGTTATTAGAGTCTTTTTAGTATAATAATTTTCTAATTAATAATAATAGACTTAAATCACGGCTAGAGTCCTAATAGGTAAATAATTATAAAGTCTTTTTAATAAAGTTTCTTAAACGTTATAAAATATATTTAATTTAATTACTCTTCTTATATCGTAGTATCGAGGTATAAAGGAGTATATTAGCGAGGATATTTATTATTTTAATAAATATTTTTTATAGTAGTCCGAGGGGCTATAATATCCTTTTAGTTTTAATTAATAATTATTCTAGATATAGTTATAAAATAGAAGTTATATTTAAAACGAGTTTTCTTTATCTTTTAAAGAGGATAATATAGATTTTTACCTAAGTTTTTTACCCTATTATATTCGCTTATAATTACGAAATCGTATTAAAAATAATAAATTATTTTCTTTATAGTCTCTTTTTTCGCTTACTTTATATAAGGATATTTATATTCTTCGTTAAAGACTTTATTAGAGGCTAATTATATCTACCGTATAATAACTATATATAGCGATATATTTATTACGCTTAGGGAATTATACTACGTAGAGTTAATATTTTTTTACTTTTAAATTATATTACTTTAGAAAATTTCTTATTATATATTATCGCTAAACTCTTCGGCGCCCTTTTATTTATAATATAACCGTATTTTTATTATTATATTAATAATTACGAGTTATACCTTTAGGCCTTTAAGGTCGATTACCGATTTTAATTTATTAATTTAAATACCGAGATCGGGCGGCGGGATAAGGAATAATTTAGGCTCGTTAATTAATATAATATAAATAACCTCTAAACCCGGTGAATATAGATATTCGTAGAATTATCGATTTATAGGATATTTGGAGCCCGCGGGAGTATTTTCGCGGTAGTATTAAAATTTTATTAATTACTCTTTTTATTTACGTTAAATCTCTACCTATTTCCGGTATAAATAGCGATAGAATACGATAACGCCTATGATTTTATAGGTCTTTATATAATTAGAATTAATTAAGGAGCTTAATAAATAAAATTATAAACTTTATATTTTCTATATTTATTTATATAGTCTAGAAGAATATTATAATATCCTAAATCTTCTTCGTTATTTAGTATAATTATAAATATATAGAGCTACTACTAATAATAGCTTAATTTTAATATTCTAGGAATCGTTATTATTATTATAACCGCGAGAATTATTAGGGTAGGCGATTTTCGCGAATATAATAACGCGTTCCTATATACTATCGTGAATATATTCGTATAAATAGTTATTATTAAGTTTTTTAAAACTAGGAAAATAATTAATAAATATAATACTACTAAAGAAGATATTGATTAATCGTTATTTATATATTATAATTAACTCTACCTTCTTTTCTCTAACCCCGTTATTATCTTTATTATTATTAATAACTAGTTCGGAGGATTCTTTAAATATAAATTTATCTTTTTAATTTAATTATTCGGAGGACTCCTTTAAAGGCTCGGGGGATTCGCGAGGCTTCTTAAATAAAAACTTCTTCGGAGGTTATTTCTACGGTAGTAGTAATAAATTATCTTTATTATTACTAGAGCCTAAGAGCTTCGTCTAGCTCTTTAACTTTTTTATTATTAATAAACGAATTAAATCTTAATAAGAGATATTAAGAGAAGGGCGATATTTTAAAATTATAAAGAAAAGAAATTAATCTCGAAGTAAAGAAAACGGGAAGTAGTAGGTAAATAAGAATATATTTTTAATATTAATTTTTATAATAATTACTTTTTTTCGAGCTCCTTCGGGCGCGATAATAGGTTTTTATTTATAATATATTAAATATCTAAAAGAGGGAAGAACGGAGGAGGAAAAGAATAAATTTAAAATTTTAATAAAAGTAAATCTATCTTTTAAATTAAATTTATATTAAAGGATAAAGGATATAATTAATTAAAGTTATCGTTTATAATAAATTTACTTTTTATTAAATTTATACCCCGGTTTTAAAAATATTAAATATTATTCTATAAATCTCTATCTTTTAAAATATCTATATAATACGCGTCCTCCTCCGTTATATAGAAAAGATAATCGAGTATTTAGTCCGTTATAAAGTAGCGAGTTATCTAATATCCCTAGAGTAACGCGAATCGTAAATAAATTATACTAAATTCTTCGTCCGGTAAATACGCGGAGATTATTAAAAACCGGATCTTATATATAAAATTCCGTGATATAAATTAATTTAATATATAATTGATCTTAAAGATTTAAAAAGGCCGAAAAGAGGAAAGATTATAAATAATATTAATTTTTTATTTAAGAAGAGTATCGTTTAAGCCGGTTACTACTATTATTTAATTTTATAAATTAAGAGATAATATACTATTAAAGTTATCTTTAATTTTAATTATTTAACTAGAGTCCCCCTAGTATATAATAATATTAATATATATTTATTCGCCGAAGCCTAGATAGCCTTAGACCTCGATTTATTTTTTAAAATTAAATATTAAATATTTACCTTATTAGGTTCTTTCTACTTTAAGCGCGTCTCTATAATTCCGTTAATATTTAAATATATCCTTTAGATAACGATATTTATTAATAAACTCTTTAGCTCGTAATAGTATATCGTTAATATTCGTATAATAAATTAATACGAGTATTCTTCTAATATCCTAAATAATCTAGTTAACTTTAAATAATTTTTTATTATATTTAAATAATACGCGCCGGGGCCGTAGCGCGATAGTAGTAATAAATAAATAAGTTTAATAATAATTATAGAGTAAGGAGGGTATAATAATTCGCGTAATTTAAATAACTAATTATAATAAGATATTATAGATATTATAGTAAATTAAATTAAATCTAACTTAATATACCGTAAATATCGGGCGATATTTAAATAAAATTATTAAAAGAATAAGATAATAAGTAAAGAGGTCTTTAGGTTATTATATATAAATATATTTAAAGAAATCGTCTTTAAAAGGACGATTAATACTTAATATTTAAATCTATATATTAACCGCCTATACTACTATAATTTTACGTAATATAATTATTAAACCGTATTAGAAATAGCCTAGAGCACGGTTTATAATATAATTAATATCGTAATTAACGGATTTCTAGGTCTTATATAACGGGTTTAAATAAGAATAAATATTAAAAAATAGTAAAGAAGAGTATTTATATATATAATATATTAATATTAAGCTAGCCTTCTAGCGCCCTAGATCTAGCCTAGATTTTACCTAAATTTTCCTTAAATCTAGGCTAGATCTAGACTAGATCCTTTATATATTATTAAACGAGGATAATTTTTTATAAATTAAAAATAAGTTATATAAAGTTTTTAATATTATTTTCGCGCTCTCGATAATTAAAACTATATCCGATAATAGTAGATTATTCTCCGTCCGCGGCCTTAATTATAATAAAATATTAGAGATAATAATAATTAAAGCGGAAGACCTAATTAATCTTTCGGCTTTTAACGAAGATATTAAAAAGACGAAATATTCGGAGGAAAATACGATTTTACTCGATAATAATTATAATAATTTATCTAACTTTAAAGGACTACTAGAGAATACTTAACTAGTATTATATTTAATTTATTTATTTTTATTAAACTTTATAGAGGACTCGGCCTATATTCGTTACTTTATTAACAATAGTAGTAGTAAGAAGTTAAATAAAGTTATTAAGATAATTAAGACGGTAGTAGTATTAGTTATTAAAAATATCTATATACTCTCTCTAAAATTTAATAACTCTTCGGAGTAATATTCGTTATCGCCTAATAAATTAATCTCGGCGTCGATATTTTTCTCGTTTAATAGTTAGGATAAAGTTATTATCATTAATATATAAAAGGAGGCTACGTTTAACGCCGAGGTAAATAACGTAGTTTTATTATTTTAGAAATAAAATATAGATAAAGTATTAGAGGTAATAAAAACGTTGAATTATTTACTACCTTTAATAAATATTATTAAAGAAACGGGAATAGTCCTTAAGGCTTTAAAGAAAACTACCGATATATTAATCCTATCAAGCTACGCTACTTTAGGGAGAATTAAATCTTTTACTCTAGTTTCTCGCCGGAGTAATACGGACTTCTTCGACTTAAAGGAGTGTTATTAGGTTATAAAAATTAACCGGCGAGAAGTTAGAGTAAAGAATTTATAATTCTTTAACCTCTTTAGATATAGAGTGCGCTTTACCCTTAATAATAATAAATATAATATTTATCGTACCGTCCGTATCTCGGGTCTCCTCTCCGATACTATTATAATAAAGTTCTTAGAGAAAGTTCGAGGTAATATAATATTTAATACGAAGTTATTAAATACTAAAAGTATTACTAGTAATATAACTAGGCTCGTTATATTCCTTTATAAATACATAGTTATAATTTATAAAGAGTATATTTAATAATATTCAATTTCCTTTAACGGTCTTATAGCCCGAATCGAAATTATATTAACTCCGATTTAGTTTATCCCGATTAATTAACGAAAGATTATTAATAATAAAACTACGCGTTACTTTAAGGTATATAATTTTCCTTATATTATTATATTAATAATATTAAATAAAGAACTAGCGGTCTCTTAAATAATTAAATTTAACGCGGTCGAGAGTATAAATATAAATAATAATAGTATTTTAGGTTTATACTTTTCTTCTATTTATATTACTAGATAGATTTCTACGTTATTTAATTATACCGGTCGATATAAAAACTATATTATTATATTCGTATTAGATTTATATATTTAGCCTCTAGAGACCCTTCTCGATAATAATAATAATTAACTCGCGGTCGTTAATTATTAATAAAATATTCCGTTTATTTTAAAATAACTAGGAGGGTAAACCCTCTCCTATATTTTCGTAATTTAGAGCGGCGATATAATTTAAAGTTTAAACGGGGGCTACGCTAGCGATAATTTTTAAAATAACAAGGATAATAATAATTAAAAAGGGGGTATAAATAAAGGCGAGGATAATAATAAATAAAGTAGAAATAAAAGCGGCGGCGACGATAGTAATACTCGCTCGGTTAATAAGGAATCGTTATTTATATCGCCTATAATCGTGGCTTATAAGGGCCGGACGGTTTTAATTAGTAATAATCTTTAGTTATCTACTCCGATACCTATAATATAAATATTAATTATAGATTTTTTCAGTATTAACCGCGGGGGGAAAATAAAAGGGTTTAAAATAAAAACGTATATTATAAATTTATAGAGAGGTTTAATAAAAGTATTATTAATTTTAATATAAATAAAGTTAAGGTATAAAGAGTTTAAAGGGTTTAAGAGTTTTATTAATAATAAAGCCGCCGTTATTATCTACCCGCTTTAAGGTATAAATAATATCTTATTATTAATAACCACCCTATTCGAATACTAAAAGTATTATATATTAATTATTTAATAGAGGAGCTCGAAAGGTAGGTTTTATATTAATATTATTTTAAATATTATTCGCCCCGTCGTTATCTTCCCCTTTATCGTCCTCGGAATTAAAGATCTCTAGTACTTTTTACTTTTAATTAATAATATAATTTATATATTTATATCTTTAAGTCGAGGGTAGTATATCCTTTAATAATTAAAAGAATAATATTTCTTTCTTCTTTATAAAAGTTATAGGTATATTAAATAATATTTTTATAAACTAATATTCCTTTTCCGTTATTATTTTAAAGGTCTTCGCTAGTAACTTTTAATTTCTAGGGTCTTATATCGATTATAAATCCGAGAGGAGGCTAAAGAATATATAATTAAATATTATATTAAATAACGGTAGATATAATTAAAGTATTAAAAATATAGGCCCTTAATAACGAGTTTAGAGATTAAATAGAATCTAGGTTAAATCTAAAGAGTATTTAAAGAATATCTAGGCTAGATCTAGGCCTAGATTTAAATTAGATATAATACTCGGTTTTTTATTATCGTTCCTAAATATAATAGAATAAAGGATTAAAATCGTAAACGATAATAACGTATTATAATAAATATTATTATATAGAAAATAAGTATTATTATATAAAAAAGTATATAGAGGGGTAATAGATTTCCTAGCTCCTACTTAAGTTTAAATATTTAATAGTTTAGAAATATAAAAAGGTTTAACTTAATTAACGGCGATTTATTTTTATATTTATTTACTTTAACTACTTTTCCTCCTAATATATATAATACCCTCTTAAATAATATTTTCTATATTAATAATAAACGCCGCGGTATTATTAATATTCCTAGTATTATTACTCTTTCTAATATTATTACCTCCGTCGGCGCCTCCTACGTCTTTTATATTCGTTATATTAATAGTTTTAAACGCGTCCTCTCTAAAATTCATCTTCGATTTATATTTTACGTCTATATACTTCTCGATTTCGGTATTAATATTTAATATATAATAAAATACTTCTTTCTTCTATTTTATCCGATACGTTTTTTTCGGTATTTATTTATATATCCCGATAAAGTAGAGGGGCTTATATAAAATAATTATAATTATATAAATTAGATTTAAGCCTACGCTTATTTAATATATAAATTTAATTAAAATATTAGGTTTATCCTTCTCTAGTAATATATTATTATTATTAATTTTATATATAAATACGTATTTAGTCGCGTCCCTCTTCTTATTAATCCCAAAGAATATTTATATCTTAGATTTAATCTCCTCTCGGATATATTATAATAAAAGAATATTAATATAAAAGAGTTAATTAGAAAAGAGAAAGTTAAATTTAATAAATTAAAAGAAACGAGTTTAGGCTCTTTTATATCGGAGATTCTAAAGAAAAAAAGAATTTACCCGTTCTATTATTAGAACTATCTCGGTGAATAAGAATATAATTAATATATTTACCCCTTTATATTTCTTAAAAAGGGAGGCGATAACTTTAAATTTAAAGGATATTTTTTTAAATATTATATAGTCCCTACCTAGGATATAGTTTTCTAGTATTTAACTATTATCTCTATTTATATACCGGTTCTCGATCTCTTTATTAATCCACTTTTAATTATATATAGTTAAAGAGACGGAGAGATAGAGTAAATAATTATATAAACGGAGAAACCGTACTACTATAAATACCTAGTTAACGTTAATATTAGTCGGGCGGTCGGGACGATTTCGTATAAATATAATATTATATTAATTATCGTCTTAATAAGTTTATCGTTTTATAAATTTCTCTATTATTAAGGTCTTCTAGCGGGCGACGAGGGTTATATAATATTCTTTATAATTATAAGGAAAACTAGTCTTAAGGATACTTCGGTAGAGTTTTTTAAATTTAATAAAATCGTAATCTTTTTAATTACTCTTCTTATACCGTCGTATTAAGAATTTAAGAAGTAAATTCCCGAATATATCTATTATATTATCGAATTCTTATAGTTGATTATTTAAATCTTAATATTTAGTAATAATATTAATAAGAATCTTTAAACCGGCTAGTTTAAAGGGGTAATATTTATATTTAAAATCATTCTAGGAAATATTATATATAATATTTATTAAGGTTATAATATTGACAAGGGGTTAATATAATAATATATAATATAAAAAATATTAATTATTCTATCGAGGATTTGGCTTTAATATACTAGAATCTTAAAATTACCTTAATTTTAATAAAGCTAGCGGTAGGGCTTAGCCCGCCGTTTTAATAAATATTTATAATAATACTTTTATTAAAGTCTACCCCGTAATAGATCGTTTAATTTAAAAGAAAGAAGTTAACGCCCTCGTTAATATATTTATATAAGTAATAACGTAAATAGTATCTATATATAAAAGTAAATAAGTAAATAATATATATTTTAAATTATCGATTAATTACGGGTAGGCCCGTAGAGTTTTAAAGTTTAATATAGAGTCGTAAAACTTAGTATTAAAATCGCGATAACGAGGTAAAACGATAAGGCGGTATAAAGATAACGTAGGTAACTAATAGTAAAAACTATAGTATTAATAAAATAAGAGTATATATATATAGTATTATAGGAGTATTAATATTAAAGGACTAAGGCCCTAAATATATATTAATAAAATAAAGTCTTAATATAAATCTAGGCTAGATCTAGGCTAGATCTAAATAAAAGTCACTTAATAGTACTTTTAGAATTAAAACTATTTTAGCGCGGAGCTAGTCCCGATTCGGTTAAATAATTATATAATTCTTATATTATCCGAAGTTTTTTTTTATATAAATATACTACCTAGCTAAAAAGTAACAATAACGAGAAATATATATTTAAATTTATATAAAGAAGTATATAAGTAATATTATACTAGGATATTCGGGTTATATAACTCTACGTACGATTAAACGAATAATTTAAAATTATTAAAGAGTAATTTTACTAGTTCTCGGTATAATACCTCTTTAATATTATCGTAGTACCCGTACTTTAAATAGAGCTCGATAAATGGATTTAATATAATAATTATTTCCTAGTAAAGGTAGGTAAAGAGCGATAACGTAAAAGAGAAATATAATTATACTTTTAGAGTTATCGACCCTAGAAGAAGAATTTAGTTTAGTATTTAATTTATTATTTATATTCCTTAATAAATTCGCCTACGAAAACGTTTTTAGTATTTATTTAATAGTTCTATATAAATCCCTAGTCTTTTTAAGATAGGAGGTATTCGGTAGTATAACCCTTCCCCTTTTTAATAACGCGTTTATCGAGGACCTAGTTATTTATTAATTATATTTATAACTAGTAAACTTATTTACCGGAATATTATAATTTTTATATAAATATAATAAGGCCTAGTCCCCTTAACGGAAGTAATAAAAGTAATAAATACGATTATAATACTCCTTATCGTATATTTAAATATAGGTAATTATATCCGAAGTTTAAATATATATTAATTCTTTTAGTAAAATATTATTCTCCTAACTTCCTAGGTCTAACGCGTTATTAATAATAAAACCGAAAGTTATTTTATTTAAGGTATAATTAATAGACTAGGAGAATATATTATTATATTATATAATTATAAAAGATAGTATCTCTTCTTAGGCTTTAGAGTTTTATAAAGTAACGATCTAGAATCGTAATATAATTTTAATAATTTAATTTATATACTCGTTTAATTTATCCGTTTATAAATAATAGGTAGTAGAAAATATTAAATTTACCCTAAACTTATTGAATAGAGTTTTCTATAGAGTATTTATAAACTTCCGGTCGCGGTCGGAAAGAATAATTTTCAAAATACCTTAATTTATTAAATATAAACGATATAAAAGTATATATACTTATTACTTTATTTTTTATATTAATTTTCTTAGAATCGCGGTTACCTTTCGGGAAAATTTATATATAATAGTTATAATATTATCGAATCCTTCCTACGAAAGGGGTAAGGTTAGGATAAAATCGATAAAAATCGTATAAAAAGAAGAGGGCGGTATAAGAATAAATTATAGTACTTTATAAAACTTATACCTAGGAGTACTAAATAATTAATATTATAAATAATATCGTAAATATTCCCCTAGTTTCTTATCTAGTTTATATATATATTAGTATTTAGTTATTATTTTATAGTATTTATATCTTCCTATATATAAACTAGAATATACGACGTTAAATATAGTTTTAATATATAAAGAAAGTATATATAAATACTCCGGCGTATATACGCGATTAATAGTTAAATTATCGATATATTATATTAAACTATTATCCCTCTTTGAAAAAAAAAGATCTACGGCGTCCTCGCCGGTTTCTATATTATAATTAAATATATAATTTATTTTGGCCTAATAATCGTTATTCTAGTACCCTTAAAGTAATTCTTATTTAAACTACGCGTTTATTTCTATTAATATATAAACTTTATATATATATATTTAAAGTATATCTAGCTCGCCTTCTAAAAAGTCCCTAACTACGTTCTTCTACTATAATCGGGATAAGGCGTCTAGTACTATATATTTAATATTAGATTTATAACGGATCTTTATATTTTAAAAACGCTAAATATAATTTAAGGCCCGTATAATACGTAAATTAGTCTTTACCGTAAATAAAGTAGTTATATTTATTTATTTAATTATATTAAGCGTAGCTTTATAATTAATATAAACGACTATCTTAAAGACTAATTCGATTATATATTTAATTTTAATAAGTACTTATACTATTCCTACTAGTTTTATTTTAGTAGGTTAATAACGTATTTCTATATTCTTAAAGAGTCGGTTAAAGAAAAGGATAGACTAAATTTACTTCCGGTCGAGATAAAAGTCTTTTAATTCTTTTATAATATAATAAACTATAGCCCCGTAACCGAATTCCTTATTAATATTAAGGTCGATAAATAGTTCCTTTTTATCGTCGAAATAATATAGAAAAGAAGGTTTAGAAAGAGTATTTTAAATAATTTTAAATAAACGGATCTTTTATAGGGAAGGTAATTTAAAACTAGTCTTCTTAATATATTCCTATCGCTAAGCGCCTATAGGGGGTACTTTATTTAATAACGCGGTTTTTTTATTTTATAAAGGCCTAGCTAGAGTAATATAATCTTTAATATAATCTCTTAATTAACTAGTTATTCTTAAATACGTCTTAAGTACTATTAATATTTAAAGGAAAATTAGTTATTTAATAACTATAAACTTTTCTTTAGAAGTTAATAACCCGAACGAGTTAACTTTCTAGTTAAATAATATAATTAACGGATAACCGATAAACGCCTTCTTAGGGTTAACTAAAATATTAAATTTAACGAATAAGGAAAATACTATATATAGGTACTAAATATAATCCTCGAGAGTCTAAGAGAATATTATAACGTTATTAATATATACTCGGGCGAATACTTTATAAATACGTAGGATCCGGTCTATTTATTATTATATATATATAAACGAGTTCTTAAATCCTATTACTATAATATTAAAAGTCTCTTAACCGCGGTATAATATAATAGTAAACTTATATCTATCTTTAAAATATATATACTATTAATAGAAGAAACTAGCCGCGTCGATAACGGTAATTTAATAATAACCCTTAACGGCGTTAATTATATTATTCTATAAAGGTAAATAATAGACGTCTACTATAATTATAGTATTTAAACCTCGAATATTAATAATAATACGATTCTTCTTAATATCGTCTAATTTTATAGTCTAAATAACGAAGACTAGGAAGTTAAATAAAGTAATTTATATCGTTTATTTAAGCCGTCCCTAAATATATAGTTTATTAAAAGTTTCGTTAATAATCTTCTAGTTTTCGTTATTTATAGGATAAATATATATTATTTTAGGTACTTTATCTTCCTAGTCGGTACGTAGTAATATATATATTTATTCGTTTTTTAGAATATTAATAACGCCTCCTTCTATTTAAAGTATAAAGAATTAATTAATAATCTTTACTAGCTCCGGTTATTTACTATGAATAATAATACCGTTTAAGAGGATATTATTCTTTACCGAAATAATTACCTCTATTAATAGAATAGAAGGCCGGGAATTAATTAAATTCTTTATATCTTTACCCTCTAAAGATTATTTAAGAAATAATAAATTAAAGCTAGCGGTAATTATACTATTAAAAGTGTTTTTAATAAAAGTTTCTTTATACTCTTAAAGAGGCCTTCGTATAGCGAGCTCGCGAATATCGTTATCGCCTATAATAATACTATAGTAGTTATTAAATTAAACCTCGACTACTTGACCTAGCTTTATATTCCTAGGGATTTTAATATATTTATTCGTTTTATTCTCTATAAATATTAATCTTATTCTATCGTTAACGATTCCGGTAAAGAGGTATAAGTTAATATTTACCGGTTTAAAGAAATAATCTCGTACTAATAAATTAAATTTATAGACTTCGATAATTACTATAGTTTATAAGGGGATAATTTTTATTTTCGTAGTATATACCGGCCGGTTCATATTTATATCTCTTAAATAAATATCGATAAAGTACTCTATATCGTAGCTACCGATACAAGTAATTTACCGAGATATTAATATATTAATCCCTTTAGGGGCCATAATATTTATATTAATAAATATATTTACTTTAAGATTATCTATAATATAGACTTCCCTAAGGGCGGTTTCGGTTATTATTTTATTACTACTCTTATCTTTCCCGGGGAAATATAAGGAGGTAACGATATATTTAAAAATAATATAACGGTTAATATTAATACCGGTAACTTAAAGTAGGGTTATTATAATACGGATTCTAGCTTTTAAAAAGAAGTGTACTATAAATTTATAATTAATAATAATTACTTTATAACTAGTAACTTTATAACTCTTTTCTATTTTAATTCTAGGGTTTAAATCGACCCGAATACCGGTATACTAATATTTCCTAAATATTTATCTTATTCCCGTATTTTTAGAAGAGTCGTAGTTTAATTTAATAATAAATTTTTATTTTAATAATTCGTTATTCGTTTTAACCTAGTAATAGGTTTCCGTATTCTCGTTTATTACTAAAAATTACTTACTTTTCTAAATAGTATTTATAACTAAATATTTAGGGTAAGAGGTTTTAATAAGGTTCCTACCTAAACTTTAATTTCTAAAATACGTATATAATACGTTTTTAGAAGAGAATAACTCCTTATAAATATAGTACTCGATTTATTTAGGCGAATCGATAATAGTTATTTAATAACCGGTTATTTCGTTTTATTTATTATAATAATCCTTTTACCACTAATCCTAACTCTATTTATTAGCGTAATTAATATTAGACGTAGATTATTCTTCTATTTATAACTCTATAATACCGTTTTCTTAAGAATAGTTCTTTTATATCTCGGTTTTATAGTAAATAGTTATATATTTAAAGGGTATTTATTATTACCCGAAATAATTAAAATTATAACTACCGGTTATGAGCCCGCGGTTTTCTTAGCGCGGTTAATAATTAAAATAATTTCTATTTCTAAGAGAGAAAGGTATATTTCTAGTATTATTATTAATAATTTATAATTAAATAAGTAACGGTTGAATTTAACGAGGCTACTATTACGTTTAAGGGATACTTAGTATATTCTAATAAACCGGATTAATAAATTAATAAGAAATAACTTAAAGTAACTAGTTCTATTATAAACGGAACCGGTTAAATTATTAATAATTCTATTAACTTTATCGTAAACTCTTTAGTTTAGGAGGCGGTAGAGGCCTAGTTATTTTATTACTTCGTATTATTCCTAACTAGACTTCTTCTTTAATATTAAATAAATTAAGAAATTTATCTAATAAAATACTAGGTTTAAATAGATTAATAAAAGATTTAAAATTAAAGTTAATATAATCGTAGATTATAAATATTTATTAATATATATTAGGAATATCGGCGGCCCTAGTTAAATTAAATATTTTATTTATATACTACCTAGGCGTCTTATTAATATATATTTAAACGAATTTATATTTATTAAAACAAAGTTTATATATAGCTTCTAACGTCTTTATTTTAAATTATTTAATAAAACGACCTATTTATTTAAGGTTAACGAAGGTACGTATTAGCGCCTTAGTATTAATATTTAATTTATTCGAGAACTATTTAAGGGCTACTTCTTTAAGATATAAAAATAAAAACTTTTATACCTCCTCTTCGCCGTACTATTTAATTATATCGTTAACGCGATCTTTAAAGTCGAAAATATTCTTATATATAATATACTTTCTTAAGGTAAATAAATTATCCTTTTTATCGCCTTTAAAATCGAAGAATTTAATCTCTTCGAGTTTTAACTTATTCTAGGTATTTATTTTAATACTAGTATCGTTTTAACTAATTAAATTATTTATTTTTAATAGGCCTTAAAGTTTTATTAGATTTTTCTTTATTTTAACTACTAGCCTAATAATAAGAGCCTAAATTTCTAGCGATTCTATAAATTATATTATTTATTCGGAATTTATAGTAGGTTACTCGGGCTCGGGAGGAGTTATAATTTCTTTATTTTTAAATTCGTCCTCTAAAGATTACTTCTTTTATAGGTATTAACGTAGTTCTTTAATATCCCTTCGGAAGATACCGATAAACGGTATTATAGATATTTTATTTATAACCTAGGGTAGTTATATAGTAGGCTATTTAAACTTAATATACTCTAAAAGATCTTCGTTAAACTATTTTACTTTCTAGCCCCTCTTTAATAAATATTAAAGGGGTATTTTAATAAGAGGATAAAAAAACTATATAATTATCTAGGTAACTACTCGTTTAATATTAAAAATAACTTTTACCTATTTTAAGATATATTTATTTAATAATAGAAATTCTTATAAATAAAAAGTAAAATTAATTATAATAAGGTTTAGTTAAACTTCTTCTAAAGTAATAACTAGGGTAATAATTAATAATAAATACTAAAAGTAGTAATACTAGGCGAATAATAAGAGTAGTATTAAAAGATTAATATTCTAGTATTCTTTTTTCTATAGCGGAAGCGTAAGAGATATAATTAATAATATATTTACTAGGCTAGACGTTTATTTAATAGGTAACTTATTAAGATAAATAATTATATTAATAAAAGAGAAATAAATAAAGGGACGTTTTAAATATTTAATTTAATATTTATTATAAATACCCTAAATAAAAAAGGTATTAAATAAATTATTTTAATAATTTAATAAAGAGTTTAAAAGTACTTATTTAAAATAATAAGATACGGTATAGAAGCGCTAAATAAATATAACGTAAATGAGGCTCGCTATCGATACGGAGTAAATTATTTTGAATATAATAGTTAATAGGGAGTATATTAATTATTTTAAAGATTATTTTACTACTTATAACTAGTATAATTATTCTTATTAATATAGAAGAGATATGGTTCTACGTTAATATAGTCGTTACTACTATTTAATAAGGGGTCAATATAATAATATATAATATAAAAGATATTAATTATTTTATCGAGGATTTGGCCTTAATATATTAGAATCCTAGAATTACCCTAGTCCCGATAGGGCTAGCGGTAGGGCTCAGCCCGCCGTCTTAATAAATATCTATAGTAATACTCCTACTAAAGTCTACCCCGTGATAAATATCTAGTAGATCGGAGTTAATAATTATTCCGGATATAACTATAAATTAGAAGCGATATTTAAGGCGAGTTTTCTTTATTATTTAAAGAGGATTCTATAGATCTTTACCTAGATTCTTTACCCTATTATATTTATTTATAATCGCGAACCCGTATTAAAAACGGTAGATAATTTCCTCTTTAATTTTTTTTTTATTCTTTATAAAGGAGTATTTATATATTTTATTAAAGACTTTACTAGCGATTAACTATAACTATTATAAAATAAATATAAATATAAAAGTATTTACTTCGCTCGGGAGATTATATTACGCGGCGTTAATAAATTTAATACCTTTTAATAATTTTACGTCGGAGTCGTTCGGGTTATATACCGTTTATAATTCGTTCTTCGTATATATATTTATTTAATAGTTAGAGTCGGCGTTATAATAAATAATTATAAACCGTATCTTTAAGGCCTCGAAGTCGATTACTAATAATATTTTAATACTTTAAGTACTAAGATTAACCTATGGGATAAAGAATAATATAAATTTATTAATTAATTTAATATAAAAAGCTTCCGAGTCTAGTTAATATAAATACTCGTAGAATTATTAATTCGTAGGATATTTAGAGCCCGTAGGAGTATTTTCGCGGTAATATTAAAATTTTATTAATTACTCCTTCTACTCTCGTTAAATCTCTACTTATTTTTAATATAATTAAAAATAAAATACCGCGGAACTTATAACTTTAAAGGTTTATAAGTAAATAAAATTAATCGCGAAATTTAAAAGATATATTAGGAGGCTTTATTTTACCTAAATTTATTTCGTCTCCGATAATAATATTAAATTATCCGAAGTCGCCTTTATAGAATAATATAACTATAAATATATAAAGCTATTACTAGTAATAAATTAATTTTAGTATTCTAGGAATTATTATTTTATTATTACCGCGAGAATTATTAGGGTAGGCGATTTTCGCGAATATAATAACACGTTCCTATATTTTATCGTAAATATATTTATATAAATAATTATTATTAATTTTTTTAAAGTTAGGAGGAAGGTAATTAATAAATATAATATTATTAAAGAAGATATCGATTAATTATTATATTATAATTAATTTTACTTTCTCTTCTTTATCCGCGTTATTATTTTTATTATTACTAATAGTTAATTCCGAGGATTCTTTAATTAAGAATTCATCCTTTTAATATAATTACTCGGAGGACTCCTTTAAAGGCTTAAGATTTTAACGAGGCTTTTCGGCTAGTAATTTCTTTAAAGTTTATTTCGGCGGTAATAATAATAAATAATCTTTATTATTACTAAGGCTTAAGAGCTTCGTTAGGCGCTTTTATTTTTTTATTACCGATAAAAGAATTAAATCCTCGTTAAAGGTACTAGGAGAACGGGTATATTTCGAAGTTATAAAGAAGAGAGGTTAATCTCGAAATAAAGAAAACAGAAATTAATAAATAGATACGAATATACTTTTAATATTAATTTTTATAATAACTCGTCTTTTTCGGGCTCCCTCCGGCGCGATAATAGGTTTTTATTTATAATATACTAAATACCTAGAAGAGACTAAAACGGAGGAGGAAAAGAATAAATTTAAAATTTTAATAAAAATAAATCTATCTTTTAAATTAAATTAAATATTAAAGGATAAAGGATATAGTTAACTAAAGTTATTATTTATAATAACCTCGATTTTTATCGAGTTTATACCTTTATCTAGGAAATATTAAATAGTACTTTATAAATTATTATTTTTTAAAATACTAGTATAATACCTCTTTATAATATAATATATAAAGTAATCGAAGCTTAGGTCTATTATTAAGTCGCGAGATATTAAATAATTCTAAAGTAGTAAAAATCGTAAATAAATTATATTAAATTCTTTAAATAGTAAATATAAGGAGATTTTAAAAAACCGGGTCTTATATACGAACTTCCCTAGTATATACTAACTTAATATATAATCGATTTTAAAGTCTTTAAATAAACGAAGTAAAAAAGGATTAAAAATAATTCTCGATTCCTATTTAATACGAAGATTACTTGAATTAATTATTACTACTATTTAAATCTAGAAATCCGGAGGCGGTATATTATTAAATTTATATTTAATCTTTAACGGTTTATTAGAGCTTCCCTAATAAATAATAATATTAATATATATTCTTTCGCCGAAATCTATATAGTCTTAGACTTAGATTTAGTCGTTAAATTTAATTATTAAATATTAACTCTATCGGACTCTTTTATCTTTAAATACGATTTTAGGGTTCGGTTAATCCTTAAATATATTATTTATAAAATAATACTACTCTACGAGCTCTTTAACTTATTAAAATATAACGATAATAATATAATAATAAATCGGTATATATACCCCTTTTATATATATAAGAGTCTAGTTATTTTTAAATAGTTTTCCGTTATAATTAAATAATAGAAAGGGTTACTATAGTATTATAATAATAATAAATAAATGAATTTAATAATAATTATATAGTTAGAAGAATATAATAGTATATATAATAACTATAATCACTAATTTTAATAAAGTATAATAAATTATATAATAAACGTATTTAAATTTAGGTTTAGATTTAATTAAAATCTATAAACTAAAAACTCGAGTGTTAGTTTTTACGGGTATAATTCCCGAGATTTCTTCTCCTAATATAAGGCCACGCGGATATTAAATTATCCGAGATTTACCCGGTATATTTAAGGCTCTACTTTAAGAAATAATATTTATATATTATTTAATAAAAGAGAAGTAAAAGAGTATTAAAAGAGATCGATATTAAATAATATAATATCTATATAATAAAGCCTTTAATCCAGTCGAGTTTTAAGAGATTTATATACTTTCGTATTATTAAATCTACGAATATCGTTTTTAATAAGTTAAATTCCGTGAAAATTATATTAAAATAAATATTTCGAATATTAATATTTTATACCGTTTATAATTTTATACTAAAATTCTTAATCTATTTAATTATTATTTTTAATATCGATTATATATATTTCCCTAACTCTTTCTATTTATAGAATAAATATTATTTATATTAAAACTATTAAAATTATATATAAATCTATTATAGTAAAATCTTTTAGTATCGTTTATTTAAATTAAATAATTTTATTATAATATATATCGAGTCTATGACCCGAATATTATCGCTAGCGTAACTATCTTGGCTAAATAAGAGTTAATACTATAAATTTATAAAGTAAGAGACGTTAATATTTATAAAATATTAATTTTAATATTAATTTCTTATTTAAATAGTTTAAAGTTAGAGTTTATTTAAATCTAACTTAGATTTAATTTAGATTTAAATAAACTTTAATAATTTAACCTAAACGCGTCCGAGTTTAAAATAATAACTTTATTTATAGATTTATAAAATTATATTCCGGATAAATATTCTTTTTTTAAACTTTCTACTTCTAATACCGGATAACGCGAAGTACGTAATAAAACAACTATAGTACAATTAATATAATTTCTTTTAAGCGAAGAATTACTCGGGCCTATTACGATACCTAAATATATATAAAGGGCCTTAATTTAAATATAGGAAACTAATAAATATCTTTAACTCTATTAAGAATTAAACGGGCTTTATATTTATTTAATATAAAATCTCTTAATTTTAAAAACTACCCGCGCTTAACGGTAATAAATTAGATACGGATTAATTAATAAAATTCTATACTATTTATTATAATATAAATAGACCGCCTCTTAAGTATTTAGGGATTAATAAAGATAATAATAAAAATATTATTATTTAAGAGTTTATATAAATATATTAATAATTTATCTAGGCCCTCGTTTACTTCGATAAATATATTAGAACCGGTTATAGTACCTTCCTCCGCGATTATATTATTTATCTCCTCTAGAAGCCTTCTATTTATATTTAATTCCCTTTATATAAAATCTTTTACCGATTTTATAGGGCGAGACGCCGGCGTTATTATAATAACGTATATAAAACTAGATCGCGCGTAATATTAAAAATATTAACGAAATACTTTATAGTTAATAGTAATAAAAGATATATACTACCCGTTCGGTAATAAAGTTAGTTAGATTATTACTTATTTATTTTCCGAATATTATATAATTAAAACGAGTATTAACGTATACCTTAAATCTATAGAAATTAAAGTAAATTAGAAAGAGGAGGTAATTTTCCGTAATATAAAATAATATTAGTAACTAGCAGAATATAATATTTAATAGGGTATATATAATAATAATTAGATAATTAATAATCTCCGCGTACCTAGCGAGATTAATTATTTTAATAATTTATATTTTAAATTATATTACTGTAATATTATTAAAATTATCCGCTTTTTCCTCGGTTATAAACCGTTTAAAAATAATCTAGTATATATACCTATAAAGATTACGAACGATAGTAATAATAAAGTAGTTAATAAAATATATATTAATATTTAATAATAGGAAATATAATTATAAATCCTTATTAGAGATACTATTATCCCTTTTATATTATTATCCGACGAGATAATAATAATTTAATATTATAACGATCTTTCCTTTTAGCTAGTATATATAATTATCGGGAACTTTAATTATATAATATATAAAGTTTAAAAACGATTTAATTTAATTCTCCTAGATTTAATCCCTCGTATTAAAAACGAAAAAGAATTCGGTAATTATATATAATTAAATATCTATTATCTCGCGCTAGGGTATATACTCTAGTGTATATATAACCGTTATTATTTATTTAAATAATATATTAAAGTGATTAAAGTAATTAAAGATCTAGTAATATAAGAGATTAATATTATATACGCGGATAATTAACCCCGAAGATATTATTTAATAATTATATCGCTTATAACCGATTATTTAAAATAAGTCTTAATAATAGGGGTAAAATAAAATCGTTAATATTTAATATATTTAGTCCCGCCTAATAAACGAGGGGAGTTAATTAAGACGTAGGAGCCGCGGACCTACGAATATATATATCGAAGGATAAAGGTATAAAGGAGAGATCCCGACCTCGCTAAAGATTTAATAATTATCTACGATATTAAAAACTTCGCTTAGCGTTATTATCTAGTTAATATTTATATTATTTTTATTATCGATATATTATACTAGCTTCTAAAAGGAATTATTATAAAATTAATTAACTAGATTCGGGATCTAATTAAAGACTACGTAGTTTTTATAACTATTAAATAAATAATAAAAAAAGTAATTAAACCGAAGAAATCTTTAGAGTAATTAATAGTAGAGATTAAATTAAATTACTATTTTCGTTAAATATTAGGTTTCGTAGGGTTAAAATTATTTAAGAACTTTAATAAAGTAAAATAATAAAGTAATAACGAATAGAAAATAATATTATAATAATTAATAACCGTTATTACCCCTTTATTTATTAAGCGCGTACCGGTTACCCTATATTACGTGTAGATTATATTTAACTTTATTATATTTACCTAATATACGTTTTATAACGGCGATACTTTATAATATATATAGTACGCGCTCTATTATATTTATAAATTAAAGGTAGTCTTCCGTAAATACTAGTCGAGTAATATTTTAGACCTAGATTTAAAAAACCTTATCAATCGATATTTTAATATATTAAAACTATATACGATAACGTATTATATTAAATATATTCGAAGATATAGAAATATTTAGAACTTCGATATTTATTATAAAAAGGCGGTTTATAGGTTTCTCCTTAAGAAACCCTTTTTACGGATAAATAAAACTAATAAATTCGAGACGTAATTACTACGGTATAATATTATATACTATAATATAAGGGTTATATAGGAAGTTATAATAATACTTTCCGTTAAACTTATTATTATTCTTATATCGGTAACTTGGGAAACCCCGATTTTTGTATATTTTATACCGAAATTGTATAAAATACTGGAAATGCGTATCTACTTATATCCCGTATTCTAAGTACATTATACACCGATATTGCACCGATTTAATAACTTTTTTTTTTGACTTTAACTTTTAAGAGTATCTAGACTAGGGCCCCTATATAGGAATATAAATATTTTACGAAATCTATTTTTAGCCTAGATTCCGAATTTTTAATTAGATTTTTACTAGCGTTGCCCTATAGGGCTATAAAGTTATTTTTAGGATTAAGTTTAGCGCTCCCGCGTAGACCTTAACTCTAATTTAAAAATCTTGGCGCTAAGACTTACTAAGGCTGTAAAATACGCATTTTACACCGATTAAATAACGATTTTATAAAATTATTTTTCCGGACTTGCCGATGTAATAGTGAAATGGAATAGTAGAATACCCGGTCGTATCGAGAGAAATTGGATTTAAATAAGTATATACTTATTCCTAATAAAGATACGCCGCTATACTACGGTATATAAATACTAGATACTAATTATTATCGCCTAGTAATTACGGTAGCGAGGGTTTCTTACTTTAATACTAAAGATCTTATCGATATTATAGCGGTATTTGTATAGGAGAGCCGTAAGAAATAGGATAAAAATCCGGGCTCTATTAAAAATTAACGGAGACGGGAAACGAATCTTAATTAAGCGGGAGATATATATATTTTTATATATCGATTATTAATATATTAAATTTATAATAGTAAGAAGAGCCGGAATTTAAAATAGTTTATAAAAAGATTAATTTATTATACCCCTAACTTTCGTTCTACCGGTAAACCTCGTAATAATTATATTTAAATTAATAACGAAGCGACTCGTTTATAAAATTAAAGCGAGACCGAGTAGGAGGCTCTTTATATAATAATCGGCCGGCTCGAGTTAATTATTAATATTTATAATTACGAGCGACTAAACGATAAGAGTAAATATAAAGTATATACTAGCGCGTTAATTACTTTATATCGATTAAAGAATAACGGGAGAGTCGACGATATATATAGGATATTCGAAGTAGAGTATATTTTAATTAATAGAACGAAAAGACCCCGAGAACTATATAATTATCGCTTTTTCGAAATATACGATATTATCTAGAGTACGTATATAATACCTATTAAACGGGAAGAATATTATTACGTAAATAATTTTATCGACTAGGATTAATATAATACTATTTATAATTTTAATTTTATAACGAAAGGTACTAAAGTAGTAGATTAATTTATAAAGTAAATATAATAACTATATATTTATAAAAAATCATTATCCGCGATAATATATTTATTATACCGCCTAATAATACGTATACCCCGGGCTCTTACTTAATAGTAGTATTATAACTATATAACGGCTAATAATAATAACGAGAGTAACGGGTATAATATAGAGATAAATTATAATTAGAGTATGAACTCTATCGATAGTAGTTAATAGGAAGAGAATTAAAGATTTTAAATTAAATAAAAGATTTATTAAATAGAAGTTCTTAAAATACTATTTTTATAAAATTAAATAAGAAAAGAAGTAGACTCTTAAATTAACCCTTATTATCTAACGCTCCTTCGGTATATATTTTATTAGTAGAAATAAAAGTATTTAGTTTATAAATAAAGATATTATAATTTATCTTTTATAGGATTTATCTCGATTTACCCTCTATTAAACTCGTTTTAATAAACGGCCGCCGTTTTTAATTATATTTATAACGCTCTTATACTCTTATAATTTATAGTATTATATAACCCGAATTCGGTATTCGGATTAGTTTTAACCTAGATTTAAATTAGATTTAATTTAAACCTAGCCTAAATCTAGGCTAAGACTAACCCGATATATATTTATTTATTATTATCGCGTGTATAATTCTACCCTCTTTCCTATATATTAAAATAAACTTATTCTATATCTCGATTAATTAATATATTTTATATTACCGAATAATATTTAAATCTATATATATACGACCTAGTAGTATATTAAATAGTAAAGTTAAACTAAATTATATTTTTTATATATCGTAATACGGTCTTAACTAGTTAAAGAATTTATAATAATAACTCCTTCGATAAGATTAAAGACTAATTTTAATAATAAATTATATTAATACTCCTAAAGTAAATCTCGGTTATAAATAATTTATTTATTCCGATATACGAGTAATAGTACGTATTAAGAACGCGTTAATTATAAATCCTTCTAGTATATATTAACTAATATTAATTATCGATAAAGACGAAGAAAGTATATACGGAGATAAAGAGATTAATATCGAGGCCGACGATAATAGTATTAGGCTTCCTACCCCGAAGCGACGGAAAACGAACGATATATCTCGGTTAAACGGATTAGGTAGGGCCACGCTATATATATATATATATATTTTATATAAAAGTTAATAATATAACTAATCTTTTTATAATCCTTATCGTTTATCGGCCGTTATATATCCTCGTCCTCGTCCTACCCTAGCTTTTATATATATAAATTAAAAGATACGAGGTCTTTTAATAACGCGTTATATAAACCTTTAACGAAATATTATTATAATTATAATACGTTATATTTAAGAAACGAGTCGTTACTATTATAGGCGGGCGTAGGACGTCGTATTAAATCAATATTATATATTTAAAGCTACGAGGCCGTTCTCTAGTATATAAAATAAATAATATTAATAACCCTCGTTACGGGATATAAAGACTCGGGATATAATCTATAAATAAACTTTAATAAAAAAAGCGAAGTTAACGCTTTAATTTAAAAACTTTAGCGGAATATTATTAATAAATATAATAAAGCCCTCGGGCTAAAGAATAAAGTAATAAAGAAAACTTTAAATCCGACGGAGGCCCGAGAGGTATTAATTTATCGCGTTTAAACTAAAAATATATTAATCGAAATTAATTATTTAATTATATCGGTAATTACCGCGCCTTAATAATAATAAGGGTTCGATAGGTCGTAGTAGTATACTATATCTTTTTTTATAATAAAACGAAATATTAAAAAGATAGTTACTACTAAAATAAAGAATAGAAGATAGATATATAATTATAATAACGATATAAATCTTAATATTTTCTTATTAAGATTTAATATTAATTATCGATAAACCTAAACTATTTTACCGTTTTCTTAAAGATCTAGTAATAAAAACTATAATTTTATTATTCTTTTAATCGGACCTAAGTTAACTAGGAACTCGTAATAATATTAAATATATATTTAGGCCCTTAACGGGAACTATAATAATTATAGTTTATATTATAATTTATTATATTATTAAAGAATATAAAATAGGGAAGTAGATACGGATTAAATTCGAAGACGAATATATTAAAAGTAAATTAAACTCGACTCTTTTCTTTATATCTCTTAATATTAATAAGAAATAATATAAAACTATAGACTTAAATAAAGGAGACGTAGGAGGAATAGATATTTATATAATAAAGTATAATAGTAGAGGCCTTATTAGGTAGGATTAATTAAGAAATAAAAAAGAAAGAGATACCGGTAGATAATATAAACGATTTCGTTTATAGATAAAAAGATAGAATCGATAATTTAATCGGTTATAAAGACTTCTATACTATATTTAATTATCTTTTAATTATTAATAAAATTACTATAGATTCGCCGGCTCCTCGATAATATAATATATAAGAGAACGAGATAAATATTATAGAAAGAGATAGTACGAAAGAAAAAAATACTAGTAAATCTCGGAAAAATAAATTATTTATTTTTATAAGGGTAAATATTTCTCCTATTCTAATAAAATTAAACTAGCGAACGAGGTATTAATAAAAACTCTAATTTATTAAATAATATTTAACGAGGTATAAAAGAAGGTAGAGTTTTTTATAGTTTATTATTATTCCTCGAATATTAATATAATTATCTAAGCGGATACTCGAGTAACTTTATTTAATAAATCGGTAGAAGACCGGGGTAGTAATATACGTAACGTAGAGAACCTTATAAATCGCGAAATAGTATAGTATTATAATATTATACTTATTATATATATATATTAATACTATATATTAAATAATAATCACCGGCCTTTATCGCGTAAAAATTTAAAAATATTAAATTTAACGAATAAATTAATTCCTTTAATATTAATAAGGATCCTACCGAGTTTATATTATATATATTTAAGTTCTCTACTATATACGAAGGTTTCTAAAAGAGGTTAAAGTTTAAGAAAAAGGAAGAGAAAACGATATAATAAAAAAAACGGGGTTAAGATTATATAGTAGACGATACGCGTATATAAAATATAATACTCGAGACTATAAAGAAGGAGAGGTATATTATTTTAATATAAACTACCTAGGTTAATAACCTGGACGATAAATAAAAGATAGATTATATATATAATAGATTATTCTTATAACTAAAGATAATAGCGGCCTAGATCTAGCCTAGATTTAATTTATATTTAAACTAGATCTAGGCTAGATCTAGGTATAAATTAGTTTACGAGAATAAATAGTAGTAGTTTCTTAATGAATTAATTTTAGAATACCTATAACTCCCCTATAATATAACGAGTAGATAAAGTAGAATATATATTAATTAATTAATATTTATATAAAGATCTAAATACGATAACGATATTAAAAACACTAACGGTAATGATTATAATAATAATACTATTATTACCTAAAGTATAAATAATATATTTAAAGTATTATAGAATAATATTAAAGATTATCTATTTATTATTATTTACCCGTTAAGTATTAATTATATTAGAATTAATTATATAAGTGTATTTTAGGTGCTAAATATACTAAAATTAACTATATAACTATATTTTAATTATATAATATACTTAGAATACGGGATATAAGTAGATACGTATTTCTAGTATTTTATATAATTTCGGTATAGAATACGCAAAAATCGGGGTTTCCGGACTTACCGATATAATTAAATTAAAATCGATATATTTAATTAATAAATTTATAAATATTAATTTAAAATAGTTTTTTAATTATATTTACTAATTATTAATTAAATATAATTAAATAATTAAATATTTAATTAATAATTATATTTATAATTATTAAAAATTATATTTAAATAAAAATAATAAAATAAAAATAGTTTTATCTCTTTTTTATAATTATTAATTTATAATTATTTTAGAAATATTATTAATTAATTATATTATAAAATTTAATACTATTTTATATTAATTAATAATAAATATTTATTATTTATTAATTATTATTTAATTATTTATTAAATAATATCTAATTATTAATTAATTAATATTTAATT
>JAABUS010002181.1_pt1 | contig 38263 bp, 30 predicted proteins | sample 5560161 | NCBI WGS metagenome assembly JAABUS01 (sample SAMN10711885, study PRJNA513376) | rock metagenome | isolation source: Antarctica rocks | place: Antarctica: Victoria Land, Trio Nunatak nord | collected 2016-01-04
GGCCACCCCGCTGGCGCTCGTGTTCATCGACGGGGGCCACGGCCGCGAGCCGGCCCACCGCGACTACGAGGGCTGGTCGCCGCACGTGGCCGAGGCTGGGTTGCTCTGCATCCACGACGTGTTCCCCAATCCCGCCGACGGGGGCCGCCCGCCGTACGAGATCTTCTGCCGGGCCCTCGAGTCCGGACGGTTCGCCGAGGACCGGGCGGTCGGCTCCCTGCGGGTGCTCCGCCGGCGATAGGCGGAGCGCTGGCTAGATGATGCGGCTGGTTCCGTGGCCGGCCCAGTACTCGTCTTTGAGCAGGCGCTTGTAGAGCTTGCCGGTGGGCTGGCGGGGGAGCTCGGCCCGGAAGTCCACCGTGCGGGGGCACTTCACGTCGGCCAGGCGCTCCCGGCACCAGGCGATCAGCTCCTGCTCCAGCTCCGTCCCGGCGTCGGCCAGGTCCAGGGGCTGCACCACCGCCTTCACCGCCTCGCCGAAGGTGTCGTCGGGGACGCCGATCACGGCCACGTCGGCCACCCGGGGGTGCACGGCCAGCACGTTCTCGGCCTCCTGGGGGTACACGTTCACGCCGCCGGTGATGATCATGTGGGCCTTGCGGTCGGTGAGGAACAAGAACCCGTCGTCGTCGAGGTAGCCGACGTCGCCCAGGGTCGACCAGCCCGCCTCGTTGCGCGACGCCTTGGTCTTGGCGGGGTCGTTGTGGTACTCGAACCGGGTGCCACCGGAGAACCAGATGGTGCCGGCCGTGCCGGGCGGGCACTCGTTGCCGTCGTCGTTGACGATGTGGACCTCGCTGTTCAACGGCCGCCCCACCGTGCCCGGGTGGGCCAGCCAGTCATCGGCGTTGCAGTACACGAACCCGTTGCCCTCGGTGCCGGCGTAGTACTCGTGGACGATCGGGCCGAACCAGTCGATCATCTGGCGCTTCACCGGCACCGGGCAGGGGGCGGCGGCGTGGACGATGGCCCGCATCGAGGACACGTCGGCCTCCGCCCGCACGTCCTCGGGGAGCTGCAGCAGGCGAATGAACATGGTGGGCACCCACTGGCTGTGGGTCACCCCGTACCGCTCGATCGCCTCCAGCGCCGCTTCGCCGTCGAAGCGCTCCATCACCACTGAGGTGCCGCCCACCCGGTGGACCTGCATGGTGAAGCGCAACGGCGCCGAGTGGTACAGCGGCGCAGGCGTGAGGTAGGTCATGTCGGCGTCGAAGCCGAACAGCGCCTGGCACAGCAACGTCAGCGGCGTGGGGGTGCCGAGGGGTTGGCCCGGCAGGGGGGTGGCCACGCCCTTGGGCTGGCCGGTGGTGCCCGAGGAGTAGAGCATGTCGACACCCTCCACCCGGTCGGTCCCGTGGGGGGTGGACCGGTGGGCTGCGACCGCTTCGTCGTAGGAGCGGTGCTGCTCGTCGTGGCCTTCGACCATGAGGCGCAGCTCCACCCCGGGGGTGGCGTCCACGATCGCTCGGGCTGCGTCGGCGGTGGCGGCAGAGGCTATGAAGGCCCGCGCTCCGCAGTCGTCGACGATGTAGGCGAGCTCGCCAGGGGTGAGGCGGGTGGAGCAGGCGGTGTAGACGAGCCCCGCGTAGTGGCACCCCCAGGCCACCTCCAGGAAGCGGGCCGAGTTCTCCAGGCAGAATGCGACGTGGTCGCCGGGCCGGAGGCCGGAGGAGGCGAGGAGGCCGGCCAACCGGTTGGCGCCGGCGTCGAGCTCGGCGTAGGTGGTGGTGGCGCCGGTGGCCGCCATCACGATGGCCGGGTGGTCGGGCCGGGTGGCGGCGTGGGCACCGGGGAACATCGAGGGCGTCAGTCGGCGAGCTCGACGGGATCGACCAACGGCGGCAGCAGCGCCTCGTGGTCGACGAACAGGGCCGACGCCGGGCTCGACCCCGACAGGCCGTCGGCGGCGAGGACGACCGACGCCGCCGTGTACGTGGACCGCTCACCGCCGGGGAAGTGGACCCCTTCGGGGTGCACCCGGCCGGTCCAGTAGCGCCCGTCCGTTTCCCGTTCCTTCTGGGCCCACCCGAACAGCTGCTCGGCGGTCGCACGGTCGCCGAGGGCGAGGTGGGCCAGGGCGCACTCGCAGGTCTCGGCCACGGTGACCCACGGCCGGTCCGACACGCAGCGCACCCCGCGGCCCTCCATCAGGAACGCCGCTCGGCGGGCGGCCAGCCGCTCGACACCGGCCACCCCGGTGACCACCCCGGTGAGCACGGGGTAGTACCAGTCCATCGCCCAGCGGTGCTTGGGGGCGAAGGCGTCCGGTTCGGTGCGGATCACCGACGCCAGGCGGGCCACCGACTGCTCCCACCCCGGCCGCTCGTGGCCGAGTTGGTGGGCGACGGCGATCGCGCACCGGAGGCTGTGGCAGATGCTCGACGAGCCGGTGAGGAGCGCGAAGGACCACGGCGTGCCGTCGGCGTGACGGGCCCACAGGATCTCGCCCCGGTCGGTCTGGAGGTCGAGCACGAAGGCCACCGCCCGGTCGACCACCGGCCACATCGACTCCAGGAACCCGCTGTCCTTGGTCAGCAGCCAGTGGTGCCAGACGCCGGTGGCGACGTAGGCGATCACGTTGGCGTCGAGCTTGTCCTGTTCGACCCGGTCGGCCAGGTAGTACTGGTGCCAGGAGCCGTCGGGGCGCTGGCGGCCGACCAGCCAGTCGTAGGCCCGTTCGGCGTCGGCGATGCGGTCGCCGAGGGCCAGCGCCATGGCCGCCTCCACGTGGTTCCACGGATCGGCGTGCCCACCGGGGAACCACGGCACCATCCCCGACGGGAGCTGCCACTCGGCGATGGCGTCGACGGTGGCCTGCACGTCGGCCGAGCTCAGCACCCCCTCTACCTCGGGCGCGCTCACCGGGCGCTCGCGGGGAAGACGGCCGCGGCGCCGCTGGTGACAGCGGCGCTCGTGGAGGAGGGCGGGGTTGGGGCCCCGCCCGGGTTGGCCAGCACAGGCTTCGACGCGTAGACCACGAGGCTCTTGCCGAGCACCGGGTTGAGCACCTTCTCGGTCCAGCGGGTGAGCTTCGGGGCGGCGCTGATGTCCCACACGAGGAGCCGGTGGTAGGCCCGCACGAGCGGATGGTCGGCGTCGGCCGGGCCCACCGCGCACCGCAACCACCAGAACGGCGAGTGCAGGGCATGGGCGTGGTGGGCGGCACCGGGCTCGAGGCCGGCGCCCCGGAGGCGCGACCGCAGGCCGGCCTCGGTGAAGATGCGCACGTGGCCGCCGGCCACGAATGGGGCGTGGTACTCCTCCGACAGCGCCCAGCAGATCCGCTCGGGGAGCCAGGTGGGCACGGTGACGGCCACGGTGCCACCGGGCTTCAGCACCCGGAACAGCTCGGCCGCGGCCGCCCCGTCGTCGGGGATGTGCTCGAGGACCTCGCTGGCGATGATGCGGTCGAAGGTGTCGTCAGGGAACGGCAGTCGCGTGCCGTCGCCGTTGACCGCCGCCGCCAGCCCGTCGCCCGGTCCCTCATCGGCTTCCACCATGGCGGCGAACAGCCCGACCACGTCCTTCAGCTCGGCGGCGTCGTAGTCCACCGCCACCACCCGCGCCCCGCGGCGGAAGGACTCGAAGGCGTGGCGGCCCGCCCCCGCGCCCATGTCGAGCAGCAGGTGGCCGGGCTCCAGGCCCAGGCGCGTGTAGTCGACGGTCAGCACCTCGACCGCTATCGCTCTCGGTGCCCGGCCAGCAGGGCCCGGTACTGGGCCACCGTGCGCTCGGCGGTGTGGCGCCAGCTCCACTGGTCGATCACCCGCTGGCGGGCGGCCGCCCCGATCCTCGCTCGGAGGGCGGGATCGGCGAGGGCGCCCCCGATGCGGACGGCCAGGGCGTCGGCGTCGCCGGGAGGCACGAGCAGGGCGGTCTCCCCGTCGGCGCCCACCACCTCGGGGAGGGCGCCGCCGGTGGTGGACACCACCGCCACGCCACAGGCCATGGCCTCGATGGCCGGCAGCGAGAAGCCCTCGTACAGCGACGGGACCACCGCCACCTCGGCCTCGGAGTAGAGCTCGACGATGCGCGAGTCGGGCACGCCGGTGACGAACTCGACCACGTCGGTCAGCCCGAGCCGCTCGATGGTGGCGGCCGACCGCCCACCCTCCTTCTTGCGTCCGATCACGGTGAGGTGGATGTCGTCGCGCTCGGTGCGGAGCTTGGCTACCGCCTCGAGCAGGAACGTCAGGCCCTTCATGGCCACATCCGCGCTGGCCGTCGTGATGAGGTGACCCGGCCGCCGGGCGACCGTCTCGACCGGGCGGAACAGATCGGGGTCGACGCCGACGGGCACGACGTGCATGCGCTTCCGGGGCACCTTGTGCTCCCTGGCGATGTCCTCGAAGGAGTTCTCCGACACGGTGATGACCCGTTCGAGGCGGCGGGCCACCGCCGTCTGCATGCGAGTGAAGGAGTACCAGCGGGCCAGCGTGACCCGCCGGTAGAGGCTGGTGGCGTGCTCCATCTCGAGCCGTCGGTCGACGGTGATGGGGTGGTGGATGGTGGCGATGACCGGGAAGCCGACGCGCTGGAGCCCGAGGATCCCCCATCCCAGGCTCTGGTTGTCGTGAACGAGGTCGAAGTCGTCCCGCCGGCCCCGCAGGGCACCAAAGGCGCGCAGGGAGAACGCCAGCGGCTCGGGGAAGGAGCCGAACGAGAAGGCGGTGACCTCGGCCAGGTCGGCCAGCGTCTTCAGCTCCCACAGGCCCGGCATCCGCATGGGGAAGTGGTCGTTGTAGATGTCGAGGCTCTGCAGCTCGTGCAGCCGTACGCGGGGGTCGACCTCGGGGTAGGGCTGGCCCGAGAACACCTCCACGTGGTGGCCGAGGTCGGCCAGGGCCTTGGCCAGGTGGCGGGTGTAGATGCCCTGGCCACCGACGTGGGGCTTGCCCCGGTAGGTGAGGAGCGCGATGCGCAGGGGGCGGTCGGCCATGGGGACGAAAGCCTCCCCGGTGCTTGACTTGCTGGTCAAGTGCGGGTGAGGGGGTCCCCGACCGCCACGGGGCCGGGGGCCATGACCGTGCCGTAGACGCCGAGGTTGTTGTCGTGGTGGTCTCGGAGCGTGGCGGCGACGCCCGTGTCCCGGCGGAGGCCGGGCTGGGCGCGGCTGGGCATGGGGCAGCGGACGGTGGGCATCAGCACGTGCAGCTGCACCCCCCCGAGGGCCAGGTCGTGGCCCACCCACTCGTCCTCCACGAAGCCGGCGTCGCCGCCGTCGCCGTTGCCGGGGGCGACCTCGAGCAGGGCGGTGGGACGGAACCGGCGGACGTCCCAGTCGCCGTCGGGGTGCAGGGCCCGGGCTGCGTCGAGGCTGGCGGTCGTGAGCAGGTGGGCCGAGGCCAGGTCGAGGAACGTGCCATCGGGGCACGACCACTCGAAGGTGTCGCGATCGGGGTGCTCGGCATCGAGGCTCATCTCGAACGCCCGGGTGGCGCCGTCGTCGGCGCGGGCCAGGTGGACGGGCCGGCCGAGCCATGCCGACAGCGCGCCGTCCACCGCCGGGTCGTCGGCGGCGTGCTCGGTGCCGTCGGGCAGCGTGATGGTGACGGCGCCGTCGGGGCCGGTGGTGGCGGCCGCGTCGAGCAGTGCGCCGTGGCGCTTGGCCGTCAGCACCTCGCGGGTGGCCGAGTCGCGCACGGCGTAACGGCGGTCACCCTCGAGGCTCGCCGGGCCGAGCACCCCGACCGAGATGGCCTCGCCCTGCATGGACTTCACCGGGTAGCGCCACAGCGCGGCCACCGTGGCCAGGACATCCATCCCGGCGACGCTACTTCTTCGGCTAGAACGCGAGCTGGCTGACGGTGTGGATGACGAGGCCGGCCAGGCCGCCGACGACGGTCCCGTTGATGCGGATGAACTGGAGGTCGCGGCCGACCTGGAGCTCGATGCGCCGGGTCGACTCGTCGGGGTCCCAGCGGGCCACGGTGGCGGAGATGAGGTCGCCCACCTCGCCCCGCGACTGCTCGACCAGGCCGACCGCCGCCGACACCACCCAGTCGTCCACCTTGGCCTGCAGCGCAGGGTCGTTCCGCAGCCGTTCGCCGAAGGAGACCACCGCCGCCTCGATGCGCCGGCGCAGCTCGGAGGAGGGGTCGGCGCTGCGCTGGAGGACCGACTCCTTCAGATCGGCCCAGACCGACGACGACCACTCGCGGACCGACGGGTGGGCCAGCAGCTCCTCCTTCAGCGCTTCGGCCCGGGCCTGGGCCGCGGGCGATGTCTTCAGGTCGTCGGCCAGCTCGACCATGCGCTCGTCGAAGTGGGCCCGCAGCTCGTGCAGAGGGTCCGAGGCGACCTCGGCCAAGACCCGCTGGAGCCCACCGAAGAGCTTCGAGAAGACCCGGTCGTCGGCCCAATCGGGCACCCAGGCCGGTGACTCGCGGCCGAGGCGTTCACGCAGGACGGTCTGGTTGGCCTCCAGCGCCTCGCCCACCTTGCGCAGCACCACCGACAGCAGCTCCTGGTGGCGTCCGTCGGCGATGGCCAGATCGAGCCCGCGGCCCAGCAGCGGGCCGGCCGGCGTGGCCCGCACCTTCCGGGCCACGGCCGTCTCGATCGCCTCTTGAACCTCGTCGTCGCGCAGCGCCTCGAGGGCGCTGCGCAGCACGGTCGCCGCCTGCTCGCCGACCCGGCCGGCGTTGGCCGGCACGGCCAGCCAGGTCCCCAGGCGGGCCGCCATCGGCGTCCCCCGCAGCTTCTCCTCGACCACCTCGCGGGTGAGGAAGTTGGTCTCGACGAACGTGCCGAGGCCCCGGCCGATGTCGTCCTTGCGGGTGGGGATGATGGCGGTGTGGGGGATGGGCAGGCCGAGGGGCCGGCGGAACAGGGCGGTCACCGCGAACCAGTCGGCGAGGGCACCCACCATGGCGGCTTCAGCCGTGGCCCGGACGTAGCCCAGCCAGGAGTGGTCGCCCTCCAGCGCCCTGGCTCCCAGGAACACCACCAGCGCGCCTCCCAGGAAGCCGGTGGCCGTGCGCTTCATCCTCGTCAGGTCACGGGCCCGCCGCTCCTCGTCGAGGGCAGCCACCGCCGCGCCGGGCACGGACGCCTGCCCCGGCGTCACCCGGCCCGCCATCGGAGCGTGAACCGGGCCGCGACCGCCTCGCCCGGGGCGACCACGGTGGGATGGCGGTTGAGGGCGTCGGGCGGCGCCGTCTGCGGTTCGACGCACAGGGCCTCGGGCGGCTCGTCGTAGACCACCCAGTCCTCCACGTCGGCCTCGAGGTCGAGCGCGAGCACGCCCGGCCAGGCAAGGCTCGGGGTCGCCGCCAGCCCCGTGAAGCAGTCGTCCCACGGACCGGGGGGAACGGCCACCAGCCGGCCGGTGGGCAGCCCGTCGTCGCCCCGCTGCCACATGGCCGCCGGTGCGAAGGAGAGCGCGGCGGGGTCGCCCCGGTCGAGGTGGCGACGGAACCAGGGGTGCCAGCCGCAGGCGGCGGGCATGGCCACGTCACCGGCGTGGACCTCCAACTCGAGCACGAGTGCGTCCGGCTCCAAGCGGATGCGGTGCAGCGCGTGGCCACCGAAGGGCCACGGGTTGGCGAGGTCGGTCCGGAGGAGGGCGGACGTGCGGTCGTGGCCGGCGTCGGTCCACGGCCCCGACCAGGTGGTGCCGTGGATGGCGTGGGGTGCCATGGTGAGGGGGAAGCGGTGTTCGACGCCGTCGAACCGCAGCCTCCCGTGGCCGAGGCGGCCGGCCCAGGGCACCATCGGGAAGCAGCCCCAGTGGAGGGTGTCGCGGCCGCCGTGGTCCTCGCGCCGTACCAGGAGGTCGAGGCCGTCGACCACCAGCCGGGCCAACCGCCCGCCGGCCCCGGCGTCGACCTCGACCAGCACCCGGTCGTTCCGCAGTTCGATCACGGACGCGAAGCATCACACGTCGGGGGTCGGACAGCCGCCGTCACCGCCGCCGCCGCCGCCGTCACCGCCGCCGCCGCACCGACGCTTCTTCGTGCCGCACGAAGAAACCTCGCCGGGAGCTCCAAATCGCTTCTTCGTGCAGAAAATGCCCTCCACGGGCGCGATCGACACGTAGAACCGGAACGCGGGCCCGCCCCGCCGTTCTTCGTGCGGCACGAAGAACGGGAACCAGACCCCAGCTCTACGATGCCCGAGTGCGGGCGGTGGTGCAGCGGGTCACCGGGGCCAGCGTGACCGTCGACGGCGCCGAGATCGGCGCCGTCGGTCCGGGGCTGTGCGTTCTGGTGGGTGTCACCGCCTCCGACACGCCCGACGTGGCGACCCGCATGGCTGCCAAGCTGTGGAACCTGCGGATCCTGGGCGACGAGGGCGGGGCCATGAACCGGTCGGCGGCCGACGTGGGCGCTCCCATGCTGATCGTCAGCCAGTTCACCCTCTACGGCGACACGTCCCGGGGCCGGCGCCCGTCGTGGGCGGCGGCGGCGCCGCCCGACCTCGCCGAGCCGCTGGTCGACGCGGTGGTCGACGAGCTCCGCCGGCTCGGCTGCACGGTGGCCACCGGTCGCTTCGGCGCCGACATGGCGGTGGCGCTGGTGAACGACGGCCCGGTCACGGTGCTCGTGGAGATCGAGGTCGGAGCCGGCCCAGGCCGCGGGCCTGGCTGAGGCCCCACCCCACCGCCAGCGCCCCGGCGACCACCAGCGGTAGGTCGCCGGTCCGGGTGTAGATGGTGCGGCCCCGCCGCAGCCCGACGTCGTGCACCCGCACCGCCCGCTCGCTGACCCCCGTGCGCTCGAGCACCCGTCCGTCGGGCGTGATGAAACCGCTGAACCCGGTGGGCGCCGCCTGCACCACCCAGCGGCCGGTCTCGATGGCCCGCAGGCGGGACGACGCCACCTGCTGGGTCTGCACGAACGTGCCCGTGAACGACGAGCCGTTGGTCGGGTTCAACAGCACGGAGGCGCCGTCGTCGACCGCGGCCCGGGCCCGTCGCCCGAAGAACACCTCCCACGAGATCACCACGCCGAGCTCTCCCGCCGGGGTGGAGAGCGTGGCCGGTCCGTTCCCGCCGACGGCGTCGCGCTCGGGCAGGCTGGCCGGCGCCACGCCCTCGATCAGGGAGCGGAACGGCACCCACTCCCCGAACGGCACCCGTTGCACCTTCTCGTAGCGGTCGACCACCCGGCCGTCGGGACCGAAGCCGACCGACGCGTTGTGGAACCGGGTCTTGCCCTCGTCCTCGATGACGCCGACCACGAGGGTCGTCCGCAGGCGGCGGGCCAGGGCCGCCAGCTCCCGGCCCTCCTTCGTGGCGGTGACCGTCCGCTCCACGTCGACCACGTCCTCGGGCCAGAGGGTCAGGTCCACGCCGGCCGGCACCCGCGTGCTGGCCTTCAGGTGGCGTTCGACGACGACCCGGGGATCGGAGTCGATGGCGCTCGTGCCCTGGGGGCCGCCGCCCTGGACCACGGCCACGGTCAGGGCCCGCCCGGTCGGCGAGCCCGACGGCGCCACCGCGGCCAGCGCGACGACGACCGCCACGCCGGCCAGCGCGCCCACTCCCGGCCACCAACGCCGCCGGACGAGGCCGGCCAGCCCGAGCCCGGCCACGACCGTGGCCGCCCCGATCAGCAGGGTGCCGCCCACCCGGGCCAGCGGAGTGAGCGGGCCGCCGACCTGGCCGACGGCGAGGGTGGACAGGGGCACCCCCCCGAAGGGCCACGCCCCCCGCAGCGCCTCCTGCAGGATCCACACTCCGGGCAGGGCGGTCCACCGCCCGGCGCCGGGCGGGCAGGCGGCCAGGGCGGCGCCGACGATCACCGAGTAGAGGACGACGGCGACGATGTAGCCGGGCAGGGTCAGGTCCTTCAGCCACGACATCGTCGGCCCGATCAGGCCGAAGCCCACGAGCACGCCGCGCCCGAAGCGGGTTCGCGCCGGTTGGTCGGCCACGGCCCGTTCGACGGCCACGATCCCGACGAACGCCAACGGCCAGAGCCCCCAGGGCGGGAGGGAGAGGGCCAGCAGCGCGCCGCCACCGAGGCTGACGGCCGCGCCCCCGAGTCGGGTGGCGTTCATCGACCGGGCGCCGCCAGCGAAGCCCCCACCCGCTCGGCGGCGAGGTTCCCGCTGCGGATGCAGGCCGGTACCCCCACCCCCCGGAGGGCGGCTCCGGCCAGCGCCACGGTGGGAGGCAGGGCGGCCTCGGCGGCGGCGATCCGCTCGAGGTGGCCCGGGGCGTACTGGGGGAAAGACCCCGGCCACCGGTTCACCCGTAGCTCTCGCGGGGCCCCGGCCAGGCCCATGGTGGCGGCCAGGTCCTCGAGCACCCGGGCCACGAGGTCGTCGTCGTCGAGGCCGAGGGCGGCGTCGTCGCCGGCCCGCCCCACCGACACCCGCAGCACCACCGTGCCGTCGCCCCGGTCGGCGGCCAGGTGGGCCCACTTGGCGCTGGCCCACGAGCACGCCGTCACCGCCGTGGCCTCCACCCGGGGGACGAGGAACCCGCTGGCGTCGAGCGGTCGGGTGAGGTCCTCCGGTCGGACGGCCATGGTCACGAGGGCCACGGACGCGTGCTCGATGCCGGCGAGCGTCCCGGCGGCGCCGGGGGCGATGTCGCCCAGGAGCGCGCCGGCGCCGGAGGCGGGCACAGCCAGTACCACCGCGTCGGCGTCGGCGGTGGTGCCGTCGGCGAGGTGCAGCGTGAACCCCGATCGGGCGGGAGCAAGGGACTCGACCGTGGCCCCCAGGCGCACCGCCGCGGTGCCGAGGTCGGCGGCCAGCGCCTCCACCAGGCGGCCCATGCCGGCGGCCGGGCTGGCGAAGACCGGCGCGTCGGGTCCGGCCCCCCCGCGTGCTGTCGCTGCGGCCACGGCCGCCCGGGCCGCCTCGATCAGGCTGGCGTGGTCCGGGTCGCGGGCCACCGAGTCGACCTGGGGGACCACCGCGGCCAGGCTCAGTCGCCGCGTGTCCCCGGCGTTGATGCCACCCACCAACGGGTCCACGAGGCGGTCGAGCACCTCGGCGCCGAGCCGGCGCTCGACCACCGCGCCGATCGTGTCGTCCGCGGCCAGGGGGGTGGCCGGGAGGGTGAGGTCCTGGCGGGCCCGCTCCAGCCCCGCGGCTGAGAGGATGCCGCTCCCGGCCAGGGCGTCGATGTCGGTGGGCACGCCGAGGAGCTGGGGCGGCAACGGCCGGAGCTCGCCCCGGCCGTAGACGTAGGCCCGTCGAACGGCGGGGTGCACGAGCTCACCGTCGATGCCGAGCGTGCGGCACAGGTCGAGGGCCTCGGGGGCCCGGAGGAGGAAGGCGTCGGCGCCTTCGTCCACCAGCCGACCGGCGAACGGGGTGGTGCGCAGCTTCCCGCCGAGGCGGTCGTCGGCCTCCACGACGGTGCAGTCGACACCGGTCGCGGCCAGGCGGTGGGCGGCGGCCAGCCCGGCGATGCCGCCGCCGACCACCACCACGCGGGCGCTCATCGACCGGCGATCAGGACGCGGTTGGCGAGGGCTCCCAGCACGGTGGGGTCGTCGTTCAGCACCCGGGTGCGGGCGAAGACGAGCCCGGCCCGCTCCGCCTCGGCCCGGGCGGCGATGTCGAGGTCGTAGCGCACCTCGAGGTGGTCGGACACGAAGCCGTGGGGGCACACGCACACGCCCTCGGCCCGACCGGTGGCCCCGAGGTCGCTGATGACGGAGAGGACGTCGGGCCCCCGCCACGGCTCCGGCGTCGCACCGGCGCTCTGCCAGGCGACGGTCCAACCGGCCCACGGGTCAAGGCCCACCCGCTCGGCCACGGCGGCGGCGCCGGCCCGTAGTTGGTCGGGGTAGGGGTCGCCGGCCAGCACCCGCTCGGGGAGGCTGTGGGCGGTGAAGAGGACCTGATGGTCGTGAGGAAGACCAGCCCGGGCGTCGCGCAACGCCTCGGCCAGGAAGGCGACGTAGGCGGGCTCGAGGTGCCAGCAGTCGATGGCGGCCACCGGCGCGCGCCTCGCCGCGCCCGCCGCCTGCAGCCGGGTCTGGTACTCGCCCACGCTCGCCGCCGACCAGTGCGGCGCCAGCACCAGGCCGACGAGTCGCTCGGCGCCGCCGTCGATGAGAGCGTCGGCGGCGTCCTCGATGAAGGGGGCGGCGTGCTTCTGGCCGAGCGCCACCGTGGCCGTGCCCGGCGCCCGTTCGTCGAGGGCGGCCTGGAGCCCGGCCCGTTGCGCCTCGGTGCGCTCGGCCAGCGGCGACGTTCCCCCGATGGCGTCGTAGCGCCGACGGAGGTCGGCCAGCTGGTCGGCCGAAGGGGGCCGGCCGCGGCGGATGTGGGTGTAGTAGGCCTCGACGTCCGCCGGCGAACGGGGGCTGCCGTAGGCCATCACCACCACGCCCAGGGGGGGCGCCATCAGCCGGGGTGGGCGCCGGCCGGAGCGTGGGCGTGCACCAGGTCGACGACGCGCTCCAGCACGGTCGGGTCGGTGTCGGGCAGCACCCCGTGGCCCAGGTTGAACACATGGCCGGGATGCCCGGCGTTCCGGCGCAGCACGTCGAAGGTCTGGTCGGCCACGACGTCCCAAGGCGCGAACACCACCGCTGGATCGAGGTTGCCCTGCAGGGCGACGCCGTCGCCCAGCCGGCGCCGGGCCTCGTCGAGCGGCACCCGCCAGTCCACGCCGACCATGTCGGCCCCGGCGTCGCGCATCAGGGTCAACAGCTCCCCGGTGCCGACGCCGAAGTGGATCCGGGGGACGCCGAGGTCGGCCATCCCCGCCAGCACCTTGGCGCTGGCCGGTTTGGCGAAGCGCTCGTAGTCGGGGGGGCTGAGGGCGCCCGCCCACGAGTCGAACAGCTGCACGGCGGACGCGCCCGCCGCGACCTGGGACCGCAGCGATGCCAGCGCGAGGTCGGCGAGACGGTCGACGAGGCGGTCCCACAGCCCGGGGTTCCCGTGCATCAGCGCCTTGGTGGCGGCGTAGGTGCGCGACGGCCGGCCCTCGACCAGGTAGCTCGCCACCGTGAAGGGCGCTCCGGCGAAGCCGAGCAGAGGCACGTCGCCGAGCTCGGCCACGAGGTTGCGCACCGTCTCGATCACATACGGCGTGTCGGCCTCGGGCTCGAGGGGACGGAGGCGGGCCAGGTCGGCCTCGCACCGGAACGGCTCGGCCACCACCGGCCCGACGCCGGGCTCGACGTCGACCCCGAAGCCGATGGCGGCCACCGGGGTGACGATGTCGGAGTACAAGATGGCGGCGTCGACGCCGTAGCGGCGCACCGGTTGCAGGGTGATCTCGGTGGCGAGGTCGGGCGTGCGGATGGCGTCGAGGATGCTGCCCTCGCCCCGGAGGCGGCGGTACTCGGGCAGCGAGCGCCCGGCCTGGCGCATGAACCACACCGGCACCCGCTCGGCCGGCAGGCCCCGGCAGGCGCGCAGGAACGGGCTCTCGGGGCTCGGGGGCACGGCGGTCACGGTAACGCCGCCGCCCCGGCCGACCCGGCTCGGACCAGTCGGCCTTCCCGGGTCACCGGACGCGCGCTGACGCGTCCCTTGACCCGAGAACGACCCAGGCGGTCAGCCGTCGAAGCCGGGGACGCCGGGCTCGCGCTGGACGCCCAACGAGTTCAGCGTGAACGACACCAGGTGGTAGTGGCCCACGACCATGGGGACCTCGATGAGCTGGCGATTGTCGTAGCGCTCGGACAGGGACGCCCACGTGGCGTCGGTGATGCAGGCGTCGCCGTGGAGCTCGTCGGCCGCCCGCAGCAGGGTGGCGTCGAAGTCGTTCCAGCCGTCGGCGTCGGGCCCCTGCTTGATGCGCTCGACGTCGGCGGCGTCGATGCCGACCCCCTGGCCCAGGAGGACGTGCTGGCCCCACTCGTACTCCGCCTGGCAGTGCCAGCCGGTGCGCAGGATCAGCAGCTCCCGGTCGCGGGCGGGGAGCTTGCCGGCCAGCAGCTTCCCACCGAAGGGCAGCCAGCGGCGGAACAGGCCGGGGTGGCGCACGAAGGTGGCGAAGATGTCCGACGCCGAAGCCCCTTCCACCGCCACGCCGGCCAGCAGCTCCTTGGCTTGGTCGTCCCGGTCCTCGGGGGCGAGCGGCGGGATCCGGGGCGAGGTCGGTCGGTCGGTCACGGCGCCGACCCTAGCGAGGCGACCCGGTCGGCTCGCTCGGACCTCTAGACTGTCCCATCCCCTGGACAGGCGTTCACCTCCCAAGGACGGCATGACGATCCATCCTGATCTGGAGGCCGAGCAGGCCTACATCGATCATGCCTACCTCTGCCTCGACGAGGCGCGCGCCCGGGCCAACTCCCTGCAGTCGATGGTGGAGGTCGGGCGGGGCGGCACCGAGCAGGCCCGGTTCGAGCGGGACGTCATCTGGGACACGATCCTGCACCGCCTCTCCCAGCTGCACCTCGGCGACGCCTCGCTGTGCTTCGGCCGCATCGACCGCGAGCCCGAGAACGGCTCGGATCGGGGCGACACCTATTACATCGGGCGCATCGCCGTCTCCGACGCCAACCAGGAACCGGTGGTGGTCGACTGGCGGGCCCCGGTGGCCGAGCCGTTCTACCGGGCCACCGGCCGCCAGGCCATGGGCCTGGCCCGCCGCCGGCACTTCGCCACCCGGGGCCGCCGCCTCCTCGGCATCGAGGACGAGCTGTTCGGCGACCGCGCCATCGCCCTCGGCAACGGCGGGCCGTCCGACGGGATCTCCGGCTACGGGGCGCTGATCTCCGCCCTGGAGACGGCCCGCTCCGGCCGCTTGGGCGACATCGTGGCCACCATCCAGGGGGAGCAGGACGAGGTCATCCGGTCCCCTCTCCCCGGGGTCCTCGTGGTGCAGGGTGGCCCGGGGACCGGCAAGACGGTGGTTGCCCTCCACCGGGCGGCCTACCTCCTCTACACCCACCGGTTCCCCCTCGAGGACCAGGGCGTGCTCGTGATCGGCCCGAACCGGCTGTTCCTGTCCTACATCGAGCAGGTGCTCCCGTCGCTGGGCGAGGCCGGCGTGGAGCTGGCCGTGCTCGGTGACCTGGTGGACGAGGTGCGGGTGAAGGGCGCCGACCGCGGCGACGTGGCCCGGGTCAAGGGCGACGAGCGCATGGCGCGCGTGGTGGCCAAGGCCGTGCGGGACCGCAAGCGGGGCCTGCGGCGCGACCTGCGCATCGGCTTCGGCCTGCAGACCCTCACCGTCACCGCCGACCGCTCCTCGCGGATCGTGGCCGACGCCCGCCGACGCTTCCGCACCCACAACTCCGGTCGCCGGTTCGTCGAGCAGGCGCTGCACGCGGCGCTGGCCGAGACCAGTCGCACCCCGCTCGACGGGTCCGCGGTCGCCGATCGGTTCCGGCGGGCGCCCGAGGTGCGCGAGGCGCTGGAGTGGATGTGGCCGGTGCTGACCCCGGCCGAGCTGCTGCACGACCTGTTCGGCTCACCGGCGCTCCTCCGCCTCGCCGGTGGGGGCGTGCTCTCCGATGAGGAGGTCGGCGCCCTCCACCGTCCCCGGGCGGAGGCGGTGGAGCGGGTGGTGTGGACCACCGACGACGTGCCCCTCCTCGACGAGGCTCGGGCGCTGCTCGGTCCCACCCCCCGCGCCCGTCGCCGGGGCGAGCCCGACGAGATCCGCACGTACGGCCACATCGTGGTGGACGAGGCGCAGGACCTCTCACCCATGCAGCTGCGGATGCTCAGCCGGCGCTCGCTGAACGGCTCGATGACGGTGGTGGGCGACATCGCCCAGTCCACTGGGGCGTGGGCCCACGCCGACTGGACCGAGGTGCTCTCGCTGCTGCCCGACCGCCGCCAGTCCCGGCGGGCCGAGCTGACCGTCGGCTACCGCATCCCGGCCCCGAACATGGCGCTGGCCGCCCGGGTTCTGACCTCGGCCGCCCCCGGGCTGCGCCCGCCGCGGTCGGTGCGCCAGGACGGCCGCCCGCCCCGCATGGTCCGGGTCGACCACCGGGGACTGGCCGCGGCCGTGGCCGAGGCGGTGGGCGACGAGCTGGGCGACGTGGGGGCGGGCAACGTGGCCGTCATCTGCCCGGCGTCGCTCGTCGCCGTGGCCGACCAGGCTCTGGCCGCAGCCGGGATCGACCACGGGGTGGCGGCCACGTCGGGCCTCGACCACCAGGTGACGGTGGTGCCCGTCCGGATGGTCAAGGGGCTCGAGCTCGACGCCACCGTCGTGGTCGAACCGGACCGCATCCTGGCCGAGGAGCCCCAGGGCCTGCGTTCGCTCTACGTCGCCCTCACCCGCGCCACCCGCCTCCTCACCCTCGTGCACACCGGCGACCTCCCGGCCGTCCTCGCCGAGTGACCCCGTCCTCGCGGCCGCAGCCGTGAGTGACGTCTTGGTGGTCGGGGCCGGGCCGGCCGGGCTGGTGGCGGCTTGGCGGGCGGCCACCGCCGGCCACCGGGTCAACATCGTCGAGCGGTCCGGTCACGTGGGGGGCATGACCGCCAGCACCGAGGTGGCCGGGATCCGGGTCGATCTCGGCAGCCACCGGCTCCACCCGTCCACACCGCCGCCGCTGCTGGACGCCCTCCGCGAGCTGCTGGGCACCGACCTCCAGACCCGGGCCCGCAACGGCCGGATCCGCCTCCGCGACCGTTGGGTCGCCTTCCCCCTCCGCACCAGCGACCTCGTCGCCCACCTCCCCCCCGTCTTAGCCCTTCGGGCCGGGCTCGACGCCGTGGTCGCCCCGCTGCGGCACCCCCGGCGGGACACCTTCGCCGAGGTGGTGCGGGCCGGGCTGGGGCCGACCATCACCGACGAGTTCTACCGGCCCTACGCGACCAAGCTCTGGGGCGTCGACGCCGACGAGCTGGCCGGGGAGCTGGCCCGCCGCCGGGTGAGCGCCTCGTCACCGGCCGACCTCGCCCGTCGCCTCGTTCGCGGGGCCCGGCCCGAGGGGCGGACGTTCCTGTACCCCCGCCGGGGCTTCGGTCAGATCGCCGAGCGCCTGGCCGAAGCGGCGGCCGACGCCGGTGCCGACGTCCGGACCGGCGCCGACGTGACCGGCCTGCGCCTCGCCCCCGACGGCGTGGAGGCCACCCTCGCCGACGGGGCCACCGTCGGGGCGGACCGGGTGTGGTCGACCGCGCCGCTGCCCGAGCTGGCCCGGCTGGTGTCCCCGGCGCCACCGCCCGACGTCCTCGGCGCCGCCGATCGGCTCGAGCACCGGGCCCTGGTGCTCGTCTACCTGGTGCTCGATCAGGCCCGGTACACGCCCTTCGACGCCCACTACCTCCCCGCCCTCGACGTGCCCGTGGCGCGGCTGTCCGAGCCCCGCAACTACCGGGACGACCCCGATGACCCGCCCGACCGCACCGTGCTCTGTGCCGAGGTGCCGTGCTCGGTGGGCGACGCCATCTGGACCGCTGATGCGCCCGCGCTGGGGGAGGTGGTGGTAGCGGCGCTCGCCGACTCCGGCCTCCCGCCCGTCCGACCGTCGGCGGTGGAGGTCCGCCGCCTGCCCCGCGTCTACCCCCTCTACCGCCCCGGGTTCGCCTGGCACCTCTCCACGCTCGACCTGTGGGCGGCCGACCAGCCCCGGCTGCTGACGTTCGGGCGATCGGGCCTGTTCGTGCCCGACAACACCCACCACGCGCTGGCCATGGGGTGGGCGGCGGCAGGGGCGCTCGGCGCCGACGGCCGCTTCGATCACGCCGACTGGGAGGCTGCCCGCTCCTCGTTCCGGGCCCACGTCGTCGAGGACTGAGCGCCTCGAGTCTGTCGCTGCCCCACCATCGCCGGCACCACCTTGCGCAGGTAGGGGAGGAGGTGCACGAAGGACCGGCCGGTCGTACGGAACCGGTACGAGATCGGCACCTCGGCGTAGCGGAAGCCCTTGCCCACGAGGTCGAGGGTGAGCACCTGGGCGTAGTTGAAGTCGTGGACGACCTCGGCGGCGGCGGCGGCCGGCCCCGACAGCACGCGGAAGCCGCTCTGGCCGTCGGTCACCGCTCGGCCGCTCAGGCGGCGGACGGCGGCGGTGAGCACGCGGTTGCCGAGCCAGCGGTGGGGCCGCATGCGCCGGGGCCCGCCCGCGAAGCGGGAGCCGACCACGTAGTCGGCGCGGCCGGTGAGGACGGGGGCGACGAGCGCCGGGAGCTCGGCGGGGTCGTACTCGCCGTCGGCGTCGCAGAACGCCACCGCCACCGCTCCCATGGCCGCGCCCCGGCCCAGCCCGTGGCGCACGGCCGCGCCGAGGCCCCGGTTCGATGCGAACGACACCACCTCGGCCCCGGCGGCGGCCGCCACCGAAGCGGTGGCATCGGTGGAGCCGTCGTCCACCACCACCGGCACCACCGGGTGGGGGCCGATCCGGGCCGGGATCCTGGCGACCACCGCCGCCACCGACGCCTCCTCGTCGTGAGCGGGGAGGAAGAACAGGATCGGCGGGGCGGAGCGAGCCATGTTAGGGGGACTTTACATGCCCGCATGAGGGTGGCTACCCTCGCCGCCCATGCGGTTCCGCCTGGTGCTGGTGGCCGTGGGCCTGCTGGTCGCGGGCGCATCGGTGGCGGCCATCCCCGCCCGGGCCTCGACCAACGACCAGGTGGCGGCGGACGAGCCCCAGTACCTGCTCACCGCCATCAGCCTGGCCGAGGACGGCGACCTCGACATCGCGGACGAGCTGGCCGCCGAGCGGTGGCGGACGTTCCACCGCGACGACCTTCCCGGCCAGACCGAAGCGCGGCCCGACGGCCGCGAGCTCAGCCCCCACGACCCGTTCCTGCCGCTGCTCCTCGCCGGGCCCGTCGCGCTCGGCGGCTGGGTGGGGGCGAAGCTGGCCCTCGCCGGGGTCGCCGGGGCCCTCGCCGCGCTGCTCGTGTGGGTGGCCGTGCACCGCTTCGGGGTGCCCACGCCGGTGGCCGCCGCCGTCGTGATCGCCTTCGGCCTGGCCCCTCCGCTGACCACCTACGGCGCCCAGGTGTACCCCGAGCTTCCCGCCGCGCTCGTCGTCGTGGCCGCGCTGGCGGCGCTCACCGGTCCCCTGCGCCGGGCCGGTGTCGTCGTCCTCGGCCTGGCCATCGTCGCCCTGCCGTGGCTGGCGGTGAAGTACGTGCCCGTCGCCGGCGCCCTGGCCGGGGTGGGGCTGGTGGCGCTGTTCCGGCGGGGTGACCGGAGGGTCGCCGCCGGCCTGGCGGCGGCCATGGCGACGGCCGGCGCCGCCTTCCTCGCCGCCCACCGCGCCGTGTACGGGGGGTGGACGGCCTACGCCGCCGGCGATCACTTCACCGGCGGGGAGCTGACCGTGGTCGGCTCGTCTCCCGACTACCCGGGGCGGGCGGTGCGGCTGGTCGGGCTGCTGGTCGACCGCAACTTCGGTCTGGCCGCGTGGGCCCCCGTGTTCCTGCTGGCCGTCCCCGCTCTCGCCGCGCTGGTGAGACGGCGCCCGCCGGGCTGGGCGGCGCTGGCCGTGCCGCTCGCCGCTTGTTGGCTCAACGCCACGTTCGTGGCGCTGACCATGCACGGCTGGTGGTGGCCCGGCCGCCAGGTCGTCGTCGTCGTCCCCGCCCTCGTGCTGGCCACCGCCTGGTGGGTCGACCGGCTCCGCCGGGCCCTGCCCGCGCTCGCCGTCGCCGCTGCCGGCGGGCTGGTGCTGTGGTGGTGGTTGCTCGTCGAGGTCCTCACCGGCCGCCGCAGCCTGGTCGTCGACTTCGCCTCGACCGCCGACCCGTTGGCCCGGGCCTGGCACGCAGTGCTCCCCGACTACCACACGCCCACTGCCGCCACCTGGGCCCTCCACGGCGCGTGGCTGGCTGCCCTCGCCGCGCTCGCCGCATGGGGGTGGGTCACGGCCACCCCGACCGCCCACCCCGCCGGCCTCGACCTCCCCGCCCCGCCGGCCTCGACCTCCCCGCCCCGCCCCTCACCAAGGAGCCCGTCCATGCCCACGTCTGAACCCTCCGGACCTGCGCGGATAGGTAGGGCCGCCGTCCGGCTCGCCGTTGTCCGGCTTCGCCGGAACAAGCGCCGTGCTTCTGGGTCGCTCGCCTATCGGCTCGGCTCCTCAGCGCCGTCCTGGCGGCGCCGATCCGCCGCCGTCACCCTCACCGTCGGCCTGGTCCTGGGGGCCAGCGCCTGCGCCAAGGACGATGGCGCCGCCGTCCGCGACGCGTGCGCGGGAGGCTCCGCCTCGGGGGCGTCCGGCTCCGCCGCGGGCGGCGGCTCGGCCTCGGGGGGCGGATCGGAGACGTGCCCCGAGGAGAGCCACGGCTCGGGTTCGGAGGCCGCCGCCTGCAAGCCGGTGGGCGACGCAGAGAGCGCCGACATCACCGTGGAGGTCACCCTCGACGAGTGGAAGATCGAACTCGACCGGGAATCGGCGCCGGCCGGCAAGATCGCCTTCGTCAACAAGAACGTCGGGAAGGACGCCCACGAGCTGGTGGTGGTCGAGGGCGTGGCCCCCGACGACCTGCCCCTCGACGACCAGGGCGCGCTGGACGAGGACAAGCTGCCTGACGGCGCGCTCATCGGCGAGGTGGAGGGCTTCCCCGCCGGCGACGACTGCACCGGCGTCTTCGATCTCGCCCCCGGCGACTACACCCTGCTGTGCAACCTCGTCCACGCCGAGCACGCCGGCAAGGAGGTGCACCTGGACAAGGGCATGGTGACGACCTTCACCGTCCTCGAAGCGGGCGGCTGAGGACCTTCCCTGTCAGCCGGCGAGCACGAGGATGCGGGCGCTGGCGAACGAGCCGATGCCCACGTGGTGGCCTTCGATCTCGACGGTGGTGGTGCCGTCGGGTGACGCCGCCGTCACCAACCCCCCGCGGCCGGGCAGCACGTCGGCTTCTTCGAGGAACTCGAGCATGCCGGGGGCGAACTCCAGCTCCTCGGGGATGCGGGCCACGGTGAAGCGGGCCCCGACCTCGACGTCGCCCAGCGCCACCGTGTCGGGCGCGGTGTAGTCGGCGCCGGGGATGGGGTTGCCGTGGGGGCAGGTGGTGGGAGCGCCGAGGAGGCGGTCGATGGCCGCCTCCACGTTGTCGGAGATGACGTGCTCCCAGCGCCCGGCCTCCTTGTGGGCCTCCGCCCAGGAGAGGCCCAGGATGTCGGTGAGGAGGCGCTCGGCCAGGCGGTGGCGGCGCACCACCCGCTCGGCCAGGCGGCTGCCGGCGCCGGTGAGGCGGATCTGGCCGTCCACCTCGACCAGGCCCTCCTGCTCGAGCCGCCGGACCATCTCCGACACCGCCGGGCGGGACACGCCGAGCCGGTCGGCGATGCGGGCCTGGATGACGTCGACGTCGTCCTCGCGCAGCTCGAACACCGCCTCGCAGTACTCCTCGAAGGCCGGGTGGTACTCGGGCGTGCGGTACTCGGCCACCCCGGGAGCATACGGCCGTCGCTGCTCGACGCTCCCCCCTTGCCTTCGTCCCCGGTGTTAGGCACACTTGACACATGGGTGAGAGCTTCCTGATCACACTGCGGGAGGGGTTCGAGGCGGCCCTCATCGTGGCCATCGTCCTCGCCTTCGTGAAGCGGGGGCCCGCGCCGCAGATGGCACGGGCGGTGTGGGCGGGCACCGCTGCCGCCCTCGCCCTCTCCGCCGTGGTCGGCGTGATCATCCACCTCACCATCGACGACCTCCAGGGCCAGGCCCGGGCCCGCACGTTCGCCGCCATCTGCATCGCCGCCGCCGCGTTGCTGACCTGGATGATCTTCTGGATGAAGGCCCACGCCCGGGGCCTCAAGGCCGAGCTCGAGGGGCGGGCCGGCCAGGCAGTGAAGGCCAGCTCGTCGACGGCGCTGGCGCTGGTGGCCTTCACCGCCGTGGCCCGCGAAGGCCTGGAGACGGCCCTGTTCCTCATCTCCACCACCACGTCGAGCAGCGGAGGCCGGGTGCTCCTCGGCGGCGTCGTCGGCCTGGCCGTGGCCGTCGCCCTCGGCGTCGGGGTCTACACGGGCTCCCGGGTGTTCAACATGCGCAAGTTCTTCGCCGTCACCGGCGTGCTCATCATCCTCTTCGCCGCCGGTCTCGTGGCCAAGGCCGTGCTGTTCCTCCAAGGCCAGACCGAGGTGGTCGTCTACAACGTGAAGGGCGCGACCTGGCTCACCGCCGACACCCAGGTCGGCCGCTTCCTCGCCGGGATCTTCGGTTGGGACCCGGCGCCGTCGGTGCTCCAGTTCCTCGGCTACGTCGGCTTCCTCGTGCCGGCCCTGGTGTTCTTCTTCTGGGACCGGCGCACCCCCGCCCCCTCTCCGGCCGAGGCGCCGCCCGCCGGACCGGACCGGGCGCCGGTCCGGACCCGCGAAGCCGGTCACGCTTCCCCCGTAGCCTGAGGCATCGCCCTCGACCGCTTCTCCGCTCCGGTCCGTGCCTGGTTCGAGACGTCGTTTCCGGCTCCCACCGACGCGCAGGCCAAGGGCTGGCCGGCCATCGCCGCCGGCGACCACACGCTGATCCTGGCGCCGACAGGCTCGGGCAAGACCCTCACCGCCTTCCTGTGGGGCATCGACCGGCTGATGAGCGCGCCGGTGCCCGAGCGCGAGCGTCGCACCCGCCTGCTCTACGTGTCCCCGCTGCGAGCCCTGGCCGTCGACGTGGAGAAGAACCTGCGGGCGCCGCTCCGGGGCATCGCCCTCGCCGCCCAGCGCCTCGGCCACGAGGTGCACGAGCCCACCGTCGGCTCCCGCACCGGCGACACCCCCGCCGACGAGCGCCGCCGCCTCGTGCGCCACCCGCCCGACGTGCTCATCACCACGCCGGAGTCCCTCTACCTGATGCTGACGTCCCAGGCGCGCGACACCCTGCGCGACGTGGAGGCGGTCATCATCGACGAGATCCACGCCCTCGCTGCCACCAAGCGGGGCGCCCACCTCGCCGTCACCCTGGAACGGCTCGAGGCCCGCTGCGAGCGGCCTCCCCAGCGCATCGGCCTCTCCGCCACCCAGCGACCGCTCGAGGAGATCGCCCGCTTCCTCGGCGGCTTCGGGCCCGACCGCAGCCCCCGGCCGGTGACCGTGGTCGACGCCGGGATGCGCAAGGCCCTCGAGATCGAGGTGGTGGTGCCGGTCGAGGACATGGGCCAGCTCGGCGTGGTGATCGAGGAGCCGGTGAGCGGCCCGGCCGCCGCCGGCCCGGTGCGGCGCAGCATCTGGCCGGCCATGCACCCCCGGCTCCTCGAGCTGGTGCAGCAGCACCGCTCCACCATCATCTTCGTCAACGCCCGCCGGCTGGCCGAGCGGCTGGCCACCCGCCTCAACGAGCTCGCCGCCGAGCAGGCCGGCGACGAGCCCTCCGCCTACACCGGCAGCGAGTCGATGGGCCGCCCACCCCACCCAGGCCACGCTGCGGAGTCCGCCAGGCGGAGCAGCGGTGCCGATGAGAGCCGGATCGGCGAAGCTGGTGGAGGCGGAGCCGGAACGAGTGTGGCTGCGGAGTCCGCCAGGCGGAGCAGCGGTGCCGATGAGAGCCGGATCGGCGAAGCCGGCGGAGGCGGAGCCGGGGCAGGTGTCACGGAGTCCGCCTGGCGGAGCAGCGGTGCCGATGAGAGCCGGATCGGCGAAGCCGGCGGAGGCAGAGCCGGAACACTTGTCATGGCGCACCACGGGTCGCTGTCCAAGGAGCGGCGCCTGCTCATCGAGGACGACCTCAAGTCGGGTCGGCTGAAGGGCCTGGTGGCCACGTCTTCCCTGGAGCTCGGCATCGACATGGGGGCGGTGGACCTGGTGGTGCAGGTGGAGTCGCCGGGGGCGGTGGCGCGGGGACTCCAGCGCATCGGTCGGGCCGGCCACCAGGTGGGCGCGCCCAGCCGGGGCAAGCTCTTCCCGAAGCACCGGGCCGACCTCGTCGAGGCGGCGGTGGTGGTCGACCGCATGCACCGCGGCCTCATCGAGCACACCCGTTACCCCCGGACGCCGCTCGACGTACTGGCCCAGCAGATCGTCGCCATGTGCGCCCTGGACGACTGGACGGTGGAGGACCTGGCCGCCCTCGTGCGCCGGGCCGCGAACTTCGAGGGCATCACCGACGAGGTCCTCACCTCGGTGCTCGACCTGCTGGCCGGGCGCTACCCGTCCGACGAGTTCGCCGAGCTGCGTCCCCGGATCGTGTGGGACCGCGTGGGCGGGGTGGTCCGGGCCCGGGCCGGGGCGCAGCGCCTGGCCGTCACCAGCGGCGGCACCATCCCCGACCGCGGCCTGTTCGGGGTGTTCCTCCCCGACGGCACCCGGGTGGGCGAGCTCGACGAGGAGATGGTCTACGAGAGCCGGGTGGGCGAGACGTTCCTGCTCGGGGCGTCCACGTGGCGGATCGAGGACATCACCCACGAGCGGGTGGTGGTGGTTCCCGCGCCGGGCCAGCCCGGGAAGATGCCGTTCTGGCACGGCGACGGGCCGGGCCGACCGCTCGAGCTGGGCCGGGCGGTGGGCGAGTTCGTGCGCACGATCCGGGCACTGGCCCCCGCCGACGCGCTGGCCCGCCTCGAGGCCGACCACGACCTCGACCCGTCCGCCGCCCGCAACCTGCTGGGGTACCTCGACGAGCAGGCCACCTCGGGCGGGGCCGTGCCCGACGACCGCACCATCGTGGTCGAGCGGTTCCGGGACGAGATCGGCGACTGGCGGGTCTGCGTGCTCTCACCGTTCGGCGCCCAGGTGCACGCCCCGTGGGCCATGGCCCTGTCGGCCCGGCTGGCTGACCGCTGGGGCCTCGAGGTGGAGCTGATGTGGAGCGACGACGGCATCGTGCTGCGCCTCCCCGAGGCCGTCGACGAGCTGCCCCTCGACGAGCTCATGATCGACCCCGACGAGATCGACGAGATCGTCATCTCCCGCCTGCCCTCGACCGCCATGTTCGCCTCGCGGTTCCGGGAGTGCGCGGCGCGTGCGCTCCTCCTGCCTCGCCGCCGACCCGACCGGCGGACCCCGCTGTGGCAGCAACGCCAGAAGGCGGCCGACCTGCTGTCGGTGGCGGGCAAGTACCCGACGTTCCCGATACTCCTGGAGGCCACCCGGGAGTGCGTCAACGACGTGTTCGACCTGCCCGCGCTGCGGGAGGTGCTGCGGGACCTGCGCAGCCGCAAGGTGCGGATGGTGGCGGTGGACACGCCCCGGGCGTCGCCGTTCGCGCAGTCGCTCCTGTTCGGCTGGATCGCCGTTTACATGTACAAGGGCGACGCCCCGCTGGCCGAACGGCGGGCCGCCGCCCTGGCCCTCGACCGCGACCTGTTGCGCGAGCTCCTCGGCGCCGAGGAGCTGCGGGAGCTGATCGACCCGCTGGTGCTCGACGAGCTCGAGCTCGAGCTGCAGCGCCTTCCCGAGAACCGCCGGGCCCGGGACGCCGACGAGGTGGCCGACCTGCTGCGCCTCCTCGGGCCGCTCACCATGCCCGAGCTGTCCGCCCGCTCCGCCGCGCCCGACACCACGGTGGCCGGGTGGGTCGATTCGCTGGTGGCCGAGCGGCGGGCCATCAAGGTGGCGGTGGCCGGCGAGGAGCGGGTGGCCGCGGCCGAGGACGCCGCCCGCCTGCGCGACGCCCTGGGCTGCGCGCTCCCCCTCGGCCTTCCCACTGCCTTCACCGACCCCGTCGACCGACCGCTGGTCGACCTGGTGGCCCGCCACGCCCGCACGTCGGGACCGTTCGTCACCGGCCAGGTGGCGGCGCGCCTCGGACTGCAGGCCGACCGGGCCCGGGAGGCGCTCGAGGTGCTCGAGGCCGAGGGGCGGGTGGTGCGGGGCGAGTTCCGCCCCGACGGCGTGGAGCGGGAGTGGTGCGACGACGACGTGCTGCGCCAGCTCCGGCGCCGGTCCCTGGCCGCCCTGCGCCGCGAGGTGGAACCGGTGGAGCCCACCGTGCTCGGTAGGTTCCTGCCCCAGTGGCAGGGCGTGGGCGTGCCCCGCCGGGGACTCGACGGGCTCGTCGAGGTGCTGGGCATCCTCCAGGGCGCGCCCCTGGTCGCCTCGGTGCTGGAGGCCGACGTGCTCCCGGCCCGGATGACGGCGTACCGCCCGGCCGACCTTGATGCCCTCTGCACCGCCGGCGAGGTGGTGTGGGTGGGCGCCGGCAGCCTGGGCGCCAGCGACGGGCGGATCCGGCTGCTGTTCCGGGACCAGGTGGGGCTGCTCCTGCCGACCGAGGGCGACGGGCCCACCGGGGACGGCGAGCTGCACGACGCCCTCCGAGGGCACCTGGCCGAGCGGGGGGCGTCGTTCTGGCCGGAGCTGGTGCGGGCGGTCGCCGCCGCCGGCCTGGCCTATGACGACGCCTCGGTGCTCGACGCCCTCTGGGACCTCGTCTGGGCGGGCGAGGTGACGAACGACTCGTTGGCCCCGCTGCGGGCCCGGGTGGCGGGGCGTCCCCGCCGCGCCGGTCCCGGACCGGGCCGGTCCCGTCCCGGCCGACCCCGCCTGGAGCGGCTAACGCGGCTCGGCCCACCGGCGGGGGCGGGGCGGTGGTCGTTGGTGGCGTCGTTCCGGGAACCGGTCACCCCCACCGAGGCCAGCCACGCCCGGGCCCTCCAACTGCTCGAGCGCTACGGCGTGCTCACCCGGGAGGCGGCCCTCGGCGAGGGCACCGAGGGCGGCTTCGCCGGGGTGTACCCCGTGCTCAAGGCGTTGGAGGACCAGGGCCGGGTGCGGCGCGGGTACTTCGTGGCCGGGTTGGGCGCGGCCCAGTTCGCCCTCCCCGGCGCGGTGGACCGCCTGCGGGCCGCCCGCACCGGCGACCACGGCGACGAGCCGGCCCATCCCCTCGTCCTCGCCGCCACCGACCCGGCCTCGCCCTACGGCGCTGCCCTGCCCTGGCCCGACGGACCGGCCGGTGCCGGTCGGCCCGGGCGCAGCGCCGGGGCCCACGTGGTTCTGGCCGACGGCGCCCTGCTCGCCTACCTGGAGCGGGGTGGCCGCAGCCTGCTCACCTTCCCGGCCGCCGCCGACCACCCCGGCTGGGTCGAGTGCCTCGTGGGCCTGGTGAAGGACGGGCGCTACCGGTCACTGGAGATCACCAAGGTCGACGGCGCCGCCGTGCGGGAGGCACCGCTCGCCGCTGACCTGCGGGCGGCCGGGTTCGCCGAGGGGTATCGGGGCCTGGTGCACCGGGCCCGGGCCGGGCTGGGTAGGTCGGGGCCATGACCGACGAGCAGTGGTACTGGAGCCTCACCGCCGGGGCGGCCGTGCGAGCGTCCGAACGGGGCTCGGCCGACGACGTGATGGGGCCGTACGGGTCCCGGGCCGAGGCCGAGCGTTGGAAGGAGCGGGTCGAGGCCCGCAACCAGTCCTGGGACGAGGCCGACCGCGCCTGGGAAGGCGACGACGACCCCGAAGCCGACGAGCCCGGCTGACCGCCCGGCGGCTCCGGTCGGTACGCCAGGTCGGCTCACGGGCGACCCAGCGCACCACCCGACCGAGCACCAGCCGTGACCGGGCGGTTCCGGCTATGCAGGTCGGTGCGCCAGGTCGGCTCACGGGCGATCCAGCGCACCGACCCGACCAAGCGCACCAGGCTTCGTGAGGCGAACCGCCACCGGTTGGTGCACTCGGTCGGCTCACGGGCGACTCAGCGCACCGGCCCGACCGGGCGCACCAGCCTCGACCGGGCGGCGGTCGGCGGGCCAGGCCACCGCCCGGGCGGCGGCGTCGACCGCACTGGCCACCGACACCTCCGACAGCAGGCCCGGCGCGGCGACGGCGTCGCCGGCGAGGAAGACGCCGCCGCCCCGGTCCACCGCCGGCCGGTCCCGCCACGTCGTGCCGGGCAGGTCGAGCGCGCCGGTGGCGTGGGAGACCGCCGAGCGGCGGCGCCAGACCTCGCGGCGCCGCCAACCCGGCCAGGTCACGTCGAGGAGGGCCTCGATGCGGGCCACCCCCTCCTCGAGGGTCTCGTCGGGGCGTAGGCCCATCTGGGCCTGGAGGAGCTCGTGGCCGTCGGGGGCGAGGGTGGGGTCCGGCCGGGAGAAGCACTCGATCCAGCCGCTCTCGTCGAGGTCGCTCACCACGAAAGGCCCGCGGGGCCGACCCTTCCGGAGGCCGACGTCGAGCAGCGCGGTGCGGGTGCCATCCCACTGCAGCGCGTCGTCGTCGAGCAGCCGGCGGGCCGCCCGCAACGGCACGGCCACGATCACCGGCGCCGCCGGGAGCGCGTCGACCCGGTCGCCGGTGCGCACGTCGACGCCGAGGGAACGGGCCCGCCCTGCCAGTCGCTCGACCAGGGTGGCCCAGCCCCCGGGGACGTAGCGGGTGTGGGGCGGGAGCTTCGAGACCCGCACGAGCCGCTCGTGCACGAACGCGGCCGAAAGCCGCCCCGGGTCGTGGTCGAAGCTGAACACACCGGCGGCCGAGCACAGGCGCTCGGCCACCTCGGCGCCGACCTGGTCGGTGTACCAACGGTGGGCGTCAACGTCGGCGGGAGCGGTGCGCCGGCGGAGGCGGAGGAGGGCGGTGATCATCCCGGGTGGGGGGAGGCGCTTCGACCGGCCGTCGACCCGGAACCGGGCGGTGGCCGTCCGGACCCCGGCGGCGGGCTCGGCCAGGCCCCGCTGGTCCAGCCAGGCCCACAGCCCGCCGTCGTCGTACACGACGTGGGGGCCGAAGTTGGCTTGGAAGTCGCCCGTGCTCGAGCGGGCCCACCCGCCGAGCCGGTCGCTGGCCTCGTGGAGACGTACGGAGCGGCCTGCTTCGGCGCACTCAATGGCGGCCACGAGCCCGGCCAGGCCGCCGCCGATGACGGTGATGTCGCGAAGATCGTCCATGCCCCCAAGAGGTCTTGGGAACCCCGGGAGGTTCCTGATAGCTCTTGGTGGTGTGGAGGACCTGGTGGTCGCCGCCCGCGGCGGGGACACCAGCGCCATGAGCGCGCTGGTGGCCGTCCTCGCGGACCGGCTCGGCCCGGTGTGCGGCGCCATCGCCCTCGACGACGGCGACGACGCCCTCCAGGAGGCCCTCATCGTGGTGCTGCGCAACCTCGGCGATCTGCGGGAACCGGCGGCGGTGGTCGGCTGGGCCCGGCGCATCGCCGTCCGGGAGGCGGTGCGGGTGGCGGCCCGCCGCAACCGCGCCGTGTTGGTGGCCGACGTCGACGCCGGGGCCGCCCCGCCCGCTGAAGTCAACGTCGACGTCGACCTGGGCCTCGACGTGCGGGCCACCCTCGCCGCTCTCGCCCCCGAGCACCGGGCGGTGTTGGCGCTGCGCCACCTCGAAGGGCTGTCGGAGGAGGACGCCGCCGAGGTGCTGCAGGTGGCGCCGGGCACGGTGAAGTCCCGCTCGGCGAGAGCCCGGGTGGCGTTCCGGCGGAGGTGGTCGCCGTGACCGCTCCCGCCGCCTGGCCGGTGGCCGGGCTCGACCCCATCCGCCGCCTCGACGTGCTGGCCGCCGCCCTGCCCGGCGTCGCCGTGCAGAAGACCGTGCTGCACGCGCCGTTCGAGGAGGTGTGGGGCTTCCTGACCGACTTCGAGCGCAGCGTCCCCACCTTCGACCCCGTCGTGACGAAGGTGGTGGAGCGGGCCAGGGCCGGTGGCCACGTGCGCCTCACGGCGTGGTCGGGCCGATTCCTGCCGGGCCTGCCGTTCGAGGTCGACGTGGAGCCCGGCTTCTGCTGGATGCGGTCACGCTGGCGGATCTACGTGGTGGGCATGGCCGCCGTCCCCGACGGCGACCGCACCCGGGTCGCCCACCTCGAGGGCTCGACCCTCCCCGGGGCGCGGCTCCTCCGCCGGGTCATGGTGCGCATGGTGGCCGCCGACGTCGCCGGCATGCACCGCCTCCTCGACCGCTGATCCACACTGGTGAAGTGCCCGAGGGCGACACCATCCACCGCGTCGCCGGTCGGCTGCGGCCGGCACTGGCCGGGCGCACCCTGGTGGCCTTCGAGGCGCCCCGGCTGGTCGGCGACCGGCCCCGGCCGGGCACCCGCATCGACGGGGTGGAGGCGGTGGGCAAGCACCTCCTCGTGCACTTCGACGACGGCCTCACCCTCCAGACCCACCTGCGCATGACCGGGTCCTGGCACCTGTACCGGACGGGCGAGCGGTGGCAGAAGTCGGCCCACCTGGCGCGGGCCCGGCTGGAGGTCGAGGGGTGGGTGGCGGTCTGCTTCGCCGCGCCGGTGGTGCGCACGTACCGGCGGGACGCGCCGGGTGGACCGCTCGGGCGGGATCGTGATCCGGTGGCCCACCTCGGACCGGACCTGTGCCGGGCCGACCTCACCGACGCCGACATCGACGAGTGCGTGGCCCGCATGGCGACCGTCGGCGACCCGGGCGACGAGATCGGTGCCGTGCTCCTCGATCAGAGGGTCGCCTGCGGGGTGGGCAACGTGTACAAGTCCGAGGTGCTGTTCACGTGCGGCGTCGACCCCTTCACGCCGGTCGGGCGGCTCGACGCCGCGACGAGACGTCGGCTGATCACGACCGCCTCGCGTCAGTTGCGGGCGAACCTCGGCAGCGGGCCGCGGGAGACCGTGCCCGGAGGCGTGGCCGTCTACGGGCGGCGGGGCCGGCCCTGTCTGCGCTGCGGCACCACCGTCCGTCGCACTCTCCAGGGCGAGCAGGCCCGCAGCACCTACTGGTGCCCGACATGCCAGCCGCAGCGGCTGTGAAGGCCCGGCCCCGAGTCGTCATCGTGGGAGCCGGGTTCGCCGGGATGGCCGCGGCCAAGGGACTCGACGGCGCCCCAGTCGACGTCACCCTCGTCGACCGCAACAACTTCTCCACGTTCCAGCCGCTGCTCTACCAGGTGGCCACGTCGGGCCTGAACGCGGCCGACGTGGCCCACCCCGTGCGGGGGGTCTTCCAGGACCAGGCCAACCTGACCTTCCGCAAGGGCACCGCCACCGGCGTCGACTGGGACCGGGGAGAGCTCCTCCTCGACGACGGCGCCCTCGGCTTCGACCACCTCGTGGTCGCCGCCGGTGCCTGCACCAACTTCTTCGGCGTCGACGGGGCCGAGGCCCACGCCTTCCCGCTGTACGCGCTCCGCGACGCCGTGCGCCTGCGCAACCACGTCCTCAGCCGCTTCGAGGCCAGCGACGCCGACCCCGCCCTGGTCGACGACGGCGCCCTCACCTTCGTGGTGGTCGGGGGTGGGCCCACCGGCGTGGAGGTGGCCGGCGCCCTGATCGAGCTGTTCGACCGGGTGCTGCGCAAGGACTTCCGCACCCTCGACGTGGCCCAGGCCCGGGTGCTGCTGCTCGAGATGCGCGACGAGCTGCTGCCGCCGTTCTCCCGCTCGTCCCGACGCCACGCCCGCTCGATCCTCGAGCAGCGCGGGGTGGAGGTGCGCACCGGCACGACCGTCGAGCGCATCAGCGCGACGCGGGTGCACCTGGCCGGTGGCGAGGAGCTGGCGGCGCACACCCTCGTCTGGGCGGCCGGGGTGCGGGCCAACCCGCTGGCCGGGGCGCTGGGCCTGCCCACCGGGCCCGGCGGGCGGGTCGAGGTCGACGGCCACCTGCGGGTGCGGGGTCGCCCGGGGTGCTTCGCGATCGGCGACATCGCCGCCGCCCCCGGACGCGACAGTCGCCCCTTGCCCCAGCTGGCACCGGTGGCGATGCAGGCCGGTCGCCACGTGGCCCGCCACATCGCCGACCCCGGTGGCCGCAGGGCCCGCCGGTCGTTCCGCTACTTCGACAAGGGAACGATGGCCACCATCGGCCGGCGGGCGGCGGTGGCCGAGCTGCCCCTCGGGATCCGCCTGCAAGGCACCCCCGCGTGGTTCGCGTGGCTGGGCCTCCACCTGGTCTTCCTCGTCGGCGCCCGCAACCGGTTCTCGGTGCTCGGCAACTGGGCGTGGAACTACCTGACGTGGGACCGCGGCCCCCGCCTCATCCTCGACACCGGCGACACCGGCACGACCGATGCCCCCGCCCCCGCAGCCGTCACTCCACGGTGACGGCCCGCAGCACGTCGAGCCGGGACGCCCACCACGCCGGGAGGATGGCGGCGATCACGCCCATCCCCGCCGCCACCAGGCAGAAGACGAGGAGTAGCAGCACGGGGACGTCGACCCGCGCCGTCTCGATGTCGCCCCGCAGGGTCATGGCCAGGGCGCTGCCGCCGGCCACCCCCACGGCCAGGCCCAGCACGGTGCCGAGCAGGGCGATCAGCACCGCCTCCCAGCGCACCACCGACCGCAGCTGGCGCCGCTCCATGCCCACCGCCCGCAGGAGCCCCAGCTCCCGGGTGCGCTCGATCACCGACAGGGCGAGGGTGATGGCGATGCCGAGGAAGCCGATGACCACGGTGAGGGCCAGCAGCACGAGGAGGAACGACAGGCCCTGGTTGATCTGGCGGGTCTGGTTCTTCTGGATCTCCGACAGGTCCTGCACCTTGGCGACGGGGTAGTCGTCGGTGACCGTCTCCACCGCCCGCCGGGCGTCGTCGTCGCTCACTCCTTCGGCCGCCTTCACGAGCACGCGGATGTCGGTCTGGGCCTGGGCCGGCTCGTAGCGGGCGAAGGCGGGCAGGGCCAGCAGGTAGCTGGCCGGCGCCCCCTGGCCGATGAGGCCGTCGTCGGTGTAGGTGGCCACCACCCGGAGCCGTCGGGTCCGCCCGTCGGGGAACTGCATCTGGATGCGGGAGCCGATCTTCCACTGCTTCTCCCGGGCGAGGTCGGCCTCCACCGCCACGTCGCGGACGCCCCGAAGCCGGCTCAGGGCACCCGAGTCGATCCCGATGTCGAGGACCTGGTCGAGCTCGGGCCCGTCGGCGCCCCACACGGCGGTGCCGTCACCGTCGACGGCGGCGGTGCCGGTGCGGAGGCCGGCGGCGGCCGACACCTCGGGCAGGTTCGAGACGCGGTCGGCCAGCTGCGGGCTGAGGCCGCCGATGCCGAAGCTCCCCGAGTCGAGTTGGAAGTCGCCCTTGAACCCCTGGGCCACCGCGGCGTTGATCGACGCCGTGAACGACGTGAAGAAGATGGTGAGCACGGACACGAGGGTGAGGGCCAGCACGAGGGCGGTGGTGGTGGCGGCGGTGCGCCGCGGGTTGCGGACGGCGTTCTCACGGGCGAGGCGGCCGGTGAGCCCTTTCACCGCCGGCAGCCAGGCGCCGAGGGCGCGGCCCACGGGCGGGGCCAGGAGGGGGCCGAGCACGACCACCGAGACGAACAGCGCGACCACGCCGACGAGCACCGGCACGAAGTCGTGGTCGGTCGCCCCTCGCACAAGGCTGGCGGCGCCGAAGAGCCCGACGGCGATGCCGATCACGAGCCGCACCGGCGCCCGCCCCGTGCGCTCGTAGGCCACGTCGCGGATGGCGGCCATGGGCGACACCCGGGCCGCCCGCCGCGCCGGGATGAGGGCGGAGATGACGGTCACGATCAGCCCCGCCAGGACCGAGACGATCACCGTCCGAGGAGCGACGACGATGGACGTCGAGGGCAGGTCGAGGCCGAGCGCGGCCATCGCCTGGGTGAGCAGCACGGCCAGGCCGAGGCCGGCGACGAGGCCCACCAGGGAGGCGATCAGGCCGGTGACGACCGCCTCCACCAGCACGGAGCGCCGCACCTGGGAACGGCTGGCCCCGATGGCCCGCAGCAACGCCAGCTCCCGGGTCCGTTGGGCGACGACGATGCCGAAGATGTTGTAGATGAGGAAGGCCCCCGCGATCAGCGACACCGTGGCGAACCCCGAGAGGACGGCGCCGAACACCGAGAAGCCCTCCTGCACGTCGTCCTGCTGCTCGGCGATGTAGGTGCTGGCGTTGACCACCTCCAGGCCGTCGGGCAGCCCGGACCCGAGCCGCTCGACCAGGTCGGACCGGCTCACGCCGGGGTCGGCCTGCACCTGCACGAGCTGCACCATGCCCTCGCGCCCGAAGAACCGTGCGGCGTTGACCGTGTCCATCAGCACGAACGACGCGCCGGCGAAGTTGTCGGTGTCACCGAACGTGGCGATGCCGGCGATCTTCGCGTCCAGGGTCGGGCCGAGGGTCTGCACGCGGAGCCGGTCGCCCACGCCCAGATCGGCCCGCTTGGCCGTGCCCCGGTCGATGACCACCTGGTCCGGGCCCTCGGGCGCGCGTCCGGCGGCCAGCTCGTAGGGCGTCATCGTCGGCACCGTGAGCCAGTTGGCGCCGAACTGGGGGGCGCCGTTGAGGGAGTTGATGGGCTTGTCGTCGGGACCGATGGCGATGGCGACACCCTGCACCGACGCCTCCGCCGCCCGCACCCCGTCGACCTTGCGCAGGCGGTCGACCAGGCCGATGGGGACGTCGTCGCGCTGGGCGCCGGCCTGGTCGCTGCCCGGCCCCCCGCTGCTCTCCACCTCGAACGAGGCGGCCTGGCGCACGACCGCGTCCACGCCCAGGTTGGCGTCGTTGAAGAGGTCGTCGAAGGTGCGGGTGATGGTGTCGGTGAGGACGAACGACCCGGCCATGAAGCTCACCCCGGCCACGATGGCCACCGCCGTGATGGCCACCCGGAGCTTGTGGCCCAAGAGGTTCTTGAGGGTGACTTTCAGCACGTCAGCCCCCGAGCTGCTTCATGCGGTCGAGGACCGAGTCGGCGGTGGGATCGGCCATCTCGTCGACGATCCTGCCGTCGGCGAGGAACAGCACCCGATCGGCGTAGCCGGCGGCCACCGGCTCGTGGGTGACCATCACCACCGTCTGGCCGAGGTCGCGCACGGCCTCCTGCATGAACCCGAGGATCTCGGCGCTGGCCCGCGAGTCGAGGTTGCCGGTCGGCTCGTCGGCGAAGATGATCTCGGGCCGCTGCGCCAGTGCCCGGGCTACCGCCACCCGCTGCTGCTCGCCCCCGGAGAGCTCGCTGGGCCGGTGGCCCAGGCGCGGGCCGAGCCCCACCGTGGCCACCACCTTGTCCACCCACGCGGAGTCGGGGTCGCGCCCGGCGAGGGTGGCGGGCAGGGTGATGTTCTCCCTGGCGGTGAGCGTGGGCACCAGGTTGAAGGCCTGGAACACGAAGCCGATCCGGTCGCGGCGGAGCCGGGTGAGGCCCTTGTCGTCGAGGGTGCCGAGGTCCACATCGCCGATGAAGACCTGACCCGAGGTGAGCGTGTCGAGCCCGGCGATGCAGTGCATGAGCGTGGACTTGCCCGAGCCCGACGGCCCCATGATGGCGGTGTACTGGCCGGCCAGGAAGTCCACGGTGATCCCGCCGAGCGCCAGCACGGCCATGTCGCCGAAGCCGTAGTACTTGCAGGCGTCCACCGCCCGGGCGACGGGGCTGCCCGCCGGTGTGGGCGAGGCGCCGGGCGGGGCGGCGGGCGTGGTGCTCATGGACGCTCCTGGGGGGCGGAGGTGGCGGCGAGGGACGCCGGGCCGAGGGTACCCATCGGCTCTGGCGCCGGATACGGACATACCGGCTTCGGGTTCAACTGCCCTCCAGGCGGCTCAGCAGGTCCCGCAGGGCGGCCACCTCACGGGCCATGGCCGCGACCCCCTTGCCGGTCGACTGGACCCACGTGCGGGGCCGACGGCCCTGGAAGACCTTGGTGATCTTCACGAGGCCGGCGTTCTCGAGCACGCCGAGGTGACGGGACAGGTTGCCGTCGGTCAGGCCGAGGGCGTCGCGCAGGTAGACGAAGTCCGCCCTGGTGCTCTCGGAGAGCACGGCCAGGATCCCGAGCCGGACCCGTTGGTGGATGACGTCGTCGAGGCGTAGGACGGGGTGCTCCTCGCGGAGGTCCGCCGGATCGGCCGTCACGGCCGGGGAGGGACCGTCGCCTGGGTCCGGCGAAAGACCACACCCATGGCCAGGAGGACACACCCGTTGATGGCGGCGGTGGCAACGCCGGCCACCCCGGGTGCGACCGCCAGCAGGACGAGCGGGACCGCGACCATGAACGCGGCGATGGCGGCGAGGCGCCCGTCCCGCTCGATCCAGGCGAAGCCCAGGTAGCCGGCCGCCACCGCGAAGTGGGAGATCACCTCGGCCAGGTGGCCCGAGGTGACGACCGGCAGCAGGAAGGCGGTCGCCATCATCGCGACGGCGACGACGATGTAGGCCGCCGCCGGCCGTCCCAGGCCGAGCGTGGCCTCCCGGCGGCCGTAGTGCACGCCGGTGGCGATGCCGCCGGCGGGCCCGGCGAGCATCCAGAAGATCCCGACCGCGCTGCCGTCCCCTATCCGGTAGAAGGGGGTCGAGGCGAGGGTGATGGCGCCGAAGACCACGAGCGGGAACCAGAAGGTCTGGAGCGTCTGGCGGGTTGTTCGCCGAAGGCCGTCGATCTCCTCGAGGGTCTGCTCGATCTCCGTCCGTTCCACGGGAGCCTCCTGGCCTTTGCGCTGGGGTGTGCTTGCCGTGCGAAGGTAGTTTGCAATACAAAGTGACTTCCGTCAACCCGCTCCGGCCAGGGGGCGCCGGCGGGGCGCCCCATATGCTTCAGCCATGACCTGCCCGGCCTGCGGTGCGGCCGTCGACGTCGGATCGCGGTTCTGCTCGGTCTGCGGTCACCAGCTCGCCGGCCTGGCCGACGAGCGGCGGGTGCTGACCGTCCTGTTCGCCGACATCGTCGGGTTCACCACCTTGGCCGAGACCCTCGATCCCGAGAAGGTCAAGAACCTGGTGGACCGCTGGTTCGAACGCCTGGTGGAGGACATCACCGAGTTCGGCGGCCGGGTCGACAAGATCATCGGCGACGCCATCGTCGCCCTGTTCGGGGCGCCGGTGGCCCACGAGGACGACGCCGAGCGGGCCGTTCGGGCCGCCCTGCGCATGCAGCACACCCTCGCCGCCAACGCCGCCGAGGAGAGGGTGCCCGCGGGTCTCTCGGGGCCGGCGCCGGCCAGCGCCGTGGTCCGCATGCGGATCGGCGTGAACACGGGCGAGGTCCTCGTGGGCGCCCTGCGGGCCGGCGGGTCCACCACCGCCATGGGCGACGTGGTCAACACCGCCAGCCGGCTCCAGACCTCGGCCCAGCCGGGCGAGGTGCTGGTGGGCGCGACCACCCATGCCGCCACCCGCGAGCAGATCCTCTACGAGCCCCGGGGCCTGCTGACCGCCCGGGGCCGGGACGGGCGGGTCGAGGCGTGGGCGGCGGTGGAGCCGCTGCTGCCTCCGGGCTACCGCCCGGCGCGGCGCAAGGCGCCCATGGTGGGCCGCGACTCCGAGCTGGGCCTGCTCCACAACGCGGTGTCCTCCACCGTCGCCAACTCCCGGGCCCTGCTCACCCTGCTCGTGGGCGACGCCGGCGTCGGCAAGACCCGCCTGGCCGCCGAGGTGGCCGAGCGGGCGACGTGCCAGCACGGAGCGCTCGCCTTCGAGGGGCGTTGCGTGCCCTACGGCGAGGCCAACGTGTGGTGGCCGGTGGCCGAGGCGCTGCGCCACGCGTGCTTCGTGGAGGTCACCTCGCCCGTCGAAGAGGCCCGGGAGCGCACGCGGGACCGGGTGGCCCAGGGCTTGTCGGTCGACCCGTCGGCTCCCGAGGTGGAGCGGACCACCAACGGGCTCCTCCACCTCATGGGCTACGACGGCTCGTTGCGGGGGATCGACCCCTCCAGCGCGCGGGAGGAGGCGGTGCGCTCGATCATCGCCTTCGTCGAGGCCGCCACCACCCACCAGCCGGTGGTCATCCAGCTCTCGGACCTGCACTGGGCCGACGACGTCGTCCTGGAGCTGCTCGACACCATGCTCGAGCGCCTCGCCCGCCGCCCCTTCGTGCTGGTCGCCACCGCGCGCCAGGTGATCCGCGACCGCTGGACCCCTCGTCCCGGCCGCCACAACGCCCTGGTCGTCAACCTCGACCCGCTCGAGTCCGAGGCCGCCAGCGAGCTGCTCACCTCGCTCCTCGGCGGCGCCGAGCCGCCCGCCGACCTCCGGGCCGCGCTGCTCGAGCGCAGCGGCGGCAACCCGTTCTTCCTGGAGGAGCTGGTCGCGCTGCTGGGTGGCGACGTGCCCACCTCGGTGGCGTGGACCTCCGGCGGCCACGACGGGCTCCGCCCGCTCCCCGACACCCTGCGGGGCCTGATCGCCGCCCGCCTCGACGGGCTCGACGCCGACACCCGGGTCGTCCTCACCGACGCCGCCATCATCGGCCGGAGGGGCAGCGTCGACAACCTTCGACGCATGGCCGAAGCCATCGGGCGCGACGTCGACGTCGACGCCGCCGTGGCCGAGCTGGTGGCCAAGGAGCTGTTCGAGTTCGACGACGGGTCGTGGGCCTTCCGCTCCGACCTCGTGCGGGAGGTCGCCTACGGCACCCTCACCAAGGCGGCGCGGGCCTGGGGTCACGTCGGTATCGCCACCTACATGGAGGCCCACCGCCGGGGGGAGTGGTCCGACGGGGCCGTCGACCGCCTGGCCCACCACTACGGCGTGGCCGCCGAGCTCATCGAGGACCTCGGCTCCAGCGAGGAGCTGCCCGGCGACGTGCGCGAGCGGGCCATCCACTGGATCGGCGAGGCCGCCGTCCGGGCCCAGCACGGCGAGGTGCTGCCGGTCGCC